>Ga0233449_1002042_pt1 | contig 16731 bp, 13 predicted proteins | sample SI_124_October20_FD_183012 | JGI IMG/M metagenome (GOLD analysis project Ga0233449, IMG submission 183012) | Seawater microbial communities from Saanich Inlet, British Columbia, Canada - SI_124_October2016_200_MG | ecosystem: Environmental > Aquatic > Marine > Inlet | place: Canada: British... | reverse complement strand
ACCAGATTTCTTTTTCCGGTTGAAATTGAAAATGCCAGCCTTTTGAATTTCCGGCCAGCCAAATTTCCTTGATTGCTCTCTGGGTGTTGATCACAATTTTTTTACCGTTTTTTTCTATATTGACCATAAGTTTATCTGGTGATGGGTCATAGTCAATTTCGTCTTCAAACTCGTCAAGTTTTTCCTCGACCCTTTCGAACAACTCTGAAATTCTTGCAAAATATTCTTTATTTTCCATGATTTGTATTATTTCTTTGATTGCTGTAGTTTTTGAAAATGTTTATTGAGCGAATGTCATTGATTGAAAAATCTGTGCTCAAAGCTGAAAAAATATCTTTGTAGCAAAGTCAATTACTGAACGTCTAAACAGCATGAATATGTGCACAAAATGAGTGTGGCAGATCAAGCTTTCAAATTGCTTCAGTCCTTCGTGTGAACAGAGAAAAAAATTAAAAGCATAAAGTATCCTAAGCTGAGTGTTTTGATAGTCAATACAAAAGCTCTTTCTTTCACACTATTATCTTATTCTTGATTTATGAAAAACAAAATAGTGAATTAGGGAACATAGCTAAGTAGTATTAACAATGATCAAGACAGACCTCATAACCCCTCATGGGGATTTGGAACTTTGAGCAAACTCTTGAACAGGCTTTCCTTCCCTCATAACCCCTCATGGGGATTTGGAACCATTACTACTGATAGCGCGGCTAAGTAGCGGTTAACCTCATAACCCCTCATGGGGATTTGGAACTTCCATTTCTTTGTAGGACCGAATCAGTTCATCATCCTCATAACCCCTCATGGGGATTTGGAACTAGATTTACGACGCTGTTGACGATGGGCGTTTATGCCTCATAACCCCTCATGGGGATTTGGAACGCTGCTTCAACTGCTTCCTGGAACTGCTTCTGCTTTCTCATAACCCCTCATGGGGATTTGGAACTTATCTGCCATTTGGCCCTCCTTTCGTTTATGGTAGCTCATAACCCCTCATGGGGATTTGGAACACGTAGGAGAGACATTCCTCAGATATTTAGATCAGCCTCATAACCCCTCATGGGGATTTGGAACATTCTGGTCGTCCTGCTGGCAGTTGCAGGTGGCTTCTCATAACCCCTCATGGGGATTTGGAACCCGAGACGCTTTCCTCACTAACCACTAATGATGCAACTCATAACCCCTCATGGGGATTTGGAACAAAGATAGGACATTTGACAACCAAGTTTCATCCTACCTCATAACCCCTCATGGGGATTTGGAACTTTTTATATTCCTTAACAGCCCTTGATATTGGAATTCTCATAACCCCTCATGGGGATTTGGAACAATAACAGGCTGCCTTTGACATCGTATATAGTCGGTCTCATAACCCCTCATGGGGATTTGGAACGCTTCGATTGCTTCGGCTGGCGGTTCACCTAAAGGCCTCATAACCCCTCATGGGGATTTGGAACCAGGAGATTGGAAAGTTTTGAGGCGTACAGTAGTCTCTCATAACCCCTCATGGGGATTTGGAACGTTTCTTCTCTCATACTGTTCCTTTCTGTTGAAACTCTCATAACCCCTCATGGGGATTTGGAACATGAGCCTTACATCACCGCTGCCTACGATGGCAGCTCATAACCCCTCATGGGGATTTGGAACGGTTCTACCCAAAAGAGGGAGATTCATATTGCACAACTCATAACCCCTCATGGGGATTTGGAACAAAGATAGGACATTTGACAACCAAGTTTCATCCTACCTCATAACCCCTCATGGGGATTTGGAACCTTGCATCAATGTAAGATAAATCACGGTTATTGATTCTCATAACCCCTCATGGGGATTTGGAACCGCCATTTCTAAGCGTTCCCTACCTTTTGACTGTGCCTCATAACCCCTCATGGGGATTTGGAACAAGAAGCAGTACAGGCTCAGAGAGAATAGTCTTGTTCTCATAACCCCTCATGGGGATTTGGAACCACATCACTAGAACTGTACGCTGATGTAAATGTAATCTCATAACCCCTCATGGGGATTTGGAACCATTTTCTGTTTTAATTAATGAACGCGGCTTTGCTGCTCATAACCCCTCATGGGGATTTGGAACTCCCGTCCCTCATGTCTTTATAGATCATATCTAACTCTCATAACCCCTCATGGGGATTTGGAACTGAAAAGTTGATTACCGTTCCGGCTTCTTCTTCGTCCTCATAACCCCTCATGGGGATTTGGAACCAAAGAACTGTAGTAATGGAGATTATTAATCTCGTTCTCATAACCCCTCATGGGGATTTGGAACGTCAAGCTGACTGTAGGTGAGACTCCGCTACGCAGTCTCATAACCCCTCATGGGGATTTGGAACTGTGCCTGAATGGGGTGATGGTGACAAACCGTTAAACTCATAACCCCTCATGGGGATTTGGAACTCGAACCTAAGTAATCTCCTGTCTCTACAAAAGTAGACTCATAACCCCTCATGGGGATTTGGAACGGGACGATGACCGGCCTCTACGTCGCAGATAACGATCTCATAACCCCTCATGGGGATTTGGAACCTTGCGACGCTTATAGACATGCCAAGCCGTGTCATGCTCATAACCCCTCATGGGGATTTGGAACCAAGGTGTCGTGGTCAACCTCTGCACCCATGAACTTCTCATAACCCCTCATGGGGATTTGGAACAGTTTCTCGCATTTTATCAACGTAACAGTCACACATCTCATAACCCCTCATGGGGATTTGGAACCTGGGCTATTGTCATCTGGGATTATGCAGATCAATCCTCATAACCCCTCATGGGGATTTGGAACACTTTTGTCGCATGATCCAGAAACTCAGATCGGCGTCTCATAACCCCTCATGGGGATTTGGAACTCGCAGTGTGTTTGATCGATCTGAAACGGAATAAGCCTCATAACCCCTCATGGGGATTTGGAACTGCCGACGTCCGGAAATTGTGCGTGAAATAAAAGTCCTCATAACCCCTCATGGGGATTTGGAACTGGGGGACTTCCGCCATGCGCACACTGCAATCATGCTCATAACCCCTCATGGGGATTTGGAACTTGTGAACAATACGCCCACATTGAACGTAATTGCAGCTCATAACCCCTCATGGGGATTTGGAACTTGAAAAACAAATTGAGCAAGCCCAGTCTACAGGACTCATAACCCCTCATGGGGATTTGGAACTAGACAAGTACGGGATATGGAGGTCTACACTGAATCTCATAACCCCTCATGGGGATTTGGAACCAGTAACGACAAACGTTTCTTCCACGTTGACTAAAGCTCATAACCCCTCATGGGGATTTGGAACGTTTGTCAGATAGTCGTATAAAATCCATGCGGGATCCTCATAACCCCTCATGGGGATTTGGAACTGCGATTGAAACACGCAACCCCGGTGCATACTATGTCTCATAACCCCTCATGGGGATTTGGAACCTGTAATCGCGCTACCTTCAATCAGTGCTTCCGTAATCTCATAACCCCTCATGGGGATTTGGAACCCTTGCTCCAGCATGGGCAACGCACATCCCGACTTTCTCATAACCCCTCATGGGGATTTGGAACGTTGAAAAGATGGGTTACTCAACGCGGGTGAATCTGCCTCATAACCCCTCATGGGGATTTGGAACGATAGCCACATTCGGTACAGACTTTTGCGTATTCTTCTCATAACCCCTCATGGGGATTTGGAACCTTGTATAAAACTTCTTCCTCACTTGCCAAATCACGCTCATAACCCCTCATGGGGATTTGGAACTTTATTAACACGCAGTTTTCAAGGGAAATTTGCGCCCTCATAACCCCTCATGGGGATTTGGAACTCAACTGAGATCAGATTTGACGGCGAACTCAGCAGTCTCATAACCCCTCATGGGGATTTGGAACTTTCAATTTCGGCACGTCCAACGCCTATATCTGAACCTCATAACCCCTCATGGGGATTTGGAACTAGCCTACGAAGCCCAGCAGCACAGACGGTACTCCAACTCATAACCCCTCATGGGGATTTGGAACTTAATATCTTCTCTGCCCCCTTAGTCCACTTGCTATCTCATAACCCCTCATGGGGATTTGGAACTGAAAATTTTGACATTTTGGAAGGTTTGGAAACAGCCTCATAACCCCTCATGGGGATTTGGAACTGAGCGCGTATGACGCTGGCGCATAATCACCGCCCACTCATAACCCCTCATGGGGATTTGGAACTAGTTGCAGCCAGTTCGTTGGTTTCAATATCCGTTGCTCATAACCCCTCATGGGGATTTGGAACCCACAAACTCTACGTCTAAGCTTGCTCCCGAATGAGCTCATAACCCCTCATGGGGATTTGGAACAGAGCTTACCTTCGATTTGCGCCCACAGCGACTCACCTCATAACCCCTCATGGGGATTTGGAACTGTTCAGATCGTGAGAGATAACGAATGCGATGCTTTCTCATAACCCCTCATGGGGATTTGGAACAAGACACGCTCCAATGCCTACTTTACTCAAGCAGAGCTCATAACCCCTCATGGGGATTTGGAACATCGGGAAACTAAGGCGCTGGCTTGATATTGAAACCCTCATAACCCCTCATGGGGATTTGGAACTTCAACCTTATCCCATTGCCATACCCCTGTCTCAGGCTCATAACCCCTCATGGGGATTTGGAACGCAGCAAGACTTGGTCAGGGAGTAGGGCTTTTAGGCCTCATAACCCCTCATGGGGATTTGGAACGTCCGCTTCTCAGAGGGCCGTCTAATGCCGATTGGACTCATAACCCCTCATGGGGATTTGGAACGCCGGCTTGTGAAAAAGGTTGGCAAGGGTATCCTCCCTCATAACCCCTCATGGGGATTTGGAACGATAGAGATGGATAAGGGTGAGAACTTGGTTGAACTACTCATAACCCCTCATGGGGATTTGGAACGTATCTTTACCACCTTTGCCATCTTTTAATGTGATCCTCATAACCCCTCATGGGGATTTGGAACGGGAACATTTGATGAACAAGGCGGTCTTGAAACAGACCTCATAACCCCTCATGGGGATTTGGAACTCGAACATTCCGCAGTAAGGAATGGCCAATTGCTCATCTCATAACCCCTCATGGGGATTTGGAACGCTCCTCAGCATCAAATACATCAACTTCCTGTGTTACTCATAACCCCTCATGGGGATTTGGAACAGTTGTTGCGATTCACTAGATCGCTTTGCTTCATACCTCATAACCCCTCATGGGGATTTGGAACATAAATGCAACAGGCGGAACACTTGCTGGTACTGGTCTCATAACCCCTCATGGGGATTTGGAACGGGGCAGGGACGAGTTTATCAGGAGTTGCAAATCTTCTCATAACCCCTCATGGGGATTTGGAACGAGAGCTAGAATTGTGATTCAGAAAGCTCTGGAGATGCTCATAACCCCTCATGGGGATTTGGAACGATATATGCCATCTGGTTAAAGTAATCATAATTCAGACTCATAACCCCTCATGGGGATTTGGAACTCATTGCAGTGGCAACCATGTCCCAAACTTCGTATTCTCATAACCCCTCATGGGGATTTGGAACGTTGCTCCGGCTGGCATTTGGTCGATGATAACCGGCCTCATAACCCCTCATGGGGATTTGGAACGGGGTTTTATATTTCATTTTGGGTCGCCTTGTGTTATCTCATAACCCCTCATGGGGATTTGGAACATCTTTCCGGTCCTGCTCAATCCTGCGCATAGTTCTCTCATAACCCCTCATGGGGATTTGGAACAGTCAAAGTAAATGCTTCATTACGTTCTGCTTTTGACTCATAACCCCTCATGGGGATTTGGAACCCAAATATTCTTAATCCGCTTGTGCGTCGCTCCGCCCTCATAACCCCTCATGGGGATTTGGAACCCCTGCCACACCGTGGTTTGGCAGAGAAATGAGCCATTGCGGCTCGTAAGAATGGGCGAGTGCCCAGAAAAGGGAACGTCAAAAGTAGGGGGTTGACGCTTGATTGGAGGTTGAAGTTTATTGAAATTTGGGATCATAGTACGGTGAAATCGCGTCGGTGATCATTCAGCGGAATCCGGGCGACCTCTCCCTTTCCGGAATCGGATTTTTGCAGTTCGTGGACTTCGATATTGTGTCGGTTGGCGGTTGCTACTTCGACGACGCGGTCGCCTGTAATCATCAACTGACTCAATTGGCGACGGAGGTGTGTGGTTTCCGATTCCGTTATATCCCCGGAGAAAACGGAGTATTGTGTGTGAACTAAATAACGGCTCAGCAGTTTGCGGAATTTTTCGGTACGTTTAGCTTCCACATCGTAAGTCACAATCAAATACATTTTATGCCTTTCTTTTGAAAGCCTCATATTCGGCCACGCCAAGTGCATGACGTTCAATGGCCAAGGCTTGTCGGTAAATCCATTCGCGATAACTGCGGTCCTGCACATGTTCTTCCAATCTCAAAGAAAATTGTTCGGCGACATTTCTGCGTCCTGTTTCCGTGAGCAAACAAACACCTTTTTGTTGTTCAAACCATCCAGTATCCGTCATTTTTTTACGAATCATTCGGAAAATGAGGGCATCGCTCAACAAGGGTTTAAAAATTTCCGCCAAATCCAAACTGAGGGAAGCACGCCCCGCTCCAGGACTATGGAGAAAACTGAAGGTTTCTTCCAAGTGAGTTTTTGCCAACTCGTGTCGTACCACGGTATAAGTGAGTTGGTTCAGAAATGAAATCAAGCAATTGACAGGATTATTTGGAGGACGTCGGACACGTTTGCCAAAATCCAAATCCGGATCAATTTGCTTCCATGCCGCATAATACAATTGATGTGCGTTTCCCTCGTAGCCCATGATTTCCGGAGTGCTTTTGCACTTGTCCAACTTTGCCGCAAGGTGTCGCAGTTTTTGCACCACAGAGAGCAAAGCAGGGCGGTCTCGATAAGCATAATATTGTAAATTTGCTCCCATGTTGTGGAAAGCTCCACGCAGAATTTCACGCGCCAGTGCCAGACGATGTCCATCATCAAGTAACAGTTTCGCTTGTTCCAATTTGACTTGTCCGGACGGGCTTTGTGCGATCGGTTCAAAGGAGCCTTTGAAATAACCGTAGTAATCAAAAACGGACAAGCGCACCCCATGTTTTCCGCAAAGTTCGAGCAATTTGGTGCTCAACTGCCCTTCGGCCAACAGGACTAGATGCGCCACCCGGTTAATCGGCAAGGAGCGTGACCGGCCATTCAGCGTGACAGAAAGCGTCTCGTTCCGTTGCCGGAATTTTGCCATTTGGGGCACAAACAAAGTTTCCATCTGTTTCCTTTTCGTTTCAATCGTGACCGCAAAAGGCGACCAGCGAGCAAGCAATACACAATGGAATCGCTTTTGCGGAAGGAATTTTAGCGGTTTTTGCCAGCGTTTCCAACTGCTCAGACGCACTCCAAAGTTGCGCCAATAATTTTTCATCCAAGGGCACTTTTCGAGTTTTGCGTGTGGACAAAACATGAATTGCCCCGTCCCATTGCTTCCCGCTGGCGATAGAGAGCATGGCGGCATAAAAAGCCGTTTGCAAACTCACGGCAGCTTTCGCTCCACTGCGTCCCTTGTGTTCGTACACCACCTGTTCTTTCCAATCCACACGATCCGGTGCAAGTCCAAACAAGCCTTCCGTCGAATGATCGCGAGAGTGGCTGATGGCATGTTTGGCGGCTCCCAAAGCCACGCGGCTATCCCAGTGCGCAAAGCTGATGCGGTGCAAGTGCATCCACGCCCGGCGTTGACACAACACCACATGCTGAAAATGCAGTCCGTGCAAGTTGAGCCGATTCACACGTTCAAAGAACGCCGTGGCGTGCTCCCAGTGAAAATTCCTCATCGTCTGTGACCAACAAGCCCGTCGTTCGTACCAATTTAAGGGCGGCTTCCATCGCCTCCGAATGTTTGCGCCATGCTCGTCCACCGAGACCCCCGCTTTCTGCTGCATCCTCTACGATCCGGAGCCATTGTCTCACAGGCTGTCTGTCGTCCAAAGGAAACACGCCCTGCTCGTATGGGAAAAGTACCATTACCGGACGGCGTTCATAAACCGGTTCGTCCAATCGATAATCTTCCAATACACCTTGTGGCAATTCAAAACAAGATTCGCCGTTTTCATTGACGATTGCAGGAATTTCGAGGGGGATTGAGGTGTAACGTTCCAGCCACGTTTCAGAAACCCGCCGACGGTTTCCACCGTCCTCAAAAACATAAACACTTTTGCCGATGTTCCGTAAAGTGAAGGCTTGTTGTTCAAAGCCTTTGCGCCACGCTTTTGCGGCATGACCGAACATCGAATCTTCTTCCAAAGCACTAAAACCATATAGCCAGCCCCGGATATGCCGGACAGCAGGAGGCTGACTTTCCTTGAGCCATTTCCGACGGTGGACATTGGTGCTTTTGTGATCCATCACGGCAGACCAGTACAAAGCGGCGCAATACACCGCACGGCGCGGCATTGCACCAAAATCAAGGGCTTCCACCCGCTTGGTTTTGTCGGTGTGCTGTTGCCGCACATCTTGCGCTAAAACTTCAGTCAACTCCCGGATTCCGCTACATGCACCATTTCGTTCTTCGGCCCAATCCCCAAGACGGCGCAACCATGCTTGCCGTTGAGTCTTCGCGTCCAAACGCACCAGCACCATGCCGTCCGTGTCCCTTCGTGCGGCGCGTCCGTACCGTTGCAAAAAATTCAACGGCTCACGCCCCGGCTCCATCAGTAACACATCTGCGGCCCGCAGCGATACGCCCATTTCCACACTGGAAGTGGCGACGATCAATGAAAAATCATCTGGATTGCATTTGCTTCCACAAGCAAAGCCTTCCGGAGTGTCTGGACGAATGGAGCTATCGTCAATGCTGTTGACCAACAAAACAGCTTGCGGACACAGTCCCATTTTTTCGGCCAAACGTTTGAATTCGGGCTGTTGCTGTTTGAAGTCATGGAGTTTGTCATAAATCAAAACCACTTGCCGCCCACGCGCCACAAAACTGCGGATTTCCGCCAGATGCGCTTTCATCAAATCCACCAGACTTGCACTTTCTTCCAGTATCAAACGTACATCGCCGTGCAAGGGACGTCCTTCGTTTTCCACGGTCTCTTCTTGGAACAAAATCAAATCCTCCGGAATACCGAGTTGGCGCAGAACCGGACGCAAATCAAGGGGAGTGGCGGAAAGAAAACTGACACGGGAGCGCAGTCCCGGAAGTTTGGCGGACAACACCGCACAGAGTGAGGCCAAACCAAATCCACGCGCTTCGATGGTGTGGAACTCATCAAAAACCACATGGTCAAAAATCTCCAGAAAATCCAGGATCCCCACCGAAGCCAAGCCCACATCCAAACGACGCAACAACAAATGGCTGAAAATTTCAGGAACAGTGTAAATGATCTTGCTCTCTTCGCTCAGAAATTCACGCAAGCGGTGCGCCCTGACATTTTGCACCCCTTCGGCTTTCATCTCCAAAGTCCGTTCGCTACTCCAAAGCGCGACTTTGCGTCTTGCCTGTTTTTCGGAAAGTCTGGATTCACTCAGGGCTTTCACCGTTCCCAACGCCAGATTTTGTACCAAGCGCCTAGTCGGAACCACGAACAAAACATGCTGATCTTTTTGCAACAAGGCTTGCAGAAAAGCATAGCTTTTTCCGGCTCCGGTCGGTGCGCTGGCCACACGCACCCGCTCCGGACTTTCCAGCAACACGGTTTGCAATGGAGAAAGTCCGGTTTGCGGATCGGAGGGCACGCAATGCCGTTTAATCGTTACTTCCATCGCAAAACCGCATCTACGGCCAAATCCAGAGGCATTGGCGGAGTGAGTTGCAAAGTGTGAAGCAGATAACGGGAGACTGGAAGTTCCTGCTCAAACAAAGCCGCAGTCGTGGCATTCAGGCAAACGTTTTCCACCGTTTCCTTTTCCAAACGCACCATGCCGCCTCGGTGCAAACCGACACGCACCACGATTTGCGATTCTCCACTCAACTTAAAAGGGTCTGCCCCAAAAACGGCCCCCCGGAACACTTGTCCGGGCGGCACTTCTTGAGTGCTGAAAAAGTCCTTGAGGTTGCCTTTTCTGGCCACGTCCCGCACCTTTTTTTGCAAACCGGCTTCCGCATCCAAATTCCGGCGGCGTGTGAGCGACGGAAGCAAACGGGGATTCTCCGTTTCAAAAACAGAAGTGCGCCAAGGCACGGCCCGCCAATCCCTTCGATAATCCTTGGGCGGCAAGGCCACGCTCGCTTTCGCCATTCCCAACGACGAAGCCAAGGCAAAGGCAATGGCGGCATCGCTGATCAATTGCGGAATGGTGGCCGTACCGCTTTGCACCATCAAACTGTGGTAAGCAAAAGGCGTGAGCGTCGTCGCCTTTACTCCAACGGCAATCATGCCTCCCCTTCAGCATCGACATCCAGTAAACTCGGTTCGGCTTCCAGAGCCTCGGTTTCTGCTTTCTTGCTTTTTTTCTCTTTCTTGCCATCACCAAACCAAGCATCAAAAAGACCGCCTACTTGTGTTTTGGCTTGTTGATATTGCTGACGCAGTTCATCACTTTCAAATCGTTCCAGCAGAGAGACCACTTGTGCTTGCGCTGTTTGTGCGGGAATGCTCACTTTGTGCGCAGGAGAAAGAATGTTGTGCAAAGCATTCGTCGCTTCTTCCGGTGTTCCAAACGCTGCTCCGTCTTCCACCAAACGCTGAAGCAAAATATAGGGAGAGCTTTCCTCCCGTTCAAAACGATCCGCATAAATTCCAACAATGTGGGTGCGGATGTTGGTTCCGGTCACGGAGGTTTGCCCGCCGTAAGTTCCGGCCAGTCCGATGCAAAGCAGCAAATGTTCCAGCCCTTCCGGAGGCAAGACCTGCCCGCGTGTAGAAAGCACTTGCACCATCAAGGTTCCGGGCGAAACAAAATGGCGATTGAATAAATTATCAGAGTTCTTTTTATTTGCTGCATCGTAGAGCGTCCCGTCTTCTGCTGCACGATTGTGAAAGGTTTCGTCCACGCACTCATCTTTCGGTTTCAAGCTCAAGGCATCGGAATAATTCACCGCTGTTTTTACTGGAAGTACGGTATTGCCCTGCATGGCCGAATCGCCAAAAACAAGAGTGTTAAGATCAAAAGCCTCGGAAGGTTTTTGGCCGCTACGGAGCATGGTTTTATTTTGCGGTTGCGCACCTCCGGCTTTGAAATAACGTAAAACTTGCAAACCCCGTCCTCGTTCGACGTACTTGAATTTATTCGGAACGGCACGGACATGGACTTGCCCGTTCCATTCAATATCTGTGATTTCCTCTTCGGCATTTCGGAAGATCACCGGACCGATGGCTTCGCGCAAGAGCACTACACTCACTGCACCAAGATTTTTCAGAGCCGGATGGCTATATTGATTTTTGTCGTCTTTGGCGCTCTCCTGAACTAGATTGTCCAAGTTTGCCATATAAGCATTTAGCTGTTCCATTGGGTCTCCTTAATGAATTATTGTTGAATGGTTTCGTTTTTGGATTTTTCGTCGCGATTCTTTGCGGCCCGCTGAGCGACCGCTTCCAGAAAAGCAACACGGTAAATACTGCCAAGAATACGCTTGCGGGCTTGGCTGGGCGGTTTGCCCTCACAAGCACCGAGCCAAATGTCATTGACAAATTGTTCGGCAACCGCCTTGCAACGTTCACGTAAAGGCGGTTCGTTTTGTCCGCGTTTCGCGGCCTCTTTTTTGCGGACAAGATTTCTTTCCAAGGCATCCGTAATGGCGTATGTCAGCGAAAGAGAATCATTTTGTCCGGCTCGCCTAGCTTCTAAAACAGCATCGAGGCAGAGCTTGAAAACAAGCATTTCTTTGCTTGTCGAGGAACTCATGGGATATTTTTGAATGCTGGCGGCGGCTCTCCCGAACCGTACCAACGGTTGATCTTTGCCAGGCATATTTTCTCCTTCAAGCGAGGTGTAAAGTTGCTGGTGTAGCTGGTTGCGAAAAAATCGTTCCGGGTCTTTGTCCCGATCACGCAATCGGCAATAAATCAGGCAAAGCGCCTGAAAACGAGTTTGTTCCTGAGCATAAAGCCGCATGAGTTCATAACCGAGTCCGGGCGTCTGCAACAGGAGTTTGACAAAATTCAGTTTTTCCAAAGCGGGTTCGATTTGCTCAATCCGCAAACCTCGACCCATAAATAATTGTTCCAGAACCGGTGGCAAAGCATCGCAAAAGAAAAAATCTCGGATAGAAATCGGCAATCCTCGGAAAATGTGAACGGGTCGTCCCAACCGGAGCGCAGCTCGCAACAGTAAAACAAAATGATTCACTTGATCTTCCAAACGCTCCGGAAGCCGCTCGTAACGTAAGAGTCGTTGACGCTGACGATGTACTTCCCAGCCTTGATAAACGCGACCTTTTTGAGTATCTTGCCGACTCAAATCATAAACGGAAAGCGAGCGTAAAACATGATCTCTAGGAAGTGATAATCCTCCAAAAATCCCTTGTGTTGCGGGGGAAGACAGCAAGGTGGGAACGCCAGATTTTACGCCGCCGGGGAAAATGCCATGACGGAGTTTGTGTTCTGCCACCGCCACCGGGCCGAGGTGTGTATCGCTTTGATCAGAAATCATATTTTCCAAACGACCGTCCCGACCGGAAAACGCCGAAACTTTGACTTCATACAATTCATCAGCTTGAGAAATTTTATTGAGCGTCACTGGTTCATTGCTGAATAAACAATGGTGCGTTGCCTCTTCATCTTCGACCTCAATCCGTTTCCCTTTGAGTAAATTTTGAAAACGAAGCTCGACAGCTTTGGCCAGTACCGAACTTTCTCCGGGAATGAAGTCACGGAATCCGGTTTGCTCTTCTGTGCCTTCCAGCCATTGTTTGAGAAATCCCTCATTGCCCCAAATTTTATTTTCCAAATCTGTATTATCCAAAGCCGTCGCCATTACCCAAAGTGCTGTCAATTTCCGGCGGCTTGCTCCGTCTTCAACCGACTCCAACCACTCCGGACGATCTTGTTCCATTCCGGCCAATAATTCAGTTTCACGCTCTTCCGGTTTTGGAATGACTTCGGCCGGTTTTTCCAGCTTGATTTCCAGCAACAAAGCCAAATGTCCGGCCTTTTGGAGCATATCCAATGACGATTCCTCCAAATCATCTAATCCGGAAAATGGAGAAATCAACCCGGTTGTTTTTGTGGGCCAAACGGGAGCCAATCCTAACGGGCCAAGAAGTCCATCCAAGTCTCCGGTGACTTGTCCACGCAAGTCCGCTTTGATCAGGAACAACTTTGCTATTTCCGAAGAGAGTTGTTTGCTCAAAAATTTAGACAGTTCCCGATGGCCTGCTTGTTGATTGCGAAGTTGCGGAACCCCACGATTAGAAACCACAAGCCTCAAACTAAATGGCAACTTCCCCATAAAATCGTCCATCGCATCCTCAATCACCCCCTCTGCTGAATCCTCGAAAAGCACGACCTGTAAACGTCCGTCGTGATGACTTTCAAATAACGGGGGGATTTTAGCGATAGCAGAACTAGCCTCAAACAGAGAGGCTTGCAATTCATCCAGTAAAAAAGGATGCAGGGGGTCGTAAATATTGATTTCTCGCAAGGGCGGAAGCCAATCTGGTTTCAGGGATTCATTATTGGCAATACGCTGGCGCACTCCCTCAAGTCCCCCCTCCAGGCCTGATTGAAGCCAGATGCTGTCAAGTTTGTCAGCAAGTTTAACAAAACGACGGCAATCATTCGTCAACCCGCGTGGTGGGGGGAATTCGGAAAGATAACGCTTGCTCTGTGTGTCCTCCACTTCACCGATGAGGTACAGGATTTGTGAGGCTTCCAGCTGGATTCCGGCGTCCTCCAGCAGTGCATCAATCCGGTAGACCCGCAATGCTTCAGACACCATTTCCGGAGTCAGTGTTTCGCCACGTTGCAATTCCTTTACTTTGTCCAAATCATGCAAAAAAGCGATGGCGGCCATACCTGTCAAACGCCGACTTAGATTTTCCGGCATTTCGTCTTGTTGGTTCCAGTACCAAACCGCCAGCACCATTGAGCCGCGCACGACGGAAAGGAGGTGATCGAGCAATGTGACGTTGGTGTATTTTTCTCGAATTTTACGGTCTTCCGGATTTTCACACCAACCACCTTTTCCGCTCAGGCTCATCAGACGGGCGACCCGTGTATCAATGCGGCGTTTCCCGTCAATTTTATCGCTCTTGTAGCCGTGACGTTCTTTTTCACTGAGAACTCCGTCTTTGACCACTATTACTAAAAAATTCTGGTAAACTTCTGAAACGGTTTCCATCCCTTGTCGTAAAGTTTCTGCATTCATCGTCCCACTCCTTCTTCAGCAAGTCCCAAACTGCCGAAACCATTGTGTGTTTTTTCGCCAATTCCGGCATACCAAGCCAGCCGTAAATCTTCCTCACTTCCGGACAGAACCAGTGGGGCAGACATGCCGATCACAAAACTGCTGCGTTGATTGGGGCGGCCTTTGAGTTTTACCATAACTGCATGATCCGGATTGGCCCGTAGAAAAAGAGAATCTGCCTGCACATTCAAACGGACTTCACGTCCGGAGCAACGGCTTAAAACATGATTGACAGCACTACTTAAATCGACATTCTTCAAATCGTTTTCCCATATTTTGGGTTTTGTACCACGTTGACTAATCAGTAATGGTGATAGCATCAAAGTACCCAGAGTTCCCCCACCCGGCGGAATAACATCACTTTCTTCGATTATTGTTGCTCCGGAAAAATCGACCATTTCTCCCGTTAAGGCTCTTGCGTAACGTACGTTTTCCGGACGAAGTTGTCTCAATGCTTCTGAAATTTTCAAGGATGACGTTGAAACTACCAAAGTATGTACTCTGCGTTTGTTGTTTCCAGCCCAACCTAATGGTGCAAATGTCCATGCTTCTGCATTTCTGCCAAGAATCACTTCGCTAGATATACCTGTTGCGGTTATGGCATGGATCAAAGAATCGTGAAGAACATCTTGATGAACAAACTCAACGGACTCCCCCTTTGGCATTTGTAAACGAATACGTAGCATATTTCTCCCTTTTTAAAGTTTTCATTTGAACTTTTTTACAAACTAACATATTATTTAATTATATGTCAACAACCAAAACAAATTATTAGTGTAATATATTATGACAGGTCTATCTGATTCTATAAAAGAACGCTTTGCTTATATTGAACATATGCTCCGTTGGTATGGAGGTGTGACCGCCAGACAAATCGGCGAAGTGTTTGGTATTGAAAGAGTAAATGCTCAAAGAGTGATTGCACGTTACCGGAAGGTTTTTTCAGGGGCGATTCGCTATGATTCCTCATTAAAAAAGCAGGTAGCTGACAATTGGTTTGACACCCACTTTATTAAAGCTACGCCACGACGATTTCTTGATCATTTGCGGGGGCAGAGGTATGTGCGTTTATATCGGGAAACTGGTGATTGGGAAGAAATATCTGTTCATGATACGGACTCACTTGCTCCACTGAATTTGAAGGATGAAATTGTTTCTGTTATTGTACAAGCTTTGTCGGAAGAAAGAGTGCTTAAGATAAGTTATCATTCGATCAATAGAGTCAGTGACCGACTTATTTCACCAAATCAAATTGTTTACACCAACCATCGCTTTCATTTACGTGCATTCTGTCATCAGAAGCAAGAGTATCAAGATTTTGTCTTGGGTCGTGTTCTTTTGGCAAGTTTATATCCAAAGCCAACAATACCAGAAATGGAAATGGGGCAGGCGATTGAATGGATTTCAGGAAGCTCTGATAAAAGTTGGAATCAAATCATTGACTTAATTTATCAAATCAATCCAGAAATTCCAGTGAACGCAAAAGGTGCTTTACGGTTGAACTATAACGTGGATTCTGAAGACCATCTAATCATCAGCTGCCGAGAGGCTTTTCGATATTATATTGTAGATCAATTCAAAATGATTGATCATCGCTTTCATAAACCTTTATGGATTGCTCTTAAAAGCTAATTTTCTTTCAAATTGCGTTTTTTTACAAATATTTCCAAAATGAAATGTTTAAAGCAGACATCTAACAACTTTTTCAAACAAGAGAAATTAATAATGCGTAAAATTCTGACTCTATTTTTGACACTATGTTTTTTAACAGGAATCTCCACTTCAGTTTTGGGTGGAGGACTGGACAATACTGATTCGCGTTATCCTTCACGTCAGTATCGGCGTTTTCTACTGCCGAATCAAATGAAAGTAATGCTTATTTCTGATCCGACACTGCAGCGCGGAGCGGCTTCGCTGACTGTCGGAGTTGGTTCAATGAGTGATCCTGCGGAACGTTTCGGACTGGCGCATTTTCTGGAACATATGCTTTTTCTGGGAACTGAAAAATATCCGGAAGAAGGGAGCTATCAGCAATTTGTTTCAACACATGATGGTTTCAGTAATGCCTATACTGCAGATGACCGTACAAATTATCACTTCGAAATTGATCCGGAATATCTTGAAGAAGGGTTGGACCGTTTCTCACAATTTTTTCTTGCACCTTTGTTTAATCCGGATTTGGTGGAACGCGAAAAGAGAGCAGTTGAGGCAGAACACTCAAAAAACATTCCGAATGATTTCCGGAGAATATTCCAGGTAAAAAGAAAAGCATATGAAGAAGGACATCCAGCCCGGCATTTTGCCACAGGTACGCTGGAAACACTGGATGGAGTCAGCAGGAAAGAGCTGCTGGGTTTTTACCGAAAGCACTATT
>Ga0233449_1002035_pt1 | contig 16759 bp, 14 predicted proteins | sample SI_124_October20_FD_183012 | JGI IMG/M metagenome (GOLD analysis project Ga0233449, IMG submission 183012) | Seawater microbial communities from Saanich Inlet, British Columbia, Canada - SI_124_October2016_200_MG | ecosystem: Environmental > Aquatic > Marine > Inlet | place: Canada: British... | reverse complement strand
ACGATCATACCCCCACCGGGCTGAAGCGTTGGCTTTACTCGACGAACCACAAAGACATTGGCACGATGTATATCATCTACGCCATCATTTTTGGTTTAATCGGGTCCCTGTTTTCAGTGATCATGCGCCTGGAATTACAAGAACCAGGCATGCAGTATTTCGGAGATGACTTCCAGTCGTTCAACGTCGTCGTTACGGCCCACGGCCTGATCATGGTTTTCTTCATGGTCATGCCGGCCCTGATCGGTGGCTTTGGCAACTGGTTTGTGCCGCTGATGATTGGCGCACCGGACATGGCGTTCCCGCGCATGAACAACATCAGCTTCTGGCTGTTGATCCCGGCAGCAATTTTGCTGGTGGCGTCACCCTTTGTTGATGGTGGTGCCGGTACGGGCTGGACGGTTTATGCCCCGTTGTCGACCTCGGGTCATCCGGGCATGGCCGTTGATATGGCCATCCTCAGTCTTCACCTGGCGGGTGCCTCTTCCATTCTGGGCGCTGCCAACTTCATCACCACGATCTTCAACATGCGTGCTCCCGGCATGACACTGCACAAGATGCCGTTGTTTGTCTGGTCGGTGTTGATCACAGCCTTCCTGCTGTTGTTGTCGCTGCCTGTACTGGCTGGCGCCATCACCATGCTGCTGACAGATCGTAACTTTGGTACGGCCTTCTATGATGCCTCGAACGGCGGTGATCCGGTTCTTTACCAGCACCTGTTCTGGTTCTTCGGTCACCCTGAAGTGTACATCCTGATCTTGCCCGGCTTTGGCATTGTCAGTCACATCATTTCGACGTTCTCGCGCAAGCCGATCTTTGGTTATCTCGGCATGGCCTATGCCATGGTCGCCATCGGCTTTGTCGGCTTCATCGTTTGGGCTCACCACATGTATACAGTGGGTCTGGATGTTGATACCCGGGCTTACTTTGTGGCCGCGACGATGGTCATTGCGGTGCCGACAGGCATCAAGATCTTCTCGTGGATTGCAACGATGTGGGGCGGTTCCATCACCTTCAAGACGCCTATGTTGTGGGCGATTGGCATGATCTTCCTGTTTGTGGTTGGTGGTGTGACGGGTGTTGTCCTTGCCAACGCAGGCGTCGATGTCGCCTTGCATGATACCTATTATGTTGTTGGCCACTTCCATTACACCATGTCCATGGGTGCCATGTTCTCGATCTTTGCCGGTTTCTACTACTGGATTGGCAAGATGTCGGGACGTCAGTATCCGGAAACACTGGGCAAGCTGCATTTCTGGATCACGTTCATCGGTGTGAACCTGACGTTCTTCCCAATGCACTTCTCGGGACTGGCTGGTATGCCACGTCGTATTCCGGATTATCCGGACGCCTTCGACGGCTGGAACTATGTTTCTTCCATGGGTGCCTATATGTCGTTTGCCGGTGCCATTCTGTTTGTCTTCATCCTCTGGCGCACTATGTCGTCCGGCGGAAAAGTTGCGGACAACCAGTGGGGCGAAAGCGCCAATACGCTGGAGTGGACGGTTTCATCACCGCCACCGTTCCATACTTTTGAAGAACTGCCACGTATCAAGTAGATACGGGTTAAACAGCACAGCTATACAAGGACAACATGACGGTGACACAAACGGTAACTTCATCTGCGGCGCAACAAGGCTCTGACCAGAGTCTTGAAGCGCAGCCCGGTGATTACATCGCCCTGCTTAAACCCAGGGTGATGTCGCTGGTTGTGTTTACCGGATTTGTTGGCCTGTGGCTGGCACCGGGTGATATTCATCCGGTGATCGGCTTTGTGGCAATTCTCTGTATCGCGATTGCTGCCGGGGCGTCCGGTTCCATTAATATGTGGTACGACGCAGATATCGATGCCGTGATGAAGCGAACCCGTAACCGGCCAATTCCGGCTGGCAAAGTTGCCGCAGGTGACGCCTTGTCAATCGGTGTAATCCTGTCAGTGGGTTCAATCACCGTTATGGCGCTGGCCGTAAACTGGACAGCGGCTGCCTTGCTGGCTGGTACCATCGCCTTTTATGTCTTCATTTATACCATGTGGCTGAAGCGTCGCACGCCGCAGAACATTGTTATCGGTGGTGCTGCCGGTGCCTTCCCGCCGATGATTGGCTGGGCGGCTGCGACGGGCAGTGTCAGCCTCGAATCAATTGCCTTGTTCGCCATTATCTTCGTGTGGACACCACCGCATTTCTGGGCCCTGGCCCTTTATCGCAGTGGTGATTACGAACGTGCTGGTGTGCCTATGCTGCCGGTTGTCGCCGGACTGCCTGAGACCCGCCGCCAGATCATGATCTACAGCGTACTGCTGGTGCCGGTCACCTTGTTGCCCTGGTACATGGGCATGTCAGGGGCTTTTTACGGTATTTCAACGGCGGTTATGGGCGTTGCTTTTCTTGGCCTGGCCGGACTGATCCTGAAAGAAGGCGACGGACCCAGGGCCACAAAGTGGGCCAAATCCCTGTTCGCCTATTCCATATTTTATCTGTTCCTGATTTTTGTCTTGCTGGTCGTTGACCGGTTCGTCACCAGCGGGGTCGCCTGATATGCCTCCCAGCAAGGAACATCATAAACGGCGCGGCCGGAATTATCTTCTGGGCGGGGCTTTGCTGGCCCTGGTCGCCTTGTTCTATGTCATCACTCTGGTGAAGTTCTAGAGCATGCCAGAAACAACTTCCACCACCACAAGCTCAACAAATCCCGCTGCTGTGCGCCGGCCTGAGGGTCGCAATGCGGCAACCGGTCTTGTGCTTGCAGGCGTGGCGCTGGGTATGGTGGGGATGGCTTTTGCCGCTGTGCCGCTTTATTCGCTTTTCTGCCAGGTCACTGGTTATGGTGGTACGTCGCAAGTTGCCGTTGAAGCACCCGGTGCTGTCAGTGGTCGCATGATAACGGTTCAATTTGATGCCAGCATCGCCAGCGGCATGCCGTGGAAATTCAAGCCGGTGCAGCGTGAAGTCAAGGTGCGCATCGGCGAAGAACAACTGGCGTTCTACCGTGCACACAATCCGCTGAACCGGGCCGTTATGGGCACAGCGACCTATAACGTGACCCCGCATAAAGCGGGCCCCTATTTCAGCAAGATCGATTGCTTTTGTTTTACCGAGCAAGTTCTCGAGCCTGGCCAGTCAGTTGATATGCCGGTCTCGTTTTTCGTCGACCCTGACATTCTGAAAGACCCAGGTCTGGATGATGTCAGGACAATTACACTGTCTTATACCTTTTTCGAAAAACCGATTGTCAAAGATGATCAGGGCAGCCAGACCTCGGCTCTCTCTTCTGTCTCGGGCAATAAAGAATTGAATTAGGGCAGGATATTGTGATGCAATTATTTGAACCATTATTTTCAGGTTTGCGGGAGTAAGAAAACCATGTCTACACACGCTAAAGGACATGACTATCATTTAGTGGACCCAAGTCCATGGCCATTCATGGGCGCCATGTCAGCACTTGTGCTGGCTGTCGGAGCCCTGTTGTTCATGCATGACATTACCCCGTGGGTAATGCCGCTTGGTTTTGCCCTGGTGCTTTACACCATGTTCGTCTGGTGGCGCGACGTCATCGATGAGGCAACATTCCGGGGTGATCACACACCGGTCGTCCAGATCGGCATGCGTTATGGCATGGTCCTGTTCATTGCTTCCGAAGTGATGTTCTTTGTGGCCTGGTTCTGGGCGTTCTTTGATGCCAGCCTGTATCCAGGCGGCGTTGCCGGCAGTGAAGAAATGATCGGTCGTGCAGCGCATACAGGTGGCATGTGGCCGCCTGAAGGCACCGAGGTTTTCAGCCCATGGGGTCTGCCGTTCCTGAACACACTGATCCTGCTGACATCCGGCACGACGGTAACCTGGGCGCATCACGCGCTTAAAAAGGGTGACCAAAAAGGCCTGATCAATGGCTTGTGGCTGACGATTATTCTGGGCGCCATCTTTACCGGCGTTCAGGCATATGAATATTCCCACGCCGGATTTGGCTTTGCCGATGGCATTTACAGCTCGACCTTCTACATGGCAACCGGCTTCCACGGTGCTCACGTATTGATCGGAACCATCTTCCTGGCGGTTTGCCTGGTGCGGTCCTACAAAGGCCACTTCAAGCCCGACCATCACTTTGGTTTTGAGGCTGCGGCCTGGTACTGGCACTTTGTTGATGTCGTCTGGCTGTTCCTGTTCTGTGGCGTTTACTGGTGGGGCGGCAGCTGAGGCTAAAAATATGATGGCCCTGCCGCCCGCTCCCCCTTCCGACCACCCAATGCAATTATACTGTGGGTGGTCGGAAGGGGGAGCGGGCGGCACGGTAATCATCCCCTGCAAAGCAGGGTAAAATGTCAGAGACTGATAAAAATACTGTTTCCCCTTTTCGTGCCGGGTTCACCTGTCGGTGTCCCGGATGCGGAAAGGGGAAACTTTATTCCGGCTTGCTGAAAGTAGCTGACAAATGTGAAATCTGCAGTCTTGATCTGGGTGCCGAAGATTCAGGTGACGGACCGGCGGTATTTGTGATCCTGATCCTGGGATTTGTTATTGTCGGCCTCGCCGTCTGGGTTGAGTTTGCATTTTCCCCGCCCCTGTGGGTTCATCCTGTTCTGTGGTTTCCCACTATTCTCGCCGGTTCCATCTTTCTGTTGCGGGTCTTCAAATCAACGCTGATTTCCCTGCAATTTCACCACAAGGCAGGTGTTGGTGTGGTAGACGATACATCTTCCCATAACGCCTCTGAATGATCCTGAATATTAGCTGACATGAACATCCGCTCCCTGGTCTGGCCCCTTGTTTTTACCATCCCCGCTGTTCTGATCTTGCTGACCATGGGGTTTTGGCAACTGGAGCGGCTTGCCTGGAAAGAACAACTGATTGCCGAGCGTGCAACAGCACTGGTTGCCGACCCGGTTTTGTTGCCGTCGACTGCGGATGATCTGCAAACAATGAATTTCAGGCGGGTATTTGTCACCGGGCACTTCCTGCACGCCAAGGCCGTACACCTACAAAACCGCAATCATAACGGGGTGCGGGGTGTGGACGTGATTACACCGCTGAAAAGAACGGCCAGCGAAGGTGGTGGCCTTGTGCTTGTGAACAGAGGCTGGGTGCCACTGGCCAAACTGGAGATGCTGGCTGACGGGAACAATTCGGCAGGCGCGATTAAACGGTTAAGCGGGGTGGTTCGCCTGGGAGCCAGAGGTCGAAACGATTTTACGCCCGACAATGTTCCGGAAAAATCATCGTGGTATTCAGTTGACCCGGCGGCCATGGCGCAAGTGATGGAGATCGACGTACCGCCGCTGGTTCTGGATGCAGATCAGGTCTCGAAGCCGGGAGAATACCCGGTCTCAGGCCTCAGCCATTATGATCTCAAGAATAATCACCTGTCCTACGCCCTGACCTGGTTCGCACTTGCCGCTGCCCTGATGGTGATCTTCGGTCTTTTTGCCTGGCGACTTCGCGAACAGGACTGATGCGGTTAAACTTGCTTCATGATGAAATCGTATAAAGAAGTAGAAGGGCGCTTCAAGCGTCTCACTGATCTTAACGGGGCCCTGGCGGTCCTGCACTGGGATTCCGCCGCCATGATGCCTGCGGGCGGGGCCACGGCCCGGGCCGACCAGATCACCGCTTTGTCCATGGTCTGTCACGAGATGATGGTCGATCCGTCGCTTGCTGAATTGATGTCGGAAGCAGAAGCGGAAGCTGACAAAAGCCCGGACGACTTTGACAATTGGCGCTTGGCCAACCTGACCGAGATGCGTCGTACGTGGCGGCATGCCAACGCCGTCCCGTCCGATCTTGTTGAAGCCCTCAGCCAGGCAACTTCCGCCTGCGAAATGGTCTGGCGTGATGCCCGCCCGGACAATGATTTTGCCAGGCTGCAACCCTTGCTCAGCGATCTGGTGTCGCTGGTGCAGGAGGTGGCCGCCGCCAAGTCAGATGCCCTGGGGGTTGCCCCCTATGATGCCTTGCTGGATGAATTCGATCCTGGCACCCGCAGTGCCGATATTGATCCGCTGTTTGACGATCTCGATATTTTTCTGCCGGAATTTTTGCAAAAAGTCACGGATGTTCAGGCCAACGGGCAACAACCGGAAGCCTTTGCCGGATCATTTGCCATTGCCGATCAACGTGCCTTGGCAGAACGCCTGATGCACCAGCTGGGCTTTGACTTCGACTTTGGCCGTCTTGATATCAGCCACCATCCCTTTACCGGGGGTGTGCCAGATGATGTGCGGATCACAACACGTTATTACGAGGACGACTTTACCCAGAGCCTGATGGGTGTTTTGCATGAAACCGGCCACGCTTTGTACGAGCGCGGATTGCCTGCACAATGGCGCCACCAACCTGTGGGCCTCGCCCGTGGCATGACCATGCATGAAAGCCAGTCGTTGATTATCGAAATGCTGGCCTGCCGTTCGGAAGAATTTGTCCGCTATCTGACACCTTTGGTCCGGGAAACCTTTTCTGGTTCGGGACCGGCCTGGGAAACTGAAAACCTGGTGCGCCTCTATCGTCGCGTAACGCCTGGTTTGATCCGGGTTGATGCGGACGAGGTAACCTATCCAGCCCATGTGATCCTGCGCTATCGCCTCGAGAAAAATCTGATTTCAGGCAACCTTGCCGTGGCTGATCTACCTGGTGCCTGGAACGAGGCCATGCAAAAAAGCCTCGGCCTGACGCCACCTGATGACCGGGACGGTGTGTTGCAGGATATTCATTGGCCCAGCGGTGCCTTCGGGTATTTCCCGACCTATACTCTGGGCGCAATTGCCGCAGCACAGTTGTTTGATGCAGCGCAATCAGACAATGACGCCGTTCTGACCGGGCTTGAACAAGGTGATTTTGAACCATTATTGTCGTGGCTGCGAGCCCATGTCCATGGGCAGGGCTCACTGATGTCGACCCAGGATCTGATGATCCAGGCCACAAAGCAGCCCCTGGATATCGATATCTACAAAGCCCATTTGACCCGGCGTTATTTGGGACATCAGGATTGATTATTCAAGCAAGGCTGGCAGCGAAGTATGCGGAGGTTTGGTTATGTCGGATAGTGTATCTACAAAGTGGGACCCCAGGTTTCGACGCAAACTAATCGCCCTTGGCGTGATCGTCGTTATTTCTGCCCTGGTCGGTGGCGGTTATGCACCCTTGGTCGGTGGCACCACAGGTGAAAGCCTGAGCCAGAAAGATATCCTTGTTTTTGGTGCCCATGGCATGCTGGTCGGTCTGTTTTTCAGTACATTCGAGTTATTTTACGTGCAGGGTTCTCCCGGACAATGGTTGCGCAGAATGCCGTTTGCCAAAGCGCTGTTGGCGAGATCCGTACTGAACACCGTGGTGATCGTATCGGCCTTTGTGATCGGTGGGCTGACAATGGTGCCGGAACGTTTCACCGACGCAGGTGCGATGGAAAGCTTCTTGCGTGATGTTGCCTTTTCCTTTGTTATCGCTTTGACATTTCAGTTTATTTTGACGGTGCGTCAGGTCATCGGTGGCCGCGTCCTGTGGAACCTGATTCTTGGCAGGTACCACCGGCCTGTAAAGGAAGACAGGATTTTTATGTTCCTCGACATGGTGGGATCGATGGTTGTGGCAGACAAGATGGGCGATCTGGGTGCCCAGTCCATGATTACCAGGTTCTTTTTTGATGTGGCCCAGGTAACCACGGCCTATGGCGGCGAGACGCATCGGTATGTTGGTGATGAAGTTGTTGTGACCTGGCCAACCAAACAAGGCATCAAGGACGCAGATTGCATTCGCTGTTGTTTGGGTATCCGGGAGAGGATTTCACAAAAGGCCGATGAATATCAGGCCATGTTTGGTGCGGTACCTGATTTCCGTATCGGTCTTCACGCTGGTTCTGTTGTGGCGGCTGAATGCGGCGATGACAAACACGAAATTGTCTATTTTGGCGATACCATAAACACTGCTGCCAGGATCGAACAATATTGCAAGGTGGCGGAGAAGAACTTCCTGGTCTCTGGTCACCTGGTGGAGATGTTGCCGGAGAATTCCGGCATCGAATTCAGTCACGTCACCAATGTGACCCTCAAGGGTCACGAAACCGAAACGTCTCTTTATACCGCTGGATAGAAATACCGCTGAATAGAAGCCGATCCCCTGATCGCTTTTTTGCCTGCTCAGGCAGGTGGGACAGTTTCGCTGAAAGATTCCCTGGTCGACAGGGCTTCGAACCATGACGCCAGGCCGGGCCGGGTATCTCGCCAGTTCATGTCTCCATGACGCAGATCGACGTAACCGAGAGCGGCGCCCAGTCCCAATGCGCCGAGGTTAATGGCTGCATCAATTGCGGGTGTGTCTTTTTCCAGGGCATCAAGACCCCGGGCAATTTTGCCGCGCTGGGCCGCGACCCAGTCGTCTGACTGCTCGCTTTCCGGGCGGCGGCGTTCCATCGTCGAAAGATAGGCCGCGTCCGTGATGCCGTCAGACAATGCCAATAGTCGCAATACCTGCCATCTGGCTTCGCCGGATGCAGGCAGCAACGGGTTCACGTCTGTCAGGCTGTCGAGATATTCGCAAATCACCGGGCTGTCAAAAAGGCTGGTGCCATCGTCACGGATCAGTGCCGGAACCTTGCTGAGGGGATTGGCATTCACGAGTTCGTCCGGTTTGTCGTAAGGCGCCGACTCAGTCATCTCAACCTGATCAGACAAACCTTTTTCGATAACAACCATACGAACCTTGCGGACATAGGGCGACAAATAGCTGATATAGAGTTTCATTTGATGATTTTCCCCCTGCCAGAGACCGTCCAGGCTTGTCGGACCCGTTGGACTTTGGTTTTAACCGGTTTTGGTGTAAAGCAGACAGTGATCTGCCTCGGATGACCTGAATTGACGATATGATGGCGGATTGTTTTAACTTTGACCATATCTAACGAAACAGAACAGATTTTGCGATATATCAGTACCCGCGGCGATGCACCCGCACTTGGATTTGAAGATGTCCTTCTAACTGGCCTGGCGCGCGATGGCGGCCTTTATCTGCCCGAGACATGGCCGACATTTTCCGCGACCGAAATTTCAGCCATGGCAGGCTTGTCCTATCCGGAACTTGCCTTGCGTGTAATGACGCCATTCGTCGGGGATGAAATCCCTGAGGCTGAATTTGCGGCCCTGATCAACGAAGCCTATTCGGTATTTGATCACAAGGCGGTCGCACCTTTGCGTCAACTGGATCACGACGAATGGCTGATGGAGCTTTTCCACGGACCAACGCTGGCATTCAAGGATTTCGCCTTGCAGTTGCTGGGGCGTTTGCTGGATCGGACGCTGACCAATAGGGGTGCACGGGCAACGATCGTCGGGGCGACATCCGGCGATACCGGGTCTGCTGCGATCGAAGCCTGCCGCGACCGCGATGCCATCGATATTTTTATCCTGCATCCCAAGGGCCGGGTCAGTGAAGTTCAGCGCCGCCAGATGACGACAGTGATGTCTGCCAATGTGCATAACATCGCCATTGAAGGCACGTTTGATGATTGCCAGGCCATGGTCAAGGCGATGTTCAACAACCATGAATTCCGCGATGAAATCAAATTGTCGGCTGTAAACTCGATCAACTGGGCCCGGGTTATGGCACAGATCGTTTACTATTTTCATGCCGCCGTTGCCCTGGGATCTCCGCATCGGGAAGTCACTTTCTCGGTGCCGACCGGGAATTTTGGCGACGTCTTTGCCGGATATTGCGCCCGTCAAATGGGCCTGCCCATTGATCAGTTAATCGTGGCGACCAACCGCAATGATATTCTGGCACGGTTTTTCCAGACAGGATCCTACGCCAAGGGAACGGTTTCACCGACCATGAGTCCCAGTATGGATATTCAGGTTTCCAGTAATTTCGAACGCTTGTTGTTTGATATGGAAGACCGTGACGGTGCCCGTATCCGGGCCCTGATGGGGGCGCTGGATCAATCCGGTGAATTTGATATTGATGCTGACCGTCTGGCCGAAAGCCAGAAACTGTTTACAGGTCTGGCGATTGACGAAGAGGAAACTCTTGAAGTAATTCGTCAGATTACCGAGACAACCGGCGTTGCGATTGATCCCCACAGTGCCATTGGTGTTGCCGCCGCACGCCGTGTCAGGCGCAATCCGGCTTCGCCACTGGTCAGTCTGGCAACAGCCCATACAGCCAAATTCCCCGACGCCGTGGAAAAGGCAACAGGTGTCAGGCCGGAGCTGCCAGCGCGCCTTGCCGATTTGATGGATCGCCCGGAACGCTATGATGTGTTGCCGAACGATCTGGGTGCCGTCATGGCCAAAGTGCGCGAGCACGCAAAAACCACGTCACAGGAAAACTGATATGGCAGTTCAAATCACAACCCTGGACAATGGATTGCGTATCGCTACCGATCCCATGGCCGAGCTGGAAACAGCAGCAGTTGGTGTCTGGGTTGATGTTGGTGCCCGCAACGAAGATGCCAGCCTCAATGGTATCTCCCATGTTCTCGAGCACATGGCGTTTAAAGGCACCGAACGTCGCAATGCCTTGCAGATCGCGGAAGAGATCGAGGCCGTTGGCGGCCATCTGAACGCCTATACCTCGCGGGAGCAAACAGCCTATTTCGCTCGAATTCTGAAGAATGACTTGCCCCTGGCGGTCGATATTCTTGCTGACATTTTGCAGAATTCCACGTTTGCAGCCGAAGAACTGGAGCGCGAACGTACTGTTATTATTCAGGAAATCGGGCAAACAAAAGATACGCCGGACGATCTGGTTTTTGAACATTTTCAGTTGGCGGCCTATCCCGATCAGCCCCTTGGGCGTTCGATCCTGGGAACGGAAGAACATGTTTCCCGGTTTGCCCGAACGACCCTGCAAGATTATATGGGCACGCACTATCGCGGACCCGGCATGGTGCTTGCTGCCGCTGGTGGTGTTGATCACGAACAACTTGTCGATCTGGCGACGAAGGCTTTTGACAGTTTACCGTCGGATCGCGGCAACCAGGTTCTGAAAGCACAATATCAGGGTGGCCAGCATTTCGAGGAACGCGCCCTGGAGCAGGTGCATTATCTGATGGGCTTTGAAGGCCTGTCTTATGACGATGATGATTTTTATGCTGCCCAAATCCTCGCAACAGTATTGGGTGGCGGTATGTCATCGCGGTTATTCCAGGAAGTACGCGAACGCCGTGGCCTGGCCTACTCGGTTTTCGCTTTTTCTTCGTCTTACGTCGACAGCGGCAATTTCGGTGTTTATGCCGGCACAGCCCAGGGCGATGTAGAGGAACTGGTGCCTGTCCTGTGTGACGAAATTAACCGGGCTGCCGTGGATATCAATGAACAGGAAACATCGCGCGCCCGGGCCCAGCACAAGGCTGGTATAATGATGGGGCTGGAAGCCGCCGGTGCACGGGCCGAACATCTGGGACGGCAATTGCAGGTCTTTGGCCGGGTTATTCCGCCGTCCGAACTGGTGGAAGAGATCGACAAGGTCGACGCTGCGGCCCTGCGCCGGGTGGCGGCGCGCATAACAAAAACGCCATTAACGGTTGCAGCTCTCGGACCGATCAATAAACTGGAGGCGCTGGAGATAACCGCAAACAGGTTCCGCTGACCTGATCGTAGAAGCGGCAAAACAAAGCAACCCGCACCGGTGTGTGATCAGCATTTGATAACCGGGGTGGAGAGGGGCAGGAGAGAGGCGAGTGGCAAGTACGTTTCTGAGTACAATAGGCCAACAATTCGAGGGCCTGAAAATAGACGGCGACCAGGTATGGTTGCGCCCGCCCAGGGCCAGCGACTTTGAACCCTGGCAGCAAGTGCGCTCTGACAGCCGTGCTTATCTGATTCCGTGGGAGCCGACCTGGCCATCAGACGTTCTTACCCGTGCATCCTTTCGCCGTCGCCTGAAACGATACGCCCGTGATGTCCGGGATGATGTCGGATATTCCTTTTTTGTATTTCGTCGCGGGGATGGCGCGCTGGTTGGCGGCGTTAATCTCAGCCATGTTCATCGCGGCGTTTCCCAATCCTGTTCCATGGGCTATTGGATGGGGGAGAACTATGCTCGACAAGGCCTGATGACCGACGCGGTCAAGGCTGTGGTCAGTTTCTCGTTTGAGGAACTGGGCCTGCACCGGATTGAGGCGGCATGCGTGCCGGAAAATATTCCCAGCCGGGATTTGCTTCGAAAAATTGGCTTCAAGGAAGAAGGCTATGCGCGGAAATATTTGCGTATCAACGGCAAATGGCAAGACCACCTGCTTTTTGCGTGGCTGTCATCTGACCGCGGTCCCTACGATTGATTCCAAAACGCCTTAACAGGTTTTGCAGCCTGATCGCGCTTCGGCGATCAACCTGCGCATTTGATCCGCATTGACATAGCCCGGTATCACGGTATCGCCGATCACAAATCCGGGCGTACCCGTAATCCCCAGATTTTGCGCAATTTCATAGTTTCCGGCGACAACTTCCTTGATCTTGGCGGCTTGCAGATTGTTTTTCAGGCGTCCGATATCCAGCCCGGTTTCTTCGGCGATATCCAGAATACGCGCTTGCGTCAGGCTACCTTTGGCTTCCATCAAAGCAGTATGAAACGGTAGATACAGCTTGCGATCCTGAAGCAGGGCGGCGATGGCGGCCTGACTGGCCAACATTGATTCGGGGCCAAGGATCGGGAATTCCTTGTAGACAACCCGCAAGTTCTTGTCCGTTTTCAACAGCTCCTCCATGACGGGGTGGAACTTCTTGCAATAACCGCAGCGATAATCAAAAAACTCAACCAGGGTCACATCGCCGTTGGGGTTCCCGCCAACATAGGAATTCGGGTCGTTGCGAATTTTGTCTTTCTTGCTTTCAAGGAAACCCATGACCTGGCTTTCCTTATTCCTTTTGTCGCGGTCTTGCATGCGTTGCAGCGCCTGGACAATGACCTCGGGATGCGAAAGAAGATAATTCTCGATCGTGGCCTCAACAGCCTTCTTCTGGGCCGGGGTCAAGGCCTCTTCGGCGTGAACCGATGTTGAGAACAGAAAGGCGACTGTGAACAGCGCAAAAGCCAGTTTAACAAGGTTCGAAAACAAGACAAATCTCCCGCAGGGTTTGGAAAGTTAAGGCGCAATATGACGACTGGCCGCCGCAGATACAAGCCGGATGCAGGTCACTTTTTCGCAATCGTGCTGCGCGTACGTGCAACCGCATCGAGCCATCCAGCGTATAAATGATCCCGGACGTCGGCAGTCATATCCGGCTCAAAGCGCTGATCACATTGCCAGCGATCCGCAATCTGATCCATCGAGGTGTAAAATTCACAACCAAGTCCGGCCAGGCAGGCAGCACCCAATGCCGTTGTTTCCGTGATAACCGGTCGCTCAACCGGAATATCCAGAATGTTACTCAGGAACTGCATGCACCAGTTGTTGTTTGACATACCACCATCAACACGCAAGGTCGGGGGCAAGGGTGCGCCGTCCGCAATCATGGCGTCGAGCAAGTCTCTGGTTTGATAACAAACGGCTTCCAGCGCTGCTCTGGTGATTTCTGCAATGCCTGTGTCTCTGTTCAGGCCCACCAGGGCCCCGCGGGCATCTGCATCCCACCAGGGAGCGCCCAGGCCAGTGAATGCCGGCACCATATAAACACCATTCGTGCCGGCAGCGGCTGCTGCGATTTTTTCACTTTCGGCGCTGTCGGTAAAAAAGTTCAGGCCATCCCGCAACCATTGCACCGCAGCACCGGCGACAAAAATACTGCCTTCCAGGGCATAGGTAACCTTGCCATCAAGCCGCCATGCCACTGTGGTCAGAAGCTGGTTTTTCGACGCAAAAGCTTCTTCGCCCGTATTCAACAAGGCGAAACAGCCGGTGCCATAGGTGCTTTTCAGGGTGCCGGGCTGGAACGCCGCCTGGCCAAAAGTTGCGGCTTGTTGATCACCGGCTATGCCCGTAATCGGCACCGGTACACCAAACAGGTCCTTGCCGGTTTCACCAAATATTCCGGCGCTGTCCCGGACGTCGGGCAGCAGACTTGCGGGAATATTATGCAGGGCCAGAAGCTCGTCATCCCAGATTTGCCGGTGGATATCAAACAGCTGGGTCCTGGCAGCGTTGGTGGCATCGGTTGCGTGCACCCTGCCATCTGTCAGCCGCCACAGCAGAAAACTATCGATTGTGCCAAAAGCCAGTTCACCTTTTTCTGCCCGTGGTCGGGCGCCGGGTACGTTATCCAGCAACCACGTCAGTTTTGTGGCTGAAAAATAGGGGTCCAGCAATAATCCGGTTCGGGATGTGACCAGGTCGCCGTGGCCTTCGTCGCGTAATGTCTGGCAGCGCGCTGCCGTGCGTCGGTCCTGCCAGACAATGGCATTGTGCAGGACTTCACCTGTCACCCGATCCCACAACAAGGTTGTTTCGCGCTGATTGGTGATGCCGATGGCGTGGACTTTCTGGTCCCCTGCAGCGGTAAAGGCCTCCCGTGCGGTCGCAAGTGTATCTCGCCAGATTTGCTCCGGGTCATGTTCAACATGGCCGGATTGCGGATAAATCTGGGGCAACTCGCGCTGGGCCACATGAACGACATTGCCGCTGCGATCAAACAACAAGGCCCGGCTGCTGGTGGTGCCCTGGTCAATGGCCAGGATGTATCCGCTGGTCATGGTGCAGCTTTCAATTCTTCTTTGCCCGGCGTTGTTGTTTTTTGATGGCATTGCCAGCAGACCGCTGAATGTCCTGGGCGCGTAGATGATCAGGCGATCCAGCGGGCAGACCAGCCTGGGCTTTGGTGGCAAAATGCCGGGCTTCGGCTGGCCGTCCTGTTAACAAGGAAAATTCGGCACTGGCCAGGGAGGAACGTGGGAGATTGCCACTGCGGCCATAGGCAATGGCGAGATGTCGCCAGATCGACGGCAGACGCGGTTCCAGCCGGGCCGCTGCCTTCAGGTGATTAATCGCATTCCGGGTCATGCCCGGGTCTTCACTGGCGATTTCAGCCTGGCCCAACAACATCAGGATCAAAAAATCATCTGGCGAAAGATCTGCTGCCTTGATCAGTACCGGCACGGCTTTTGCGGCATGACCACTTTCGAACAAAAACTGTCCCTTCAGTTCCTGGATATAGGGATCACGAGGTTGTTCTGCCTCGAGACCATCCAGAAGAACAAGCGCTTCGTCCGTACGGGCTTCGCGGTGCAGGGCAATGGCGCGGCCATATCGCCCGGCGAAGGAGCGATCTTCGGGCGGATAACGCCTGAAGGTTCTGTCCGGATCTTCCATATAGGCATAGATCTTGGCCTTCATGCGCCTCAGCATGGTTTCAAAGTGGCTGATATCCTTGCCAGGCCCTGCTTTTTCAGTGGCGGCACGCATGGTGGTAATACGTTCGGTCGTCAGGGGGTGACTGCGAACATAGGGGTCTTGCCGCGATGTAATCAGGGTTTCCTGACCACGCATTTTCTCCAGCATGGACATCATGCCTGCGGGTGAATACCCGGCTTTGTTGATGATCCGGATGGCCGCCTGATCAGCCAGGGATTCCTGAATACGGCTATATCTTAACAGTGTGCGATTGGCGACATGTTGACCGCCTGAAATGACAGCCGAGCCCACATCACCCTGGCTGCCAACAATAGCCGCCATGCCGAGAATCATGGCAATGATGCTCTGGGTGGTCGCATTTTCCATGGCCTCACGTCCGCGCACCAGATGCCCGCCAATAATGTGACCGCTTTCGTGGGCCAGGACGCCCAGGATTTCGGACGCCGAATCAACCGCCAGAATAAGGCCGGTATTCACAAATATTCTCTGTCCACCTGAGACAAAGGCGTTCAAACTGCGATCATTGACGATATGAACACTGACAGCCTCGGCGTCCAGTCCTGCTGCTGCGAACAGTGGCGCTGCAAATGCCCGGATGCTATGTTCTATTTCTGCATCACGAATAAGCGAAACCCGGGCAACCGCTGATATAGTCGGCAGGGCCAGAAAAGATACGAGAACCAGGACGATGATCTTCAGTTTCCTGCTTGAATCCTTGAAATTCCACGGGAAATCCCGCGGGCTACCAGCCCGGACGGGCAAACCTTTTGTGATGGCCGGAAATATCTGTGATCGGTTTTTTGGCAACAATTCAACTCCCGCTTTGGCCTGTCACGTTAAGACCGTGACCAGATGGCGTCAACGTGGACGGGTGTTGTTGTCAGCTTTCGTGGCTGTTGGCCTTGCAGCCTGCAGTTCCGAGCCGGAAGTCGTCAAGCTGCAGCTGGGTGAAGTTATCGAAGGATTTGTCGGTGGCGTCAGCGGAGATGAACCGCGCGCCTCGTTGGTCGCTCAGGATGTTCTGGCGTCCGGCGGCACGGCGGCAGATGCGGCGACCGCCATGGCTCTGGTCATGGGGGTTACCTATCCGGCAGCGGCCTCGCTGGGCGGGGGTGGATCCTGCCTGATTTCAGATTCTGCCACGCAAACCGTTGAAACCCTGAATTTCCTGCCCGTACCGGCGGTGGGTGGTGGACTTATTGCGGTGCCCGGCATGGTCAGGGGCATTGCAGCCCTTCACAGCCGATATGGCCGGATGTCGTGGGAAGTCCTGATTTCGAAAGCCGAGGAACTGGCACGCAAAGGCCACAATGTATCACGCGCCCTGGCGGATCCGATGAAGGCTGCGCGGCCGGTTATTCTGAATGACCTTGGCCTCAGCGAAATTTTCATGACCCCCAGCGGCAAGGTCCTCGGAGAGGGCAGCCTGTTATCGCAAATCCCGTTGTCGTCTGTTCTGGCGCAATTGCGTGTTCGGGGGCCAGGCGAGTTTTATTTC
>Ga0233449_1002029_pt1 | contig 16778 bp, 19 predicted proteins | sample SI_124_October20_FD_183012 | JGI IMG/M metagenome (GOLD analysis project Ga0233449, IMG submission 183012) | Seawater microbial communities from Saanich Inlet, British Columbia, Canada - SI_124_October2016_200_MG | ecosystem: Environmental > Aquatic > Marine > Inlet | place: Canada: British... | reverse complement strand
CAAAAATCAAGTATTTTTCTAGGTCTTCCGACGAACTATTCCCATCATATGGGTAGTAAAAATCATACATATTATTTTACAGACCATTTTTTCTCATAAGCTTCGACTAACAGTAACATTTCATCATAATAATTAGCGCGAACTTTATTTTTTATATATTTCAACCTTTCCTCCATTACAATTTTATCCGACTTTTTATTTTTTATATTTCGCCTCCATTCGAGTGAATTATAACCAGACCCTTCAGCCATTGAATCTCTCGGTATTCTCTCACGCTTTTTTATTCTTTTATACAGCTTACTATTAACATCCTTACCGACAAATTTCGAAAGTAATGAGATAACATGATCAGTCTTCATCACCATATCTTCATATGGAATCTGTAAAACAGAGCTATCGCCATATTTTTTTTTCATTTTATCAAAGTTTTCATCATAACTTTTTGTTAATAGAGAGATAGATTTTATCGACTTTTCTAAATTATTAGCTTCCAAATACTCATCCTCCCAACTTTCTGCAAAGAAGGGTAAATTTTCTTCATTATAATTAAACTTTAAACTCAAATCTCTCGGGTCAGTTTGACATCGGCTAATATAGCCAGAGCAATAATCGACATTAAACAAAGGATGTCTAACACATCCTATAATTTGACACCTTTTGCCGAATGCTCGTAAAAAAAAATCATTATTTGATGATGATAAATGGGTTGCAATAGGTATTATAACTTTATCCTTCAGTGAATCACCCCCGCCACCTTCTAATAATCTTAACATATAATCATATTTTTTCGGATGCCCAAAAATACTCGATTCATCCTTAAAACGAAAGTTAACTGACCGTGAAATTGAAATATTATATGTAATTTCATCAAATAGACTAACAATTAGTGCAGTCGCGGCATTTTCCTTGATAGACCCTTTTGCATATAACTGCGGAATATGATCAAATGGCAAGTCAATTCTCCAGCATTCCGCATCATCAAATACAGACATAAGTCTTGCTATGATAGACTTTCCCACCCCCCACATTCCATCAACAATCAATAATTTAGATGACAATTGGTGCTTTTTATAGAACTCCATTTTATTTAAAGAATCCACCCATCATCAATGATAATATTCTGTCCATTGACATATTTAGACATATTAGATAATAAATATATTATAGTTCCATTTAAATCCTGTGCATCCATCATGCCTTTGCTCGAACATGTGGAATTATATTTACCAAGGAAGCTTTCTGGTTGATTATCCAAAATGCCGCCAGGACTAATACAATTTACTCTAATATTTTGATTTTTACAATACTTAGCAAGATACCTTGTTATAGATACAATTCCAGCCTTTATCGCACTATATTCAATAGGAGAAACCATTTTAGTGCCTTCATAATGTTCAAATTTGGGTGCTGAAACACCTTGAATTGATGATAAGTGAATTAAATTTCCATACTTTTGTTCTTTGAAAAATGCAATTAATCGTTGAGAGAAAAGTATGGCTCCTCCTAACTGATGAAATAGATCATATTCAAGTCCCATCGCCTCCAATTCTTCGAACCTAGTGCCCCACTGTTCTGAACGTGGATAAGCGCAGTGAATTGCGGAATCAATTTTACCGAAATGATTTTTACCTAATTCTAAAAATTTGTCAATAGAATTTGTATCTGATGTATCTACTGTAATAAATAGGGCCTTATCTGCGCCAAATTTATCTTGCAGGTCTTGACCTCTTTTACTAGATATGTCTCCAATAATCACCCTGCCTCCATTCTCGATAATGGCCTTAGAAAAGGCTGTACCAATTAACCCTGCACCACCTGTAATTGCTACTACATTATCTTTAAGCATTCACCTTCTCCTGTTCTTCCTTTATTAGCATCTCTGCTATTTTAAAATCCATCTCATCATCAATATCAACTGCTCGCTCTTTTGGAATTAACGCAGCTTTAACTCGTCCATCAAATACTTTGCTGTTATTTTTTATAAAATTTGGGCGAGCAACATAAGCAACTGTTGTCATATCATACACTAATGGCACATCCTGTCTCCTTGAAAAATTTTGTTCACTTTCCATTAATAATTTAATATATCCATCCTTTTTACTAACCATATTAAAATATGGACTTCTCGATGAGTTGGTTATTGTTACTACAACATCTGTCTCCTTGTCTAATAAATTTATGACCAATATTAATCGCATTACTCAACTCATCTATATCTGGCTCAACAATATGTAATCCACTTACTACATCAACATCACGACCAATCTCAATAATATTTTTTACTATTTCTTTAAATTTAGTATTGTCAAACTCACCCGGGATACCCATTGAGCAAGACAGGTCATATGGACCAATGATAAATGCATCTACGCCTTCAACTTCAAGTATTTCTCTAAGATTACTTATTGCATCAATATGTTCTATCTGCACTATAACGACTGGCCCATCATCAATATTAGATTGCCATGACAGATATTCTTTGAACGATGCACCATAACCTTGTGCACGAGATAGTCCCACTCCTCTATTGCCCAATGGAGGATATCTAGTTGCACTTACTGCAGATTTTGCATCTGCCACTGTTTTAACCATTGGCACAACAATACCATGCGCGCCTGCGTCCATTATTCTCTTAATTTGATTTTCATCATTACTAGTCAAACGTACTAGTGAAGAAATTCCTGAAAGATCAATAGTTCGTATGAGTTCTCCCGCTTGCTCTAATGAAATTGTAGTGTGCTCTAAATCAACTACCAGCCAATCATATCCTGCATTTGCTAAAATTTCCACAATAGATGTATTTCCAAGAGTAATCCAAGATCCTATGGTTAACTCATTAGTTTTTAGTTTTTGTTTTAATGTTGTATGCACTTTACTTTAAATGCCATTCTTCAATTGAAAATGACTTAATTATCCTTTATACAAAGATATTTATCCAGGTATTTTATAAAAAAATTATCAATGCTTTGGCCATTTCTTCTCATAATTATCAATTAATATCAACAACTCATTGTAATACTTAAAATGAACTTTATTTTTTATAAAATCCAGCTTTTTCTTTATTATATCTGCCTCTCCATCCAGTCTTTCGTTTGTATTATTCTTCCAATCAGTGTTGGCATATATAGATTCTGAGCTAATAGAACTCCTTGGTAGTTTGCTTTTTTTCTTAACTTTACTATACGTCTTGCTGTTAATACCTCTATTAATAAATTCAGATATTACATTAGCAACATTATCGGTGTCTTTTACAGCACTTTCAAATGAGACCTCTAAAACGCTGTATTTTCCATATTTTTTATTAAGTTTGTCAAAATTATTATCGTAATGATCTGTTAGTAAAGATATAGATTTTATTGATTTTTCAAAATCATTAATTTCCAGATATTCATCTTCCCAGCCTTTTGCAAAAAAAGGCACATCCTCCCCTTTATGATCAATTTTTAAAGTAAATTCTCTTGAGTCAGTTTGACAACGTCCAATATAACCCGCCCAATGTTCAATCATGAAAATAGGGTTCCTTACACATCTTATGATCTTACACCTTTTGCCTAGTGCCCGCAAAAAAAGGTCATTATTTGATGAAGACATATGAGTCGCAATAGGGATTATCATCCTACTTTTATCGATTTTTTTCAAAAAATAATCTCCTCCCTTGTCAAACAATCTCAATATGTACTCATATTTCTTCGGGTGATTGAATACACTAGTTTGATCTTTATAGCGAAAATTAACCGACCTTGAAATTGATACATTGTATGTCATTTCATCAAATAAATTTCGAATCAATGTTATTGCCGCACTCTCCTCAATCGAGTCCATACCATATAACACAGGTATGTTATCAAATGGTAAATCTATTCTCCAACACTCCATCGAATCAAACACAGAAACAAGTTGAGTAATAACTGATTTTCCAGACCCCCACATTCCATCAATAACTAATAATTCAGATGATAATTGTTGCTGTTTACTAAACTTCATTATGCTCGATAAAATTATTTTTTAATAAATGCGCTCTATTGATGTCCCAATACGCTAACGCATAATTACCATTATTACGTAGCCAGGTGCGTGATTTTTCAAGTCCATCACCAATAAAATTAAACAAATGTGCAGTAGCAACAGCATCGACTCGTATATCGGCCAAACCTTCAGAAAAGTGCTTATACTTTCCCGCCCCTCCAGCCAATATTACTGGTATAGGAAATGAGCTTGGTATACACTCAAGTAGTTCAATTTTATATCCATGCCCTGTTCCATCACGATCCATGGAGTTAAGATATAATTCACCAATTGGCAATCTACTAATATTATCCAACCATTCTACAACGCTCTCTTTCTGTAAAGTACTTCCATTATCAGTCCATACAGTAAAATTATTATCAATAGTTTTAACATCAACTGAGGCAATAATACTCTGTTGTCCAAACTCCGCAGCAATTTTCTTGACAATATTTGGATATTTACCAATTAAAGTATTTACAACAACCTTATCGGCACCAGAATGTAATAATTTACGCGCTTGATCAATAGTACGAATGCCGCCGCCTGCTGCAATAGGAATAAAACATTCTTCAGCCAAAGAGTGTATATGTTGACTAAATTTATCTTCATCTCTTTTACCGCGTGTTACATCTAAGATAATTAACTCATCAATAGAAAAGGCGATATGTGAAAAATTATAGTTTTTCTTTAGCCATTGCAAATCACCTACTTTCTGTAAACGAAAATTTCTACTAAGCATAAAGTAACCGTTATCATACAATAATGTAAAAATCACTCTTTTTTTCAGCATATTTTTATAATTTCACAAAGTTTTTCAACATCATCAAGCCATTTGTTTGACTTTTTTCTGGATGAAACTGTGTGCCACAAATATTACCTATTTCATATGCAGATAAAAACTCAACACCATATTTACAAGTTGCATATCTTCCATGGATGTCATCAACTAACATTCGATATGAATGAGTAAAATAAAAATCAGCTAAATATGGCAGACCTTCAAATAAACCTTTTTTTTCACTAAAATGCAATGAATTAAAACCTACGTGCGGTATTTTTCTTCCACATACCTCTTTTGATGTAAATCGTTCTACCTGGTTGGGCAATAACCCCAGACCATCTGTTTCATCATCCTCTGTACTATGAGAACCCAGTAACTGCATACCTAAACAAATTCCTAATATCTTAACCCCTTTATTAGTAACTGCATCAATAATTGCCTCATCGATACCGCGCGCTCTAAGAGACTCCATTCCATTCTTAAAAGAACCTACTCCTGGTAGAACTAAAATAGAGGATTTTGATATTTCTTCTGGATCTGCAATAAGCTCTACTTCAGCACCAAGATACTTAAATGCACTCATCACAGACCAAATATTGCCCATACCATAGTCAATAACTGTAACTTTTGGTATACTCATTATTCAACCACAAAGTTGGGTTTCCACCGTCCATCAACTTTTTCAAATAGATCTTTATTAACCCATCTGTCCAAAACAGCATCAAATTCATCCATTATCATCTGAAAATATTCTAAATAGGTTTCAATAAATTCATCGGGATAGAGTCCGTCATACAAACGAACTAGGTTAATCGCCTGACTCCTATCCATTGAGCCTCTGCGAATTTCTATCCCTGCGTCTTGAGTTGCTCTTCCAAACCCAAACTTTAGATACATCATATATGTATGAATTGAATAAAGAGCCTGGTCAGTTTGAGAAAAATTAGTAAATGTTCCACCATTAGTTAAATCAGACTCTTTTAATCCACAATGCTCTTTTGCAACAAGATAATTCCTATAAGAATCCCAGGGCTCAAAATAACCCATATGTGTCATAACTAATCTATTATTATCAATGTCGCTATTCTTTGGCAATGAAAACCAAAAAAGTTCTTTTTTATCTAAACCTGATTTTTTTATTATTTTTTCATAGCCACCTTCAAAATACGCACGTACCATGTACTCTAAATCGAATACTGCTTTATTTTTATTTTCAGATGAGCCACCGTACTCCACTTCGCCATCTTCACCATAAAATATTAATGGAATGTCATATTTTAAAGCAACATTTGTAACAGCACTAAAAATAGATATGAGCCAACCATAATATGGAAAACCCATATCAATAAACCCAATTTTATTAAGCTTACGCATTGCCTTATTATTTGCAGTAACATGTATATGATCAAAGCCACTTTCAACGAAATTAGTAATATTTTCTTTTCCTAATTCCAACTCTAAAGGTGGGCGGGAAGTAACAGTTAGTGGGTTCATGCCATATTTATGTTTAAGAGTATATGCTACGTAAGACCCATCTTTACCACCACTAACTGGAACTATGCAATCAAATCCTCCATCTTTTTTTCTATACTTATTAAGAAGATCCTTTAACTCTTTTTCTCTTTTTGACCAATTTAATATCTTTTTCTCTTCCATCCATTGACAAGCATTGCACCACCCTCTGTCATCAAATGTTATTCTTGGTCTAGTTGACATATTAAGACAATTCTTACACCAAAATACCTCTTTATTCATAATATAAATTCCTTTTATTCTCTAACCTTACAGAATCCATCCGTCATCTATAATGATATTTTGACCATTGATATATTTTGACATATTTGATAGCAAGTATACAATAGTTCCATTTAAATCCTGTGCATCCATCATTCCCTTGCTTGAACAAGTTGAATTATATTTCTCAAGAAAAACCTCTGGCTGATTATCCAAAATACCTCCAGGACTAATGCAATTTACTCTAATATTTTGATTTTTACAGTATTTGGCAAGATATTTTGTTATAGATATAATTCCTGACTTTATTGCAGAGTATTCAATGGGGGAAACCATTTTGGTGCCTTCATAATGTTCAAATTTAGGTACAGACACACCTTGAATTGATGACACGTGCACCAAATTACCATAACCTTGATCCCTATAAAATGAAATTAATCGTTGAGAAAATAGGATAGCACCACCTAATTGATTAAATAAGTCATCTTTAAGCCCGTCTGCTTTTAACCCTTCAAACGCAGTGCCCCACTGCTCTGAACGTGGATAAGCACAGTGAATTGCTGAATCAATTTTACCGAAATGATTTTTACCTAATTCTAAGAATTTGTCAATAGAATTTGTATCTGATGTATTTACTTTAATAAATAGGGCCTTATCTGCACCAAGTTTATCTTGCAGGTCTTGACCTCTATTACTAGATATGTCTCCAATAATAACCCTACCCCCATTCTCGATAATAGCCTTAGAAAAGGCTGTACCAATTAACCCTGCACCGCCTGTAATTGCCACTACATTATCTTTAAGCATTTACTTTCCCCTGTTTTTCTTTTATTAACATTTCTGCCATTTTAAAATCTATCTCATCATCAATATCAACTGCTCGCTCTTTTGGAATTAATACCGCTTTAACTTGGCCATCAAAAACTTTATTATTATTTTTTATAAAATCTGGACGAGTAACGTACGCGACTGTAGTCATATCATAAGCCAATGGAACATCCTGCCTTCTTGAATAACCTTTTTCACTTTTCGCCAATAATTTAATATACCCACCTTCTTTACTAACCATATTAAAATATGGGCTTCTTGACGTGTCTGTCATTGTTACTACAATATCTGTTTGCTTATCTAATAAATTTAGACACTTAATCACATCACCTTTATTACGTAGTGGTGATGTAGTTGGTAGAGATACAAATCGATCAAATAATTCTCCTTTGCTCTCTAACCATTCAACAGCATGTAGCCATGCTAACCACTCTGGTGAGTTATCCTGTGCAAATTTAGTTGGACGATTAATAACTTCTGCACCATACTTAATTCCAACATCAGCAATATCTTGATCATCAGTTGAAACAAATATACGAGATATTTCATTAATATTTTGTGCTATCTCTATAGAATGTGCTAATAACGGTTTTCCGCCTAAAGAGCGAATATTTTTACCAGGAACACCTTTCGATCCACCCCTAGCAAAAATAAACGCAAATGTTTTCACAAAGATACTTTAATCCCTTTTTCAGATGCATTACGCACCGCATCAATTAGACTTATAACGTTAATTCCATCTTTCACTGTTACTATTGGATCATTGTCATTTTCTATACAGTCAAAAAATACTTCTAACTGTTTACGATAAATAGAATTTCGTTCATTGTTGTATTCGTATTTAGATTGTTCTTTATTAACTCCCTTCCAAGTTACATTTTTATTAACTGCATCCCAGATTAATTCACCTTCTGTTGTTAAAACCTTGCATTTTCTTTCTATATGGCGTCGATTGAAGTCAATTTGTACCGTAATAGGATAACCTTGCTTACTTGTTATTAATAAATCAGCTTGATCTTCTACATTGATATCTAGTGTGCCACTATTCCTTATCTGCGCTTGCACATCAACTGGATTTCCAAAAAACCAATGTAAATAATCCAGCTCATGACTCAACTCTAGCAATACGCCTCCACCTAATTCAGGTAATGCTGATACTGTCTTTCGATAATTCTGGTCAAGCCTCCAATCAGGAAGATAAGAACCGCATTCAATTCTTGCATGCAAAATTTTACCTTTTATCTTGTTATCTAACCAATTTTTAAATTTTATTGCGCCAAGATCATAGCGCAATACATAACCAACCATAGTAGTTATTCTATTTTCATTCACAATCTTGAGCAATTCTTTCACTCTATCCGACGTATGTGATATTGGTTTTTCTATAAGCAAATGTATGCCATTCTTTGCCAATTCTAATGACTGTTTTAAATGTAGTGTTGCTGGAGATGAAACAATAGCCGCTTGGATGCCTTCCTTGATTGCATCGCCAATAGAATATACTGTCTTTGTAGCCATACTCTCCTCATCACATTCACCACCATGCCCAGAGCGTACTACAATAATCTCAATATCTGGCCTTATTTCTGATATTAACCTAAGATGTCTTCGGCCAATACTTCCCAATCCTACAATTGCTAAACAATTTAACATTACAGTATATCTATAACTTCTCTATTGGCTTTCTCATATTCTTCCAGTCTCCCTATATCCAGCCAATATTCATGGATTGGAAACACGCTGATTTTCTCTCCTATCTCGATCTGAGTTTCAAAAAAATTTGGCATATCAAGATATGAATTACGATCGATTTTATTAATTAACTTTGAATCTAGTACATAAATTCCAGCATTCACAAAAAACCTATGTACTGGTTTTTCTTCAATAGAAGAAACATACTGGTTTTTAATGCTTACAACACCATAAGGAACTTGGAAGTCGTACTCTCTGATACACATAGTTGCTATGTTGCCTTGCTCGTGATGAAAGTCTAATAGATGTTCAAAATCAACCTTAGTTAGAAGATCTCCATTCATCATTATAATAGGAAGTTTTGTAAGATTATCTGGCAACAACCCTAATGCACCGGCTGTACCTAAAGGGCTATCTTCATGTAAATACTTGATATTTACACCCCAATCAGATCCATCGCCAAAATGGTCGCGAATCATCTCTGCCTTATAATGAGTTGAAATATAAAAATTATAGAACCCTGCATCAATAAACTGACTAATAATAGTTTCTAGGATGGGACGGCTGCCAACATTCAATAATGGTTTGGGTTTTTTTTCTGTCAATGGTAGTAGCCTTGTGCCAAAACCACCTGCCATAAGAAACACTGGGTTCTCATATTTTTTCTTATCCAGCATATGTTGCAATGTTTTAAGTCCAACTAAAACATGCTTCTCATTTACTAAAGGAATATGCAATACATTCATACTCTTCATCTTAGACATTATTACTTCTGAACTATCAGATAACGATGCAGTTAATGGCGAATCATTCATTACTTTCTTTACGATGCATTCCATTGAGGTATGCTCTATCAAAGCTCGACGAATATCACCGTCTGTCACTGTTCCTAATAATTTTCTATTCTCATCAACCACCAATGCAATTCTTGCGCCTCCAGAATGCAACACTCGAATTGTGACTTCTATTGTATCCAAAGGATTTAAAAGGATTTCTGTCCATTCTTTCAAGATTTACCACCTTTTTTCAAAATCTTATTATTAAACTTTTTTATATAAGTTTATTGTAAAATAATAAACACAGATTATAGTGCATTTAGTACTACAAATTCATCCACTAAATATTTCATTTGTATCTATTCTTGGCATTACAAATCTAGTTTTTTTATTTGTTGTGGCAATATTGCGTTCAGTAGTTACTGCTAACTTACACCCTCTTTCTTTCAGCATTCTAATAGACTGATCGTCATAAGACCCGTAAGGATAGCAAGCTGTCCAGTTATCCATATCAACACCTAAATTCTTCAGAAAATTAATAGATAGATCTAACTCTTGACTCATCTCTTCTTTGCTTAAGCTATTCCACCAATAGTGATTATAACCATGGTTACCAATATGCTGACCACTTCTTAACATATGTTCTAGTTGCTCTTCATTCATATAAAGCTCTCTACTAAAAGCATTTTCACTCACCCCGACATACTGTTCAAAAAGGATATTGATTATTTTTATTCTGAGATTTTCAACAAGCTCAACCTGGAGCAATCTTTTAATGAAAATCACATCTTTCGTATCAAGAACACTTGCTCGCGCTAATTTTTTGTAATAATAATCAAAATTTTGAAGGCTATATACTTTTTGGTAAACTTTAATTAGTTTCTTAAGCTCATTGACTAATTTTGACTTATCTTTAACAGCAGCTAGAATGAAATGAATTTTATTTACATCTAGAACCGTATGCTCAGTGATGGCCTTTGAAGGGACATAAAAACTCCCTTGTATATCATACTTATCCAGAATAGGGAATACTGTACTATAGTGATCCATATAAGCATCATCAAATGTCAACAAAATTGATTTATCAGGAATGGTTTTTTCATTATCAATGCTATAAATCACCTCTTCCATTGTTACGAAATTATAATATTTTCTCATATAATGAATTTGTTCTTTAAACGAACTAACATCCAATCCTTTTATTTCTGGATACCTAGAATTTTTCAAATCCCTTACATAGTGATACATTACTATTGTTAAATTATTCACAATTATGTTCTTGTATATTCAGCTTGGTCTATCTTGGTCGCCATCTGCTTTACAGATTCTTAGTTTGTCAGTTTCTTTAGTATCTGCCATAAAATTTATTGCTATATTCTCCTGAACAAAAGGAGAAAAATAATTGGGTATTACTAGGTCTGATGAATCCAAATCAATTTGATGAAATCCTGCTTTGAGTAATAACGCATGATCAAGACCAAAACACATAAAATCAATATACTCAAAATTCTCATCAGTCATTTTTTCATATAAATCTTGAGTAATAAATTGTAAATCTTCCTCTTGCCCTATGAAATCAACAATCCTTAAAGCTTTTGAATCATTGGCTGATACCGTTCGTGTCACTAACAATGAATGTGTTTCATTATTTTTAAAGATACCATAAACATCATAAGTATAGATAAGGTGATTGAAGTATCTTTTTACAAAATATTTTTCATCTTTATAAGGAATGTTTTCTTTGTAATCTTCAAAATTAAACAGGAGATCTTTTTCTGATAACCGTTTTAGACTATATTCATTGTCTGTTGGGAATTTAAATGGCTCTAAATATTTTCCATCTAAAACTATTGCAATTTTAAAACCTTTAATTTTATTATTTATTAATACGAATTGCTCTAAATGATCGGTATGAATATTAAGATATTTATAAATCCCAATCGTTTTCTTATTAATCCCGGGACTTGATAACACATTGTATTCCTGGGAATTTCGCAAAAACTCAAGTAGTTCAACACCTAGCATTGGTTGTGCTTTATTTCTTAATGTTTTCCAAATAACAGTACATATATCACTATTTTTACTAGAAGATTTTATAAACCCAAGAATTCCATCAAGTTCATTGTTGTCGCCCCTGTGACAAACAAAATTTATTCGATCACCATCTTGATGCTCATATAAAAAGAATTCTTTATCTCGACTTAAAATATGGTTTTTTTTCCAATGATCATGAATAAACTTCATAATATCATCAACATCACTCATTAATGCAAAGTATATATTTTTCATATAAATTACATCTGCTTATTTCTCTTGAAGAAGCTCTACAATACCTAACTTGGTAAATAAAAAAGCAACCTTTCTATTGTTAAACAATACTGCAGGTTTCGGTTCCGAGATTAAAATTGATCCATTTTTACAAAAATTATCAATGGACTTGTTTATGTTTTCAACTTCCCAGCAACTATGATATAAATATTGTTTTTTTTGAATAAATTTTTCTACCGTATTCCCACAAACCAATTCAATATTTGTACCACAATTAGTAGTTAATAGGCACAAATCAACATTCTGCCTCTCGTCAAAAATTGTTTCCGTAGAATGGGAAATTATAAATATATTTTCAACAAATTCTTTTGCCTCTGAAATGTTGTTACAAGCAATACCAATATGATGGAAATTCATTTTATAATTTGCATAATTCTTTCAATTAATCCGCCCACATTATTAAATGACGCTACTTCCTCAAAACTAAATTTAATATCAAATTCATTTTCAATCGAATTTATTAAAACAAGGTGATTTAAGGAATCCCACTCTTGAATTTCATCAGAATTCATTAATTCATTTATGATTAAATCTTCTCTATCGAACACATCTATAAATACATCTTGCACCCTATTAAATACATCACCCTTAGTCATATGTTAATCCTAATAATATTATTTTTATTTTTATTCTTATAGTTTGATATATCAAGCTCCCAAATACTATCATTATTATCTTTACTTCTTAAGGTAAAGCCTAATTTTTTATATAAATCTGAAACCAAGTTGTTCTTAGTACTCTCATAATACTTCCCAACTATCATTGAAATCTTATTATTTGAACACAATTTAACCAGCTTATCGAACATGGCAAATTCTAAATCTCTTTTTATAACCCTGCAACTCATTACCCATAAATTAATATGGCATACATTGCTTTTTACTTCCCCAATAATAACAGATACCAATCCATTAGAGCCATACTTATCAGACAATTTTCCGTATATTTTAATAAACTTGTCATCACCCCAAATACTTTCAACTTCACTAAAAGTAAATCTTCTAGTTGTGAGATTAAATTGATTAGTTTTATTTATAAGCTGAGTTATTCTATTTAGGTAAATCTGAGAAAATGATTTTATTTCAGCAACCATTTCAAGGGATTTTAAAAAATCGTCATAAGACGTGAATTCTGCTAATACATCAACTCTCTTTTTATTGTCTTTATAATATTTACCCCTATTTTCATCATCAATAGAAAAAGATATGGGTTCAAAATATCCATTCCTATCAATATAATTAATAAACTCTGTAATATTGTTGCCAACATCTGGAACTGATAAACTTGGTAGTTGAGAACAAGCAAGCTCCCTTTCAAAAGGATTGTCGTCAATAAAAACTAGACTATCCAATCCTATATTTACCTCTCTTACAATTTCTATAATATTTTTGTACTTCTCATTCCAGTTCGCCTTAAATGATGAGAAATCTTCAAACTTCAAAATTGTATCGGGATGATTAAAACCCTCCTTTGCATTTTCAAAATCATTTTTTGAACAAGCCGCAAGAATAACACCTCTACCCTGAAGTGATTTAATGTATTTTTGAAATCCAGTGTAAGACTCAGAAATTGCAGTCTCAGTACCTATGCTAATGCCTGACAAGCCATCATCGCTAATTACACCACCCCAGCAAGTATTATCAAGATCTAAAACCAAACATTTTTTTGTCTTACAAAAAATAGAGTTAATTATCTTCGCAATATTGAATGACAATTCAGGTATTGAATTCATACTTAATGCATATTTAGCCTGATACCAAAGTGATTTATCAAACCAACTCTGTAGACCTATATATGAAGACAAATAATTGATATCGTTAATGTATAGATTCTTTATATGTCGTGCTGATAACGAAATTTGTTGATTTAATTGATTTATAAAATACGTTTTCCCGTGTATATCATAACAATCTAAATTACCCAGTTCTCTTTCAAATGGGAGGTCAAAGTTATTTTGGATAATATCGCAGTTATGCAAACTTATGGCCTTCCAAATAGACTTAAATTTATCTATTTCAGAATTAATTAGAATTTCAACATCTTCATTGCTTGAACTTATATCTGGGAATTTTTGAATATTTACATTTGTTGTGTGTATATAAACAATATCTGGATTAAATTTAGCTAAAGCTTCTTCGTTAAAGATAGCATCTTCATAATAACGATTGTACTCTGACTCATAAAAATTTGGCTTTATGCCATTATTCAATAAGAATAATTCTAATATTTTTGTTATCTCTGAAGTGGTAGATCCCCCAAGAATTGCAATTTTTTTCTCTATAAATCCATTTTTTAGCAATAATTCTTTTTTTATTGCCATCTTCTTTCTTAGTATTACTTTTGAATTTAGTGGATATTCTAAAATATTCATTCTCTAAATTCTATATTTTGGAAAATCTTCTTACAACTCAAAGATTGGGTCTCTAATTGCGCTACTATTTGTTTGGCCGATTTTCCTTTTCCATATATATTCGAAACATCTCTACAATAATGTATAAATTTCTCAGACCTGGCCTGAAAAATGGATTCTTCTAATTTTTCTATTGGGCTATCTATGACATTGCCACTTTGTAATCGTCCTAACTGTCGGCTACCTATATTGACAACGGGCTTATGAAAACTTGCTGCTTCAATAATTCCACTAGAAGTGTTTCCAATAACAAAATCCAGATGCTTCATTGCCGAGAGGTACTTTAATTGCCCCAAGCTCTTTACAACTAAGTACTTATCTCTATCACTTGATGCGAATTTTTCTATCTCACTATTGATAATTCTTCCGCCTTCATCTGAATTTGCATAAGTAAATAAGACATTGATGTCTAAATTTCTTATTACTTTAAGAATTTTCAGAATCTTATCTCTAACTCCAGCCATGGACAATGTTTCAGAATGATAAGTAAACAATGCCGTTGGCTCTGTAATTTTCCAATCTAATTCTTTTTCAAGATCATTTTTGCTGAGAAGGCTCATGTTGACAATATTGTCGATTCCAGGGGCACCTGTTGTAAACACCATATCCGGAGATTCGCCCATTTGTATTATTCTATTTCTATATTCACAATTTGAAACAAAATGTAAGTAGGACATCTTGGTTATAGAGTGCCTTATTTGTTCATCTACGGCACCTTCAGTAACTTCACCACCATGAATGTGTGCGATTGGAATATTCATTAACATTGCAGTTGTTGCAGCTGCATGCGTTTCAAAACGGTCGCCTAGCAAAAGTACAACATCAGGTTTTAAACGTAAAAATGCATCTGAAAGTAAAATTGTCGCCAATCCAGTTGACTTTGCAACAGAACTCTTGCTATCTGAAGATAGGAGGTTCTCAATCTTTTCATCAATAGAAAATCCATCCTTTTCAATTTGTTGATAAGTATTGCCAAACTCTTCAGAAAAATGCATAGTAGTTGCTATAACCTGTAATTTTAAAAAATTAGAAGTTTTGATTTTCTTCATAATTGGCAAGAAAAGACCGTACTCTGCACGAGTTCCTGTTACGATGCATACTCTTCTCTTAGTCATATTGACTCATCCATTTGATAGCTTTTAGTTGCTATCGTTCCAATAATTTCATCCCATTTCATTGGACTTATTCCTGTACCTGGTCGTTTAGTGGAAATATTTTTCTCAGATAACAATTCACCTTTTCTAATGGGACAACTAGCAACTATTGATTTTCTAGCAATATTTAAATTAACCTCTTCACTTGGAGATAATATTTTTTCATTACTGCCTAATGCTTTCTCAATATTTCGAATAGCACTTACCATTGCTTTAAGCTCTTCTGGCTCTAATGATGCTTTATGATCAGGCCCTTCCATGGCTTTATTCAATGTAAAGTGTTTTTCAATTATACTTGCGCCCATTGCAACAGCTGCAATATCAACCTCTATTCCTATGGTGTGATCGCTATAACCAACTGCAACACCAAATTCTTTATGTATTGTTTGCATGGCATTAAGATTTACATCTTCCATAGGTGTTGGGTACATCGTATTTGCATGTAATACCGTAATATTTTCATTTAATGTACCTGCATTAGTTAAAATAGTTAATGCATCACTAATTTCTTTGAGATTTGACATTCCTGTTGATAAGACCACTTTTTTATTCAATGAACCAACATGTCTTAGGTAAGGCAAATTAGTAATTTCACCACTTGGTATTTTGAAAGTCTCTAACCCTAAGTCGTTCAACATATTAATTGAGTCATGATCAAATGGTGTAGATAAAAACATTATGTTTTTTTCTTGGCAATAAACCAATAACTCTTGATGTGCTTCTACATCAAGCTCAAGCTTTTTAAGCATATCAAACTGAGACTCTGACGCTTCGGTAGTTTTCTTTTGATAATCCGCCTTTTCAGCAGTCTTAGATACTAATTTTTCAGCTTTAAATGTTTGGAACTTAACCGCATCAGCACCAGATTCAACTGCCACATTAATTAGATCTTTTGCTATTTTTATAGAGCCATTGTGATTAACCCCAGCTTCGGCAATGATAAAAACACTCATTTAATAACACTCCCGGCCTTTGCAAAAAAATTATCATTAATCCTAATACCTTCTTTAGTAACAGCTCCACTACCAATAAAACTACCATTACCTACAACAACATCTCCATTAATA
>Ga0233449_1002025_pt1 | contig 16798 bp, 17 predicted proteins | sample SI_124_October20_FD_183012 | JGI IMG/M metagenome (GOLD analysis project Ga0233449, IMG submission 183012) | Seawater microbial communities from Saanich Inlet, British Columbia, Canada - SI_124_October2016_200_MG | ecosystem: Environmental > Aquatic > Marine > Inlet | place: Canada: British... | reverse complement strand
AATTTTAAGTTAACAGCTCTGAAGCCTGATTGCCTAACTCTTTAATGACATGGTGGGCAGGCCGTGGAAATTACTCCGCCGGGTTATCATGGAAACATTGTAGCCTCCCGTATTTGGAAAAGAGAAACACAATGCTTGTTGATAAATATAATAGATCATTCCCCTACCTGAGGCTTTCCATCACTGAAGTGTGTAATTTCAGCTGCAACTATTGTCTGCCCGATGGATATAAAAAAACAGGTGCCGAACATTTCCTAAATCAAGACGAGATAAGACGTCTAGTCGATGCTTTCGTTGAACTCGGCGTTTGGAAAATAAGACTTACGGGCGGCGAGCCAACAATCCGCAAGGATTTCACGGAAATTGCCAAAATGATCGGTGACCGGCCGGAAATTGATACGCTTGCCTTTACCACAAACGGCTACCGTCTAAAAGAACGGGCGCAGGAATGGCATGACGCCGGCCTTAATGCCATCAATGTCAGTATTGATAGCCTTAATGCCAAAAAATTCCACGCCATTACCGGCCACGACCGCATGCAAGAAGTGCGTGAAGGGATCGATAAAGCCATAGAAGTGGGCTTTAAGGATGTTAAAATTAACGTGGTGCTTTTAAAAGGTGTTAATGATGATGAACTTGATAATTACCTTGAATATGTAAAAGACACCCCTGTCAGTGTTCGTTATATAGAACTAATGCAAACCGGTGATAATCTTACTTACTTTAATAAATTCCACCTCTCTTCTGACACCGTAAAAGATAAGCTTCTCGCGCAGGGTTGGGTTGAAAATATTCGGGCTCTGGGCGCAGGCCCCGCGGCTAATTTCACCCATGCGGATTATGCCGGATCTATTGGCCTGATCGCGCCCTATTCCAAAGATTTCTGTACCAATTGTAATCGCCTTCGCATTACATCATCTGGCGATCTTAGACTTTGTCTTTTTGGCAATGTTGGTATTCCACTACGCCATATGCTGCACAATGATGATCAAAAGGGCGATCTGGTCGCCGCTATCTCTAAGCAGCTTGATTATAAAGCGTCCTCACACTTCCTTGCCTTGGGTGATACCGGGATTATGACAAATCTTTCTTCTACCGGAGGCTAAGTCGTCATTCCATGAAAGTAAAACTTGAAGCTCAAAAGACTAGCATACGTCTTAGTAAAGATGAATTTCAAAAGCTACTCAATACTGGGTTGCTGGATGAGCAGACCACCTTCCCCGGCGGCAATTCACTGACTTTTAAAATTGAGCTGGATATTGAACAAAATTTCAGCTTTAAAGATAATGAAATGCTGTTCGTGCTGCCAGATCAGCTACTCCATGCCTATAAGCCAAGTAAATCCGGATTATCTTTAAAATTCCACGTTGATAGTAATCAAAAACATGAACTTGTTTTTGAAGTGGATATAAAAAAACCGCCCCTTAGTAGCAACAATAAATCTTGATAATTATTTTTAATTTAATACTTTTATTTTCTATAAAACTCGATATTTTACAGGGCTTATTGGGAAATTTACTGAAAATCAAATTTCCTCATTTTTTTGACATATAGAAGAATTTGCATTTTAGAAGTATATGTTATATGATAACGTAACATAAAAATCACAAACTTATTCATTTTTTGAAATAATGTTGATATAATGAATATATATAGAAGAATACCTAAGGGAACAAAATGACTAAGACTGAAAATCCACGTCTTGAAGGCACACTAACTGCCGGAATGACAAAAAGATCTTTTTTACAATCTGTCGGCATGGTTGGCGGAACCGCTGCCGTAATGACGGCCATGCAAGGCTGGAACATTGGCTTTGCCTCTGAAATGGACCGACCGCCGGCCCTTTCAACGGACGGTAAAGGTAAAAAGGTTATTATTCTTGGTGCTGGTCTATCCGGAATGGTGCTTGCTCATGAAATGAGCAAAAAAGGTTACAACTGTCAAATTATTGAAGCCATGCATTATGCTGGCGGACGCTGTGTATCAGCACGTAAAGGATCTACCATTGAAGAAGTAAGCGGTGAAAAACAAACCTGTAACTTCGCCGACGGAAATTATATCAATTACGGTCCGTGGCGCATTCCTGCAGAACATAAATCAACAATTTATTATTGCCGCACCCTTGGTGTTCCCCTTGAAGTGATGATCAACAAATCAACTAAAGCCTATTACTATTATGAAAACCAAGGCGGTCCCTTTAAAGGAAAGCCCGTCCGTCAGGGCGACGCCGATACCGATTTTAAAGGATATTCAACGGAACTTCTTGCCAAGGTTGCCGATCAGGGCGCCCTTGATCAAGCAATATCACAAGAAGACAAAGAAAAATTATTAGAACATTTAAAAGCGTCCGGACTTATTGACCGTAAAGAACTTAACTACCGCGCCAACCGAGCACGCGGGCACAAAGTATATCCGGGAGCCGCAACAAATTTTGGTGAACTTTCAGATCCATATACCATGGCTGATGTCTTTAGCATTAAAAATGCAAGCCGCAATGAAACGGCTGATCATCCAGCCGTTATGTTCCAGGCCGTTGGCGGTATGGACCAAATTGCACAAGGTCTAAAAAGAGCATTAAGCGCGGATACAATCCGTTATAATTCAGAAGTAACCGATATCATTCAGGATGATAATGGTGTTGAAGTTACTTATAAAAATACAAAAACCGGTGCCGTTGACGTTGAAAAAGGCGACTATTTAATTTCAACAGCCCCCCTTGGTGTGATGGCAAATATCAACACCAACCTAAGCGAAGAATTTCAAGCAGCGTTAAAAGCAACCCGCAGCAGTCCCGCCTGTAAAATGGGCGTTGAAATGAGCCACCGTTTCTGGGAACAAGAAGAAATGATTTACGGTGGGTCTTCAAACACGGACATTACGGGCCAAAGACTTCTTAGCTATCCATCAGGCAACATGTTCGGCACGGCCCATGGTGATACGGGTGTAATTCTTGGTTATTACCCAACGGGCGCCTCATCGATACCGGTTAGTAATATGAGCGTAGCAGAACGTATCGAATTTGCCCTTGCGGCCGGTGAGAAAGTTCACCCTGGCAAATATAGAAAGAACTTCAGCGGTGAAGCGATGTCTGTTGCTTGGCATAAAATGAAATATGCTCTTGCCGGTTGGGAAAACTGGTCAAGGCGTGGTCGTTCTCGTGCATTTCCTGTCATGCAAAAAGGTGATAACCGTATCTTTGTATCTGGTAATATCGCCTCTCCTGCTCTTGGTGGCTGGATGGCTGGTGCTATTGAAGGGGCGTGGTCAACAATGGAAGTGATTGACAAGCGCGTCGCTGAACAGGCATAATTTTTAACGGCCTTATTGGCTTAACCTAAGGACATAATATCATCACAAATTTTTAAAATACTTAAAATGTGAGGATAAATTAAAACAAAAAATGTGGGTAAAAATGAAAAATTATTATAAATTACTATTAGCCCTTGTGGGAATTTTTTGCCTTTCTTCAAACGCTTATGCGCAAGAAACCGGCGAAGAAATATATACTGATTACTGCGAAGCCTGCCACCAGCCGGGCGGCGAAGGATTTGAAGATACTTATCCTGCACTAAAGGAAAATGTCTTCGTTCTTGGTGATACTGAAGAGCTAATATATCTAATGCTTGAAGGTCGCGGCGGGATGCCGACATTCATCGAAGATCTGGAAGTAGAGCAAATAACAACGATCCTTAATTACATCCGCACCAGCTGGGGCAATGCGGGCGACGAAATTGATCCGGCGGTCGTAGAAGAAGCCTTTGACTTTATTGCCGAAGAAGATGACGGTTTTGGACCCGGTAACTAATTAGATAAAGCCCAATTAATTACCTGAAATCATTGCCAAATAAAAAGAATGCTATAAGTTAACAACGAACGGTGCGCACGCCGCACCCAATGAAATAATTCCTAGGGAGAAAATTATGTCAAACTTAACTAAAATTGCTGTTGCACTTCTTATAAGCTGTGTGGCATCACTAACCGCGAGTGCACAAATGATCGAAAGAACAAGTAAAGGCTTTCTTGATCCGGGAATTGTAATTCCTGCTGGAGCAGAAACCTATTATATGAGCGGTAAAGGAAATCATGCTTGGGCCGAAGGCTGCAAGACACGTGATGAGCGTACTGCAAAAGGCGACCAGTGCAAACCGGGTGATATGTACGCACAAGGACAAGCTATTTTTGCGGCTTTCAAAACTCAACTTGAAGACGCTGGTTGGTCACTTAGCGATGTTGTAATGCTTCGCATTTTTGGCATACCTGGCGAAGATGGTAAAGTTGATACTGGTGGCTTCAATAAAGCCTATCAAGAATATTTCGGAGAAAATTCAACAAGTGGCAACACAAATCTACCGTCACGTACTTTCGTTGGCGCTCACACTTTAGTGGTGCCAGGATGGCTCGTGGAAGTAGAAGCGCGTGCCATTCGCATGCCTAAATAATAAATTCTAAGGAAGAAAATAATATGACTAAACTAATTAAAATCGCAATTGCTGCTTTCGTAGCAATGACAATAGCTGCTAACGCACAAAGTGTTATCAAACGCAACGACGAAGGTCGTATGTTCTATTCAACGATCGAAGTGCCAGCACATGCTGACCAGCTATTCGTTAGTGGTAAAGGACCAGGCGCCGTAAATCCTGACGCACCGCGTGCTGAGCGCACATACGGCAACACAGAAACACAAGCCCGCAGCACATTTAACAGCATCAAAGCCGCCGTTGAAAAAGCAGGTTGGAGCATGAGCGACGTTGTTATGGCGCGCGTCTATCTTGTTGCTGATCCAGCAATGGGTAGCATGGATTTTGGTGGTTTCAATAAAGCATTCCTAGAGTTCTTCGGTACAGAAGACCAACCAAACAAACCGGTTCGCGCCGTTGTTGAAGTTGCCGGCCTTGCCGTTGGTGGATGGCTAATCGAAGTTGACGTCCGCTTAGCAAGAATGCCTGCTGCTAACTAAATACAGATTTTCAAGATTTAACGATCTTGTTTGCATAAGAAAGGCGCTGATTATTTTCAGCGCCTTTTTTTATTGCTAATTATTCCACTGGAAAAATTCAACCGTATACCCACCCGGATCGCGGATTAGGAAAGCTCTTATCGGCGCCGTCGTGCTATCGTAAATTTCATGTTCAATTTTAACATTTTTAGCGTTCTTAATAGCCGCGTACCATTTATCAACATCTTTTGAAACAATACTGACCATTACGGCGCTTTCTTTATTCGGGTGATGAAAGCCGCCTTCGCTATCCATAACCACACCGATAAAGGCTGTATCCGTTAGCTTATAAATCTTCACCCAATCATCATCAAATGTTGCCGTTAGTTGAAGGTCTTTTGCGTAAAACTCCGCTGCTCTGGCAAAATCTTCTTCGCTATAATAAAGCATAGTAATCTGCTCATCAATTTTCGGTAAATCCATGGTTCCGTAAACGCTCCTGTCTGTCTGGCCTTTATCCATCTGCACCGGCAATGCTGTACATTCATTCTGGCTCACGCCGCTTGTATTAAAATCAAGAAACGAAGTCGCCGCATAGGTGGCGATTGTCGGCACATTGCCCACATAATTGGTGTCCATTACTGCATGCTCAACGGAAATTTGAAAAACTTCGCCCGCTGATAAAAGATCACTAGAAATAGTTACATTCTGATCGGCGTAGGTTAAATGAGCCCCGCCGCCAAAAGGCACCCCGCTATGGGATATCTTCTCACCTTTACAATTCGCCATAACGGCGAATATCAAATCATCGACAAAACCGTTTTCATCCGGACCGCCTTCCAGAAACGGCGTCCATGAAATTACGATATCCTGATCAGGATCAACGCTGGCCGCGGATACCTCACTGCCATTTTGACTGATGGTAATTATTGGTGAGGCGGGAATGCGGGTATTCCCATCATCCCGGTCCGACATAACGACCGGAATATGCAGCACAGTGCCGCCGGTTTCCGTATATTCGTACATATATTCCCCGTTGGGATAAAGCGCGTTTAAGTCTTCTTCATTGTTATAACGCCCGCCGTGGGTTTCTAAGGTCGATGGATGATCGTCAAAATTCATCCTATCAATTGCCGGATGGCTTAAGGTGCCGTTTGTCACAGCCCCGCCTTCTTTTACAAAAATTTCAGCAAAGAAATGATAATTGATCATCTGCTGCGCGCCCGAATTGTCTTGTCTGTAATTGGCGGTTTTTCCTACCACTAGAAACTGGGTATCCGTGCTATTCACTTCATTTTGAGCGCAGGCACTTAGCATTAAGGCTGGATAAATCATAAATGCGATCAGCCATTTTTTCAGCATTACTTCTTCCCTCATAATTGTTTTCACTTTATGGTCAGACCTTACCGTAATAATTAAGCAGAATAAAGAAATAACAGATGACAAAAAATATTGAACGGCTGGTGGCAGAAGCCAATTCGCAAATCGAAACCATCAGTATTGATCAGGCAAAACTGGCGCTAGATGATCCGGGCACTACTTTCGTCGATCTGCGCGATATTCGCGAACTTCAGGCAAGCGGCACGATCCCCGGCGCTTACCATATGCCGCGCGGCATGATCGAATTTTGGGCCGATCCGAGCAGTCCTTATTTTAAAAAAATATTTGGCTCCGGCACTAAATTTATCTTTTACTGCTCAAAAGGATGGCGCAGCGCCCTTGCTACACAGTCAGCAATGACCGTCGGTGTTAAAAATATCTGTCATATTGACGGCGGCTTTACGGGCTGGGTTGATAGCGGCGGACCGGTCGCTGAAAAACCAGCCGGAAAATCGCCTGCGATTAAGGAAGGCATTTATGATCTTCTGCCCTTCGTCGTAAACCCCGATAACATAGCAAGATTTGAAGAAGGCAAAGTGCTAATCGGCGATAGGCGTAAATACCCTTTTTCAAAAGAATTTTTCGTCTGCGATACTGTTAGCGATGTGGCGCAAGCGATCAAGGATATGGTCACCCAAGGCAGCGGCCCGTGGATGGCAGCGGTAAACGCGCTAAGGATGGTCTCAGGTCAAGGAACAGACGCGCTAAAAGCAGCCTGCGACGAGCTTGTAGCGACCCGCCCGACCAACACGGCCATGAGCCTAAGGCTTGATGACGTGATCAGCCAAGCGGCACTCGCCGAAGAGCAAGGCTCAGACATTGATCAGGCGATAGAAAACAGAATTGAAGCGATCAAAAACACCATTTATGATAATTACGCTATCCGCTCCCGGGCCATGGCCGACTTGATTGAGGACGGCGACGGGGTGCTGACCATGTGTTTCGGTGAAGCGGGGTTTCTTCTCTCCCTCGCCCTCGCCGCGCGCGACGGTAAAAAAATCACCGCCTACGCCCCTGAAACAAGGCCTTACCTGCAGGGCGCAAAACTAACCGCACCGTCCATTCATGAACTTGGCATAGACGTTAATCTGATCACTGATAATATGCCGGCCCATATTATGTCGGAAGGCAATATTCAAAAATATATCACCGCCGCCGACCTGATCACCGTTGACGGTCATGTCTGTAATAAAATTGGCACTTACCAAAACGCCATTACCGCCCACGCCCATGACATCCCCTATTTCGCTTTTGCCTGGGGCCGCGACGATCAAAAACAAAGCCGCGCTGATATTGAAATTGAAGAACGCGACCCGGCCGAAATAAGACAAGCACTCGGTCAGCCAACCACCATAGACGCCGTAGGCGCGCGCTACCCTACGTTTGATATCACCCCGCCCAAATATGTCGCTGGCGTGGTTACGGTTCACGGCGTCGTTAGCCCATACACCCTAAAAAATTATAAAAACTGGTAGGAGAAAAAATGACTGTAGCAATTTTAGGCGGCACCGGCATTTATAACCTGCCAAGAATAGACGTATCTGAAAAAAAAGTCAGCAATGAATACGGCGATGCGGTTATATATGAGGGCCAAGGCGATTATTCAGACGTCATCTTCATGACCCGCCACGGCGCAGATCACAGCACCCCGCCCCATAAAGTCAACTACCGCGCCAACATGAAAGCGCTAAAGGACCACGGGGTTAAAAGGATCATGGCCACCTACGCCGTGGGATCGATCACCACTAAATATCAGGTACTCGATATTGCCGTGCTTCGCGATTTTCTTGATTTTACATCAGGTAGAGAGTTCAGCTTTTTTGATAGCATCGAACGCGGTATCGGCCATGTAGAAATGAGCGTGCCGTACTGCCCGGTGATGAGCGCAAAGATACTCGAGCTGGCAGGGAGCCATAATTTAAAGGCCCATGACGGCGCGACCTATGTAGCGACCAACGGGCCACGTTTTGAAAGTCCGGCCGAAATAAAATTTTATCAAAAAATGGGCGGTGATGTGGTTGGTATGACGGGCTGCCCGGAAGTTTATCTGGCTGGTGAGCTTGGCATGGTGATGGCGGCGGTTGCGCTGCCGATTAACCTTGCCGCAGGGCTCGAGGAAAAAATAACCATTCATGAAGGTAATATTGATCAGGTGCGCGAAAACATGGTCCGCTTAATGCTTGGCGTGCTAAAAAACACCAGTGATGCCGACTGTCATCCCCCAAAGCTATTATAGAGAACGCTATGAACGATAATTTTGCAGAAATTTACCCGCTTGATGAATTTGCCGAAGTGTGCGAATGGCTCGCTTTTAAAGGATGGTCAGAAGCCGAAGGCGGTAATCTTTCACTACGTCTTGAACAGGATCAGGTCCCAGACCCGTTAAAAGAAAGCGACACCGAGCCGGTAAAATTACCGCTTAACGTTAAAGAGCTGGCCGGAAAATACCTGCTGATTACCGGATCAGGCACCCGTTCGCGTGATATCGCTACCGAGCCGCAAAATGATATCGGGCTTTACCGTATTTCTGATGATGGCGCATCTTATCAGTGGATTTTCGGAAATGATAAACCGACCAGCGAAATGCCGTCCCACTGCTTGGTCCAGAATGAATTTGTAAAATCCCGCCCTGATTATAAAGCAATTATCCATACCCATCCCACGAAGCTTATTTCGCTCACCCATGTGGCGGAATTTAAAGACCCGAAAGTCCTAAGTGATTGCATTCTTGGCCTTCAGAGTGAAGCACGTATTCAGCTTCCCGAAGGAATTGGCCATCTGCCGTTCTGCGTTCCGGGAAGTTTAGAGCTCGGGCTGTTATCAGCCGAAGAAATAAAGCACCGCAACGTGATCCTGTGGAATATGCACGGCGCGCTTAGTGTGGGAACATCACTCAATCATGCGCTTGATCAATTGGAAGTGGTTGAAAAAGCGGCAGAAATTTATTGGACCCTGAGATCCGCCGGTCTGCCCACGGGCGGAATGGAACAGGAAGACCTATTAAAATCAATGGATTTTTTCGGACGCGTAGATCGTTACGAAAAAGCCTTCAAGGATAAGAAATAATGAGCAAAAAAACTAAAAGCAGAGTTAAACCAGAGCATGGCATGAGCACCGTGGTTAATCATGTCGGCGAAGGAAGCCATGACAAGCATGCCCATCTGATGCCGATTTACCAGACGTCTACCTTCAGTTTTGACAGCGTCGATGAAGGGGCGGATATTTTCGCTGGCCGCAAAAAAGGCTATGCCTATACCCGGACCCATAATCCCAATCATGATCATCTGGCCGGAAAAATCGCCTATATGGAAGGCATCGATTTGATCAGACAAAACCCGGACAAGGAACCTGCCGAGCTCGTCGCCTGTAAAGTCACCTCATCAGGCATGGGCGCAACAGCGGCGGCGGTGTTAGCAAAAATTGGCGCTGGCGATAAAGCGATTGTCCAAATGGGGCTTTACGGTAATACGTTTAAATTTTTCAACCTTTTGGCGCCAAGGCTTGGCATCGAAGTTGTGTGGGTCGCCGACACAGATAGCGCGAGCTTTGAGCGGGTCATTAATGATAATCCGGATGCTAAACTGGTTTACTGCGAAACGCCGTCAAACCCGAAGCTTGAAGTGATTGACTTGGTGAGCTTAGCTAAAGCCGCTCATAAACACGAAATGTGGGTGATGGTCGATAACACTTTCGCCACCCCCTACCATCAACGCCCGCTTACCCTTGGCTGTGATGTGGTGGTCCACAGCACGACCAAATATATTTCCGGTCACGGTCAAGTCATCGGCGGCGCGATCGTCAGCACCCATCTTGATTATATGGCACCGGGCGGCTCAGGCGTTGGCCTTACCTATAAAATGCTCGGCGTCGCCCCAAGCCCCAAAGACACATGGCTGATTGCCGCCGGCCTTAAAACTTTTGAGCTACGCATGCAGCGCCACGCCAAAAATGCACAACTCATCGCCAATTGGCTCGCCGGTCACGAAAAAGTAGCCGCCGTTTATTACCCGGGTTTAGAAGACAACCCCTATCACGATCTGGCGAGGGCGCAGATGATAAACGGCTACGGCGGCATGCTGAGCTTTGAGCTAATAGACGGCAAGCGCGGCGGCGCCGAAAACGGCAAAGCCTTCGCTAATGCGGTGACTATTCCGACATTGGCGGTGAGTTTAGGCAACGTAGACAGCTTGATCCAGCATCCAGCTAGTATGACGCACAGTGCGACTACACCGGAAGCGCGGGAGCAGGCGGGGATAACGGATAGTATAATTCGGTTGAGTGTTGGGATTGAGAATATTGAGGATTTGATTGGGGATCTGGAGGAGGCTATGGGGAGTGTTGGGTGAGTGGGGGGAAATAGTACAAGAGTAAAGATCGAGATATGATATCGAGGGACACAATACTTAATTCGGGTTAAAGGGGGCAGATACACTTGATTTTCTTCTTCGAAGAAATAGGTGTCCTGAGAACTTAGGTTTTTAATTTAATGGGGGGCTCGCCCCCCGGTCTCGCGACCTTCCCCCCACCTCGCATAAGCTCGGGCGGGCGGTCGCCCTTGCCTCAGCCCCTAAGGGGCTTCGGATTGGATCATGAATGGGTAGTTCTATGATGGGGCTGAATTATAAATGGAAAATTTTATTTGTGTTGGGGGTTTTAGATATTAAAATATGATTGAAGATTTGCTGGTTTTATACATAAACTCCGTATAGCCAATTGCCATATTTACAACATTGCCCCCCTTACACATGGGAACGACTATGCTGGTTGAGTTTAGGTGTTCTTTATCTTTATCAACATAATCTGACCATGTATATATCGGTGCTTTAATTTCATACATTTTATTTACGATGATTAAAAAACGGTCAAAAGAAACTTTCAGCTTAGCTTGCATGCTTTCATTACTATCATCGGTGATTATGTTCTGATTTGTCCGTTCGCCAAATACTTTAACCAGTCTGGTACCCTCTAACCGTACTTTAACATCTCTTAAGGTTCCGTCCTGATCAATTATCAAATCTCCCATCCATATGTTTGGCAGAAATGTTTGGAACGATATAGGATCGAAGTCTGTTCTTTGAATTGATGTGGCGGAACTGTCATCACCGAATAATTTTTGCCAGAATATTTTCTGTTGCTCAGTTAATTCTTCTAGGTGATCGATCACTGGTCCACAGGTAAAGGCTTTTGACTGCAAATTCATTAATTATTCTCTCGAAAATAAACTTATAGTACCACTATATAATATTAATTATGAATAACAGGTTATCAAAATTGATTTATCCGCTCGTAAAATGTCGCTAAATAATGTAAAAAGTTTTTTTAGTTTATTGTTTTGGAGATTTTTATGAAAAAGATTTTGTTTGTCGTTTTAAGTTTTTTTGTTTTTGGCTCACCTTTAGCTTATGCCGATAGCACTTATTATGTTGTGCGCCATGCGGAGAAACTGGACGGGGATAATCCGGTACTTACGGCCAAAGGGGTTAGACGCGCGGCGCATATTGTGACCATGCTTGAAGGCGTTCCTATCAATGCGGTTTATTCCACCGAAACCTACCGCACCGTCATGACCGCAACGCCGACGGCGGCCGACCGCGGGCTTGAAGTGAAGCTTTTTAGCACCGAAGATCTTGACGCCTTTTCAAATGAGCTTAAAGCGATGGACGGGACATTTCTAATTGTCGCCCATAGTTCAAGCACACCGGATCTGGCTTCGCTGCTAAGCGGAGTGAGCATCCCCAAGCTTGAAGAAACGGATTATGAGAAGCTTTTTAAAGTTGTGATTACGGGCGGCGAAGCTAAGCTTACCAAGATGGTTACGACGTTTGAATAAAGCAGTCAATTAAGGGGACAGTATACTTATATAGATTTGATATAAGTATACTGTCCCCTTAATTATAATCCGGTTTTTATTTCTAGGTTGATCTCTACTTCATCGCCCACAGCTACGCCGGTTTTCTTTCTAATCTCGGCTTTTACGGGTAGGATGTATGTTGCGCGTTCTTTACTGGGGAAAATGGACGTGCTCCATGTTTGCTCGCCGATGCTCGCGGTTACTTTGACCGCCCCCCAACCGCGCCTGCGCCTGCCTGTTATGTCGGGCGAAGTGAAAAATTTTATTTGTTCTGATTGCTCCGTGGGGACAGTAATGAAATACCAGGCGCCCTTGCCCTGATAAAGCCAGAGCGGGGCGGTGAAGGTAAAATCAAGTTCTTCCAACGTTAGTTACTTTCACATTCTTTTCTTAAGCCGACCAACATTTCAGCGTCAGGTTTTTTGGCTATTATTTCTTCATCGGTCAGGCCGTCAAGCTCATGGGGGAAAACCAGCCAGTCTTCGGTTTTATGGACAAAGTAATTGGGAATTCTATCGGTGAGGTTTTTGCTTGGTTTATAATAAACCGTACCAACCCGCACATCAATCGGCATGTTTTTGCGCATATGAACTTCAAGTTCGTGAATAATCGCGCGGATGCTGCGCCCGCTATCAAACACATCGTCCAAAATAAGCAGATTATCGCTCGAATTCATATTATCGATCAGATAATGAAGGCCGTAAACCTTAACATGGGCTTCCTGTTCGGCGATACCGGTATAGCTTGAAGTGCGAATGGCGATATGGTCCGTTTTGATATGGCAGTAATCCAGCAGTTCCTGCACTGCAATGCCAACCGGGGTGCCGCCGCGCCACACACCAACGATAAAATCTGGCCGAAAGCCGTCTTTTATAATGATCTGGCCCAGCTGCAGTGATAAGGAGAGCAGTTCATCAGCGGTAATATAGGTTTTATTCATAATTTTTTTCGTCCATTTCAAATTCCACTTTAATATAACCGCTGCGAATGTAAAAAGGAATTTCAATTTAGTGTAAGCTTGCTACAATGATAAAAAACGCTGGAAAGCGTCTCTGGAGAATTATTGGCATGATCAAGGCGGCAATGATATTTGTAATTGTGGTGCTAGGCTACGCGCTGAGCCAGGCCATGTCTGATAAAGATCATGACCCGAATAACCTGCTGATCGTTGAAGTGAACACCTCACCAGAGCGCACAAAGCTTCTACGCGGGCAGCTCGACAGTTTTGAAGCCGCAAACCCCGGTATGACGGTTGACGTGATCTCGCTATCCTGGGGGCAGGCCTTTGAAAAAATCGCCATGATGGTCGCGGGTGGCAAAGCACCGGACGTTGTGGAAATGCCGGATTTCTGGCTTTCGCGTTATGTAAGTGCCGGGCAAATCGCCGATATGACGCCTTATATAAACGAGGATGATTTTGATGATGATCTGGAAGCGGATACTTTTGATTATGGCAGCATCAATGAAACGCTTTATACCATTCCATATGGCTATTACCTGCGCGCGCTGATTTATAACAAAAAGCTTTTTGCCGAGGCCGGCATTGAAAAACCGCCGCTTACGCTGGATGATTTTTACAATACCGCGGCAAAATTATCAGAACTCCCCGGCGTATCAGGATTTTGTCATCACGGCGGGCGCGGCGGGCCGGTATTTTTTTACTGGATCATGACCACCATGAACGGCAACGTTGATTTTTTTGACGAAGCTGGCAACAGCACCTTTTATAATCAGGGCGCCATTGACGGCCTTACTTTAATCCGCGATATTTATAAAAACGGTTACGCACCAAAAGACAGCGTCAATTGGGGCCTTAATGAAACGGTATCGGGCTTTTATTCCGGCACCTGCGCCATGCTTCATCTAACGCCGGATAGCCTAGCCGCGCTAAATACACGCATGGACCCGGATGATTTTGCCTCAACGCCAATGCCGCTTGGGCCATCGGGGAAATCATTTCCGCATCTGGGTTATATTGGCTGGTCGGTGATGGAGCAATCTACCAAAAAAGCCGCCGCCTTTAAACTGGTCGAACATCTGCTTGAACGTGAAAATCATAAGCAGTGGGCCGAACTTTCCGGACTTGTACCGATTTATAAAGAAATATCAGAAGATATTTTTGACGAAGACGGTATCGGCGCAGGCTGGCTTAAAACCACGCAGGATGATCGCTGGTCTTATATGATTAACCCAAATTACCTACCGGAAATCGCCGAATTTGACAGCATCACCGTCGTTCAATCCGGTCAAGCAATGATGCTCGGCGAAAAAACACCAGAAGAAACCGCAAAAATGTGGGCCGATTTCCTAACCGCCGCGCAGAAAAAATATATCGCCGAAAATGAAAATCCCGAGAACGAAAGTAAAGCCAATGAATAAAGCATGGTTTTATCTCGCGCCGACGCTGCTGTTTATTTTCCTGCTGGTGCTAGTGCCGCTCGTGACCGGAATTTCATACGCCTTTTATGATTTTGATTTAATCTCGGGCACCAAAGAATTTGTCGGCTTTGACCAGTTCAAAAGAATTCTCAGTGAAGACGAAATTTTCACCATGAGCCTCGTCAACACGCTGTTCTGGACTAGTTCATCACTATTTTTCCAGTTCACGTTCGGCTTTGCGCTCGCGCTAATCCTCAACAGCGGCTTTAAGGGCATAAAGTTCATTCAGCCGCTGCTCTTCGTGCCGTGGGCGGTGCCGAGCTTTCTTATTGGCCTGATGTGGGTGTGGATGTTTAACCCTGTGACCGGTCCGCTTCCTTATATTTTTGAAGCCATCGGCCTCATGGACGCCCCTGAAAATATTTTAAGCGACCCTGACCATGCCATGTGGGGGCCAATAACGGCCAATGTATGGTACGGCATCCCGTTTTTCACCATCATGCTGCTCGCCGCATTAAAATCAATCCCCGGTGAAATATATGAAGCAGCGAGCATTGACGGCGTCACCCGCTTTCAGGCTTTTCGTTATATAACCGTGCCGCTCATCGCGCCGACCATCATCATCACTCTGCTGATACGCGCGATCTGGATTTCAAATTTTGCCGAAATTATTATCGTCATGACCGGAGGCGGCCCAGCAAACTCAACCCAGATCGTCTCCACCTATATTTATGATACCGCCTACCAGAAAATGGATTTTGGCTACGCGTCGGTGTTATCAATCGCCCTTCTTTTCATGTTGATGCTTTACGGCCTGACCCTTGGCCGCATCAGACGGAAGATGATCAGCTATGTTTAGGGGCCCCCAATGAAAATAACCAAAAACGCATTTCTTGCAGGCTTTCTGATCTTCACGCTGTTCCCGGTTTTCTGGATGCTGAAAATATCCCTTACCCCGGACCGCCTTCTTTTTACCGAAGGCATCGTCATGTGGCCAAGCCGCATCACCTTTGATCATTATTACGCGGTACTGCTCGAGGGAAGCTTCCCCGATTATTTCATCAATAGCTTCATCGTTTCCTTCACCACCGCCGCCATGGTAACGATCATCGCCGCACTGGCTGGTTATGCGCTTTCGCGTTTTGATTTTAAGGGCAAAACCATCATCATCACTCTATTACTGATTACGCAGATGTTCCCAATCGTCATGGTCATCGCCCCTATTTATAATGTGCTCACCTTTATAAATCTGGTGGATAGCTTGGCAGGATTGATACTGGTCTATACCGCCTTTAACCTGCCCTTTGCCTGCTTTTTAATGCAGACCTTTTTTGACGGCATCCCAATAGAGTTAGAAGAAGCCGCCATGATCGACGGCTGCACCCGGCTTCAAGCACTCGAAAAAGTAACCTTGCCGCTCTGCCTTCCCGGTATCGGCGCAACGCTAGGTTTCGTCTTCACCGCCGCATGGTCAGAACTGCTTTTCGCGCTAATGTTCATAAATCGCCAGTCCCAAATGACTTTCCCCGCCGGCATAATGAATTTCGTCACAAAATTTTCGGTTGATTGGGGCCAAATGGCGGCGGCAATGATCCTGGCGTTGATCCCGGTATGCTTGTTCTTCGCTTATATCCAAAGGTTTATTGTGCAGGGACTAACGGCGGGTTCGCTTAAGGGCTAATTCAAATACCGCTGCTCAAACAGTGTAAAACTCTGCCTGAGCCTATTCGTCAGAATATCCTTCACCCTTGGACTAGCGAAGCTGGTGCTTATACTGTTGTAGCTCATGGCTTGAAGCTCTGAATAGGTCACGTCCGTCGTACTAACAGCGGCGATGCATTCCTTGGAGATATTAGTATCGAATATGCCGTCATTATCGGTTGATAAACTGACCCCAAGCCCAAGTCTTAAAAATTTAAGAAACGGATGCGGGGCTGTGTTTTTATCATATACATTTAGCTGGTGATTGCTGTTGATGTTCATTTCGATAGCAAGACCGGTGTTTCTGGCATATTCAAGGGTCACTAGGTCGTCTTTTAGTAGCACACCGTGACCAACGCGAGAGGCACCCATAATCATAGCGTCCCGGACATTGCGCCAGTCGCCCATTTCGCCTGCGTGCATGGTCATTTCAAGCGGATGTTCGGGGTTAGCGCGGTTATAGCCGTTTAAATAGCCGTAAGCATTTTGTGCTTTTTCAAGGGCGGGATTGCCGCGCTCTATAGCGTATAAATCAGTGCCGACGATTGAAA
>Ga0233449_1002021_pt1 | contig 16818 bp, 18 predicted proteins | sample SI_124_October20_FD_183012 | JGI IMG/M metagenome (GOLD analysis project Ga0233449, IMG submission 183012) | Seawater microbial communities from Saanich Inlet, British Columbia, Canada - SI_124_October2016_200_MG | ecosystem: Environmental > Aquatic > Marine > Inlet | place: Canada: British... | reverse complement strand
GTAGTTGATGTGGGGGCTTCGACTGGCGGTTTCACCGATGTGTGTCTGGAAAAGGGAGCGGCAAAAGTTTACGCGGTTGATGTGGGCCACGGCCAGCTTGCCTGGAAAATCCGTAATGATGAACGGGTGACCGTGCTTGAAAAAACCAACGCCCGCTATTTGACGGCGGCTGAAATACCAGACCCGGTTAATTTAATCGTTTGTGATGCAAGCTTCATTGGTTTATCGACTGTGCTGCCGGCGACGATGTCACTTGCAGCGGATAACTGCATTTTGGTCGCGCTTATTAAGCCACAATTTGAAGTGGGCAAAGGGAAAGTCGGCAAGGGTGGTGTGGTCCGTGATCCTGAACAGCATGAGCAAGTATGTGAAAAAATTAAAAACTGGATTACGGACGAAATGGAAGGCTGGAACGTGACCGGCCTGACCCAAAGCCCCATAAAAGGCCCTGAAGGCAATATAGAATTTTTAATTGGGGCCCAATATACCGGAAAAAATGATGACGGATAAAGTGACTATTGAAGAACTTGGTGGCCGTGGTGACGGTATAGTGCAACTAAACGGCAAGACTGTTTTTGTCCCTTACAGTGCGCCGGGTGACGTGATTGATATTAAACTGAACGGTGCCAAAGGCCGCCTTCGTCATATCCACCAAAAATCACCGCACCGTATAGAGCCGGTCTGTGCTCACTTTACCAAATGTGGTGGCTGTCAGCTCCAGCATATTGAAGAGGATTATTATAAAAACTGGAAAGCGGGCCTGATCAAAACCGCCCTGAAAAATCAGGGTATTGATGATGTGGAAATATTACCACTAAGGGCTAGCCCACAAAGTAGCCGCCGCAGAACCAGCCTTCAGGCAATAGGGCGCGGCGAGGGGAAAATCGTCCTCGGTTACGCCGAAAAAGGCAGTCATAATCTGGTTGATATAAATATGTGTCCCATATTGGTGCCGGAAATAGTTGCCTTCATCGACCCGCTCAGAGAATTTCTGAAAAAACTGCTTAAAGTGAAGCAGAAAATGACTATTCAGATTACCAAAGGTGATAACGGGCTCGATGTTGTGTTCAAATCAAAAGGTGAGGTCGATCTGAATTTAAGAATGGATTTGGCTGAATTTGCTCAAGTAAATGATCTCGCGCGGGTAAGCTGGTTTGATACCGGGCTTAAAAAACCATACTATGAAACGCTTGCCGAGCGGAAAAAACCATATGTCACGTTCGATGGTAATAAAGTATTTTTCCCTGAAGGTGCCTTCCTTCAGGCAACGGTTGACGGGCAAAATGCTCTAATTTCTGCCATGCTTAAGGGGCTAGGAGAGGCGAGCCGCGTGGTTGATCTCTTTTCCGGCTGCGGCACGTTTAGCATTGCGGCGGCAAAAAAAGCCACCGTTCACGCGGTAGAAAATAATGAAGAAATGCTTGTCGCGTTAAAAAACAGCGCCAATATAATGACGAACGTCAAGCAGGTTACAACGGAACTTCGTGATCTTTTTCTGCGTCCGCTACTGCCTCATGAGCTTAACACCTATGACGTGGCGATTATTGACCCGCCTCGCGCGGGTGCTCGTCATCAAATGACCGAGATTATTAATTCGGATATAAAAAAACTGATTATGATTTCCTGTAATCCGATTACTTTCGCCCGTGATGTTGAAAATCTCGCCGCGGCAGGCTTTAAAATGGGGGCCGTTACGCCGGTAGACCAGTTTTTATATTCACCGCATCTTGAGATCATTTCTGTCTTTAACAGATAGAAACCTATCAATATTCCTGCAGCATCATTTTGCCACAATTTTATTCTATATATTAGACTAATTGTTAATGATACTCGGCAAATTTTGCCAAATTTCATGGTTAATAAATCATTAAAATGCTTTTGTTAACAATATGTTAGTATTTGAGGTAGGGAATACTAGGCGTTTTTGAACATAGAGGGGCTGGCACGGTCCTTGCAAGGATACGTTTACGAAAATGAGTATTTGCAAGGTGTAACCAAATGAATAGCGTAAGAGCCTATAATATGAACTTAAAAGACCTGATTTTATCCGATAGCACTCGCCCGCAGATGGACGAACAAAGTGCATTACAAAATAAATCTGAAAAACCCTTAATAGCGGGCAATGATACTTCTGCGTCAAATGCGTCAGAAGAGACTAACGCCGTTCAAATCAACATCTCCCCCGCCTGGAAAGAAACCGCAGGGCAGATTGATTTGAAATATGCCACCGCGAATGAAGTGGCCACCTTAAGCGCGAACCTTTATAAAGCGGGCGCGATAACCTTTGAAGATCATGTAAATCTTAGCTTTCAGAAAAATTCTGATAATGAGAGTAAAATAGATTTCATTAGCCACTGGCAGGAACGTCAGGAAGGTGCAATTTCACAGGGCGCCGACCATGAAACCCTAAACGACATCATCCGCATTCAGTCGATACTGGGCTATGTGGATAGTTTGAAGGATTGATATTTTGAGAGGCCGCTTCCACCCCAAAGCAGACATTTGCGGATGAGCATTTTCACTTTGCTATCACGGCTACTTTTTTTTCGCCTTGCCTTCTTTTTCAGCAGCTAGTCTCAACGCTTTTAACCTTCCGGCTTTTTCGCGTGCTTTGTCTGTTCTTGCTGCTTTTTCTTTAATGAGTTTCTTATCTTTGTTTTTAGGTGGTTTACGATCTTTAAACTCGCCTTGATCACCGCGCTCAATGGCCGCCATCATTTTGTCATCGGCATTGTTTGGTCGTGTTGCTCCGGATCCCATTACGCTACCTTCTCTTCTATCTGTTGCTTATTAATTTAATCAAGTGCTATTCTACTTGATCTATTTTCCATTGTAAAATTCTAATAACATAACGTCCGCCACCGGGGTGACCTCAAGTGGTCAACGCAACACTTTACTCGAATATAGAAATAGAGGGCGTGATTGATATGACATACAGAAGCAGAAGAAAATAACCTTCTACAGACTCCAGCCTTCGCGGTAATCTCGCTTCACAAACTGATTGGCCTGATCGAAGTTGGTTATCTTCATGTTGGCGCCGTCCCATAGTAATTTTTTGCGGCCGGGATAATTGAAACCGTCCCCGTTTGGCTCGCGGAGATTATAGCTTCTAATCGCCAGATTACCCATCAGGATTGATTCTGTGAGCGGGCCGGAGAAGTCGAAGGATGAGGTGAGGGCTTTATGCTGCGTGCTGCCGTAGCCTGCTTTACAGGCTTCCACCCAGTTTTGGTGATGGCCGTTTTCTGGCAAGGCGGACGGGGTAAAGTCATTGCCTTGCTCTATAATCTCTCCAGAGTTTAGGTAAATTTTTGGGTTTTCCGCGTAAGTGCCGCAGGTCATGATGCCTTTTTCGCCGATCATGATCACACCGTTTGTGCCCCCTTTATCGCCGATATCATGATCAGCCGGAATTAGTTCTGGATGAAATGGACGTAGGCCACCGTCGGTCCAGGTCATCTTAACAGGAACGGCGTTTTTAGCCGTAGCCGGGAACGCGAGCTGGGTGCGCGAAGATGGTGGGCAGCTTTCCGGCAGATAATCCGGTATCCAGTCCTGTGAATAGATCGCGCCGACACTGCTTTCCACTTCGGTCGGATAACCAAGCCCCAAGACCCTGAATGGCGGGTCAATAAGATGACATGCCATGTCGCCAAGGGCACCGGTACCAAAATTCCACCAGCCGCGCCATTTGAATGGATGATAAAGCGGGTGATAATCAACGTAAGCCGCCGGGCCAACCCAGCTATCCCAATCAAGGCCGTCCATCATCGCCGGCATTTCGGTTGGTGTTTTAATGCCTTGCGGCCAAACAGGTCTGTTGGTCCAGACATGAACTTCGCTAACGCTGCCGATTAAACCTTCATCAAACCATTTAATCATTTGCTTAACACCATCACCTGATGCGCCCTGATTACCCATCTGGGTGACAATGTTATGGCGCTCTGCAGCTTCTGTGAGCACGCGCGCTTCATGAATGCTGTGGGTCAGTGGTTTTTGTACATAAACATGCTGACCGCGCTGCATGGCGTTATGGGCGATAACGGCGTGGGTATGATCTGGCGTTGAAACTGTAATGGCATCAATATCGCTCATTTCATCAAGCAGTTTTCTGTAATCTTTATATTTCTTCGCGTTGGGGAATTTTTTAAATGCATTCGAAGCCATATTCCAGTCAACATCACAAATGGCGGCAATATTTGCGGCGCCGTCGCCCCACGCATGAACCGCATCGCTATACCCTTTACCGCCACCACCGATAACGGCGATATTTAACTGATCGCTTGGTGCTGTCATGCCCTGACCGAGAACGTGCCTTGGGACAATTGAAAAAGCGAACGCCGTGGCGGCTGTTTTCTTGATAAATGATCTTCTGGATTGCTTCGATGTCATTTTACTTTTCCCGGGTTTTAAATATTACTCACACATATGTTATTCACACTGCGCTTTATGGCGCATGATATGATCAGCCAGTACGCAGGCCATCATCGCTTCACCGATTGGTACGGCGCGAATACCGACGCACGGATCATGGCGGCCTTTTGTTGAAATTTCTGTTTCATTGCCCTGCGCGTCAATAGTATCACGCGGGGTTAAGATCGATGATGTCGGCTTAACGGCAAAACGCACCACCACATCCTGCCCTGATGATATGCCGCCAAGAATGCCGCCGGCATGATTGCTTTTAAAATGGGGTTTGCCGTCTTTTATGCGGATTTGATCGGCATTTTCTTCGCCGCGGAGCATGGCGCTGCCAAACCCTGCACCAATCTCAACACCCTTAACCGCATTTATGCTCATCATGGCGCTGGCGAGATCAGCATCAAGCTTACCGTAAATCGGTGCGCCAAGACCGGCGGGAACACCACTGGCACGGATTTCAATCACTGCACCGATTGAGCTTCCTGACTTGCGAACCTCATCAAGATATGTTTCCCACTGGGCGGCCATTATTGCGTCCGGACACCAGAAAGGATTATTTGAAATTTCCCCGTCATCCCAATTATCCGGGTTTATTTTTTTATTACCGATCTGCACGAGTGCACCTGTGATTTTAATGCTATCACCTAAAACTTTTCGCGCGACACCGCCAGCCGCAACACGCATGGCTGTTTCGCGGGCAGATGACCTGCCGCCGCCGCGGTAATCACGGATGCCGTATTTTTCCATATAGGTAAAATCCGCATGTCCGGGTCTAAACTTGTCTTTGATGTCGCCGTAATCTTTTGAGCGCTGATCTTTATTTTCGATAATCAGGCTAATAGGGGTGCCGGTGGTTAAACCTTCGAACACGCCGGACATAATTTTAACCTCGTCCGGTTCTTTACGCTGTGTGGTAAAGCGGTTCTGACCAGGTTTTCTTTGGTCGAGATAAACCTGCAAATCTGCCTCAGATAACTCAAGGCGAGGCGGCACACCGTCGACCACGCAGCCGATGCACGGGCCATGCGACTCGCCCCAGGTCGTAACCCGGAACAGTTTGCCGTAACTATTATCTGACATAATTCAGTCCTTGTTTAAGGTGAGGTCCGGCGCGTCTTCCCGCTTCATTCCCATGACATGATAACCTGCATCCACATGATGGTTTTCACCGGTAACACCGGTAGAAAGATCACTGACGAAATAAACGCCGACATTACCAATTTCTTCAATGCTGACATTGCGGCCCATTGGCGAATTATATTCGTTCCATTTCAGGATATAGCGAAAATCACCAATGCCCGATGCGGCGAGCGTTTTTACAGGTCCTGCAGAAATGCTGTTGACGCGAATATTTTTTGGACCCAGATCACGGGCAAGATATTTGACACTGGCTTCAAGTGCGGCCTTGGCGACGCCCATAACATTATAATGGGGAATAACTTTTTCTGCACCGTAATAACTTAAGGTAACCATACTACCGCCATCAGTCATAAGCTTTTCAGCACGCTGGGCAATGGCTGTGAATGAATAGCACGATATATTCAGGCTTTTAGTGAAGTTTTCCTGACTGGTGTCAACATAACGTCCCGTAAGTTCATTTTTATCGGAATAAGCAATGGCATGGATAAGGAAATCCAGCTTGCCCCATCTTTTTTCAAGCTCAGAAAAAACAGCATCAATTGATGCTGTATCGGTCACATCACATGCCAGAATTATATCTGATCCAATGCTGCCCGCAAGGGGACGCACCCGTTTTTCAAGTTGCTCACCCTGGAAAGTAAAAGCAAGCTCGGCACCTTCGTCTGCGGCTTGCTTGGCTATGCCCCACGCAATGGAGCGATTATTTGCTACTCCCATTACAATGCCACGCTTACCTGCAAGGAGTCCTTTTTTTTCAGTCATTTCTTATTCCTCTGGGTATTTTTCCCAAATGCTTTTTTTGATATAATGCTCTTTACCAAATTAACTATATCCTACACAATATTCCTACAAATTCAATCGCTTGGCTCAATTATTTCTATTTTTTTGATCCTCAAGTGATAAAGGGCCGCATTGATCTCTGCACCAAGGATAAATCCGACACTGATGAAATAGAAAAATACCAGTGTAATTATCGCTCCTGCAAGGCTTCCGTAAGTTACATCATAATTTCCAAAATATTTCAAATAAAGTGAAAACCCGTTCGCTACAATCATCCAAAGTACAATGGCGCCAATCGCCCCGGGTGCGACCGGTCCGGCTATTTTAAGACTACGCGGCTTCAGAACAAAATAAGCCAGACAAAGTGCGCCAAATATAAGTCCGAAACTGACAGAAAGCCGGATTAAATTCCAAAGAAACCTCCAGTCGGCCTCTATCGGGATAAACTTAATAATCGTCTGCCAGATAACGGGTCCAAAAACCAGTGCGGTCATACCGAGGATAATGCTGCTGGCTGAAAGTATTACCAGTAAAAGCCCTTCTGCCCGACGCCTAAGATAAGGACGGCGTGTTACCGTCGAATAGGCCCGAACGATGGCGAGGCGTGCCGCGTCAATGGCGGACGACGAAACCCATAACGCGCCAATGATACTGAAAGTCATAATGCCATTGTTGGTCGTTGAAACCATTTTTTCAATCGGTCCGCGCAGAACAACTGCCACATCCTGCGGCATATTTTCAAACATAACGGCGAGGGCGTCAGTTCCTGCTTCAGACTGTCCGAAAGTGCCGGCGAGAGAAACCAGAAAAATAATAAACGGGAATAAAGCCAGCATACCTAAAAACGCCAGATGACCAGCCATTACCATACCGTCATGCTTAGTAAAATTTGCGATCGCTTTTATGATAAACTTTATAAAAGACAGTGTCTTTGTCATATCATTCCAAATGCTTGCGGATATTTTTCAAATCATCGTGATTATTTTTAGTCGACCATTTTTTGATAGATTTTTCAAGCTCTGCATCGTCATTTTTTGGCAACATGATCATTAATTTGACCAATTGATCACCTTTTTTCTTACTTTTGGTGTCTGTTGCTCCTTTTCCTTTCAGGCGCATGATCTTGCCAGAGGATGAACTTTTGGGGATATTGAGAGCAATTTTCCCGGAAATAGTCGGTACAGTAACTTTCCCGCCGAGCACCGCTTCATCAAGTGTGATCGGCAGATCCATATGAATATCATTACCTTTTAGATTAAAAAAGGCGTGATTTTTAATGTGAACTTCAATCAGCGCATCGCCGCTTGCGCCGCCGCCAATGCTGGCAATGCCTTGGCCTTTAAGTCTTATTTGCTGACCTTCTTTAACATTAACCGGTGTGTTGATGTTCAAGGTCTTACCATTTTCAAGCTTAACCTGTTTTTTGGTGCCGAGCACCGCATCAAGAAAATCGATGCTGATATTATATGTTTTATCGGCGCCTTTTCGTCTTGTTTTTGCTTTGGGCCGCTGCATTTTAGCTTTATTACCAAAAAGACTGGAAAATAAATCTTCTGCATCAAAACCGGCACCAAAACCTCCACCACCTGCTGCGCCTGCCGCTCCACCAAACGGATTGCCAGCGCCCGCTCCAGCTTGTCTGCGATAACCGGCGAAACCTTTATCAGAACCATCGGCATTAATTTCACCGCGGTCGAAACGCGCTTTCATGTTTTTATCACTAAGAAGCGCATAGGCAGCCGAAACTTCTTTGAATTTATCAGCCACTTTATCATCACCCGGGTTTTGATCCGGGTGAAGCTTCATAGCAAGCTTTCGGTAGGTTTTTTTTAAGTCGGCTGCGCTTGTGTCTTTTGACACGCCGAGCACTGTATAAGGATCTCTCATATTTCCATTCTTATTTTTTTATAATGTAGCCAGTATAGTTAGCTATTAATGATTTTCCAAGTGCTATCTGGCATGCGGCATGCGGTTCCGTATGCGGTTTCAACGGCACCACCAATGGTAACCGTTTGCTGATACTCACGGCAATACTGGCCTTCCGTGTTATCATAAGCGGGCTGCGGGGTTACCGTGCCTGAATTGCCACTATCCGGATTATACCATGTTGATGCATTGCCAGACACGCCTGTTTCAAGTGAGCCTTGGGTCGCTTGGTACATTTTTGCCTGATCCGCTTCATCAAGTTGCCTGCCAACACTGCGCCCTGCATAAGCCCCGGCCAGCGCACCGACAGCCACACCTACATCGCCGCCGCCTAACGCATCACCTATCAGCGCACCACCAATAGCACCGAGCAAAGTGCCGCTTTCTTCTTTGGTACATGCGACCAGACCAAAAGACAGCACTGTCACAAGTGCGGTTTTTGCAATAAATTTTGAATTTAACATGTATTATCCTAATAGTTGGGCTATATATTTGCTATTATATATCATATAATTAATTACTAAATAAAGCGTTACAAGGTTGGAATTAATATGCAAGACCCGTTTGAAAGATTTGCGCAGTGGTTTGAAGAGGCTGGAAGATCCGAAGATATGCCCGAAGCCATGTCGATCGCTACGGTCGATGATCAAGCAAGACCGTCGTCGCGAATGGTACTTCTTAAGGATCACGGCCCGGACGGTTTTACATTTTATACCAATCTTTCTAGCCGCAAGGGTCAGGAAATAGCGGGTAATCCCAATATGGCCTTTTGTTTTCACTGGAAAAGCATGGCCCGTCAAATCAGGATTGAAGGTGAAGTCGTGCCCGTTAGTGACGAGGAAGCCGATGCCTATTTCGCATCACGCCCTAAAGATAGCCAAATTGGTGCTTGGGCCTCAAAACAGAGCCAGCCTATGGAAGGTCGCTTTGAATTTGAAGCGCGGATCTTAAAATATACTACAAAATTCGCCCTCACTACCGTGCCACGGCCCGATTTTTGGTCCGGTTTTCGCATGGTTCCAAGACGGATGGAATTTTGGCAGGACAGAAAATTCAGACTGCATGATCGCCATATTTATCTGCGCAATGATCAAGGCGGCTGGGATAACGAGACGCTCTACCCATGATGAATAATATTGATAAATCAGAAGCTGAAAAATTACTAAAGCGCGCGACAACCGCGTCCGTCAGTGTTGCAATAACCCTCATCGGTCTTAAAACATGGGGCTATGTTGAAAGCGGTTCCGTGGCAATATTTGGCACACTGCTTGATAGCGTGATGGATAGCTTGTCATCGATTATTATTTTTGCCGCCGTGCGTTTTTCCATGGTGCCCGCTGATGAGGATCACCGTTTTGGCCACGGTAAGGCAGAAGCCATCGCCGGACTGCTACAAGCCTTTGTCATAACGGTCACGTCAATTATTCTACTTTATGAAGTGGTTGATAAGTTTATCAATCCTGTAAAACTTGAAAAAACCAACCTTGGCATCGGCATTATTATTCTCTCAATTGTGCTCACGGCACTGCTGGTGATCTACCAACGCTATGTCACTAAGCGTACCGGTTCCGTCGCAATCGAAGCCGACGGAATGCATTATACCGGTGATATTTTACTTAATCTCGGCGTTGCTATATCGCTGGTTCTTGGCGGTTATTTCAGTATGACTTATGCTGATCCGGCCTTTGGTGCGGTGGCTTGTCTTTACCTGCTGCATAGCGCCCGCCAAGTGTTTCGCGCCAGTACTGACGTGCTGATGGATAAAGAAATGAGCGAAGAGGAGCGGGCCAATATTGAAAGCATCATCCGCACTCACACAGAAGTGGTCGATATTCACGAACTAAGAACCCGCCGCAGCGGCCTCAACATTTTCATCCAGTTCCATATGGAACTTGAACAGGATATCAGTCTTTACGACGCTCATATTATATCAGATCAGGTAGAAGCCACTCTCATGAAAACCTACCAAAATTCAGAAATCCTGATCCACGCCGATCCTTATAATGACGGTAGTGGCAAGGTTTAGGTATGATTACAATATTCGGCATTAAAAATTGCGACACCATGAAGAAGGCTTTCAAATGGCTTGAAGCCAATGATTTGGCGTTTGAGTTTTATGATTACCGTAAAGAAGGCATCACGGAAAAAATGGTCAGGGGGTTTGTCGAGAAACTCGGCCTTGACCTTGTTCTTAACAAGCGTGGCACTACATGGCGCAAACTGCCGGATGATGTTAAAGAAACCATCGATGAGGCGGCGACGATTACGCTGCTGACCCAGAATGAAGCGATGATCAAGCGGCCAATTTTTGATCTTGGTGGTCAGTGGGCCATCGGTTTTTCTAAAAAAGAGCAGGCCATTTTAGAAGAATTACTTCTTGGGTAAATTAGAGTTTTCACTTATGCTCCCTGCCAAGGGTGAATAAAGCCGTAACAGAGGTAATATAATGCCAAATAAACCAGGTGATCCGGATTTTGTTGAAAGACGGTCCAATGCACGAAAAACAGTTGTTCTGACCGGAGCTAGCCGCGGCATCGGCCACGCAACCGTTAAGCGTTTTTCAAGTGCTGGCTGGCGGGTAATTACCTGTTCGCGGCAACCTTTTTCAGAACATTGCCCGTGGGAAGCGGGACCCGAGGATCATGTACAGATCGATCTCGGTGATCCTGAAGACCGCGCTAGAGGGATTGAAGAAATTAAAGAACGACTTGGTGGTGCGCCGCTTAATGCGCTGGTTAATAACGCCGGAATTTCTCCTAAGCTTGAGGATGGCGGTCGTATGAATACCCAAAATACCGATGAAGATGACTGGAAAAAAGTCTTCGAAGTGAATTTTTTCGCGCCTATATTACTAGCACGCGGCCTTCATGATGAATTGGCACTGGCTAAGGGTGCGGTTGTTAATGTGACATCAATTGCTGGCGGTCGGGTTCACCCGTTTGCCGGATCGGCTTATGCCACATCAAAAGCGGCTCTTGCGTCACTAACCCGTGAAATGGCGGCCGATTTTGGCCCGGACGGTATTCGCGTTAATGCAATTGCGCCGGGCGAAATTGATACGGCAATTCTTTCGCCTGGGACCGAAGATTTAGTATCCAAAATCCCTATGCGCCGCCTTGGTACACCGGAAGAAGTGGCAAAAACCATCTATTATCTATGCACAGAAATGTCCGATTACGTCACCGGCTCAGAAATCCACATTAATGGCGGCCAACACGTCTAAACCACCTGGAAAAAGCAATGAGTGATGATTGGGATGATTACGCGGGTGATTGGGACGCTAATCCGGGGGTGATTATTTATGCAGATCATACTTTTAAAACTCTAACGGCGCAGTGCGATATTGCTGGGTTGAATGTTCTTGATTTTGGCTGCGGCACTGGCAATCTTTCTCAAAAGATGGCCGAAACGGCAAAAAACATTGTTGCCCTTGATACTTCATCCAAAATGATATCAATACTGTCCGCTAAACATATTGATAATATTACACCGTTCTCTATGGAATTATCTGCGCAGGTTATTAAGGACAATGCGGTCTTTAAGGAAAAATTTGATTTGGTTACGGCCTCTTCCGTATTTGCCTTTGTTGACGATTTTGAAGAAACGCTCAGATTTCTGAGAGGATTGCTAAAGCCAGACGGGAAATTGTTTCAGTGGGATTGGCACGCGAAAGATGGTGAAGATGATTTCGGTTTTAGTAAAGAGCAATTGGAAAAGGCCTATGTTAATGCCGGTTTTGAGAATATCAAAATAACCCAGCCTTTTTCGCTCGAAAAAGCGGATGGCTCTAGAAAAGTTATTATGTGCACTTCGAAATGTCCGATTACTCCGCCGGATTAGAAGTCCACATTAATTGCGGCCAACATGTCTAGTTTTCGCGTCGCTGTCGAGCGGCGGGTAAAATTGCGCCATTAATGAACCACCGAGCATAAGCGCGCAACCGAGTAGCGCCATTGGACCTAAAATTTCGTTTAGGAAGAAATAACCGGTCAGTGCGGCGAAGATTGCTTCAGTGCTAAAAATAAGGGCGGCCTGTGATGGCGGGGTGATTTTCTGGCCGACAATCTGGAACGTATAACCAAGGGCAATGGCCAGAAATCCGTTTATAAAGACATAAAACCATTCAATTCCGTCAGTGATCAACAGTCTTTCATCAAGCGCGATAGCCGTAATCATGCTTAATACGCCGCAGACAATAAACTGGCGGATGGCAAAGACAATCGGATGATGCCTGTTTGATACATGATCAATTATTATTAAATGGCTACCCCAGAAAAAAGCGCTGATCAGTATGAACAGATCGCCTTTTTGCAAATAAAATCCCGTCATGCCCGAAACCAGATAAAGTCCCGCGCAGGCGATCAAAATAGCGACCCAAATTCCTTTGCCGTAACGATGGCCCAGTGTAATACCGATCAGCGGGACAAATAAAATATAAAGCCCGGTGATAAAACCGGCATTGGAAACGGTTGTCAGTTCAAGGCCAATTTGCTGGAATGCGGCCGCTATATAAAGCACGGTTCCCGCTAGTAGGCTGCCAATAAGCATATGCTTTTTATCGGAACTATCCATAATATCAATATTGCCGCGCCTGATATAACGGATCGGAATGAGACATAAAGCGGCGAGGAAAAAACGCAGCGCGTTATAGATGAACGGATCCATGGTATCCATGGCCATTTTCTGAAATATAAAACTGCTGCCCCAAATTACAGCGGTCAGCAAAAGCAACATATTTGAACGAGCGAGCGTCATCAACTTATACCCTTAAATTTTTAGCGAGTATGCCTGCTTAGTTTAAATAATCAAGGCCAATATCAACGGCGGGAGCCGATTGGGTGATGCGCCCGACGGAGATAAAGTCGACGCCTGTTTCAGCGATGGCTTTAATGGTTCCTAGAGTGACGCCGCCTGATGCTTCGAGTTTGACTTGACCGCTATAGTTTGCCACGGCTCCTCGCAGCATTTCAAGTGACATATTATCTAGCAAAAGGCGGTCTGCGCCCGCGGCGACAGCTTCAGCGGCCTGCTCGAGCGTGTCGCATTCAACGGTAATACCAATAGTGCTTGTTTCGATGCCATAATTTTTAGCGGCGCCCACGGCAGCGCTTATTGAGCCGACACTGGCGATATGATTATCTTTGATCAGTATCCCGTCATCAAGGCGCATGCGGTGGTTCATTGCTCCGCCCATTTTTGTCGCATATTTGGCCAGTTTTCGCATCATCGGGATGGTTTTTCGGGTATCAAGCAGACGGCAGTTGGTGTGTTCAATTTCCCTGACATAGGCCCTGCTCAATGTGGCAATTCCGGAAAGATGTTGCAAAGTATTCAGTGCGGCCCGCTCGGCGGTTAAAATGTTTCGCGCATTTCCGTCAAGGCGCATAATCACATTGCCGGCGGTAACCTCAACGCCATCCTGAACCAGTATTTCCACTTTTATGGCGGGATCAACGGTGTGGATGATCCGCTCGGCAATATCAATGCCGGCAATAACCATACCTTCACGGGCGTTCATTTCGGCTTTTAGGGTGGCGTCGGCCGCTATGGTGGCGAGAGTAGTGAAATCCCCCGCGCCAATATCTTCTTCAAGAATGCTCGTGATAAATGATCGTAGCTCTTCTTTAAAAAGCGGCATGTTAAAATGCTCGCCCTGATGCAGGCGGTCTGTTGGATGCCATGGAAGGTGACATCTCAAGCATTTTATTTAAGGGTGCCAGCGCTTTAATGCGGGTAATCTCATCAACCTCAATTTCAGGGCCAAGAGTGTTCATGCAGTGATAGAGCTTTTCCAGTGTATTAAGCGCCATATAAGGGCATTGATTACAGTTACAGTTGCCATCCGCACCCGGTGCACCGATAAAGGTTTTATGGGGTGCTGATTTTTGCATTTGGTGCATGATGCCGGGTTCTGTAGCGACAAGGAATTTCTCGGCTGGATTTTCTAGTACGAATTTTAAGATTGATGACGTGGAGCCCACATGATCGGCATGGCGTAAAATATGCTCCGGGCATTCCGGGTGAGCGGTGATCGGCGCGTCTGGATGTTCGGCGCGAAGTTTGATCAGCTCTTTTTCAGAAAACCGCTCATGGACAATACAGCTTCCGGGCCAGAAAATCATTTCGCGGCCGGTTTTCTTTGATAGATACGCGCCGAGATGTCTGTCCGGGGCCATCATTACTTTTTGATCTTTGGGAAGCTGGTTAAGGATATGCTCTGCATTGGATGAGGTGACAATAATATCTGATAGTGCCTTAACAGCCGCTGAGCAGTTGATGTAGGTAAGACAAAGATGATCCGGGTGCTGTTGCCTGAACTTTGCAAACTCATCCGGTGGGCAACTGTCCTCAAGCGAGCATCCTGCTTCCATATCAGGAAGCACGACGGTTTTTTCCGGGCTGAGGATTTTTGCCACTTCGGCCATAAAGCGCACACCGCAAAAAACGATTACATCCGCGTCCGTTGCCGCCGCTTTACGGGATAAATCAAGACTATCGCCAACAAAATCGGCTAAATCCTGAATTTCAGGATCCTGATAATAATGGGCGAGGATGACGGCATTTTTTTCTTTTCGCAGGCGCTTAATTTCACTGAGCAGCAGGGCTTTCGGCATTGTTTCATTTGCCGTTAGGGGTATAGACATATTCTTTAACTACATTGTCATAATTTCATACTCTTTATGTAAGCCTTAAGAGGGGGTGTTTCAAGAATTATTCATGAAATTCGGCTTTTTCAGGGATGCGGGTAAAAGCGATCTTTGTACCGCTAAAGCGTGACATAGTCTCTGGCAGTGTGCCAAGCACCACACTATCGAGGCCGTATTTCTCATTTATTGTGTCCATCGCCATCGATAGACGGGCATGTTTTTTTTGAATGACGGTGACCGGATCATCAAGTTCCTTAAACATATCGGGCATAATTTTATCAGTGGGGACAAGCCCGTAAAGCGCCACCGAAATATGTTTGATGGCGAGCGGGTTATCATCGAGGATCATTTGCCGCCACAGATCATTAAGCGCCCTTAGGAAAGAAAAGCTATCCTGTGCCAGCGGGATTTTAGCATCCATATGCCATTTATATTTTATATCTTTGCCTTTGGGCACATCATAACGCACATAAAGGCTGAGCAGGGAGGCAAAAAAGTCAAGCCGCCGCATCCGGCTAGTTGCTTTAATGGTCAGGCGCCGGGCGACAATGCGCGCCTTGTCACGGGGGCGCATGGTTGGCGCAAGCACGTGGCTATGACCGATGGTGCGCCGGATTGGTTCTTCATTGCTTCCGGTTTCAATGCCGCGAAGCGCATACCAGAACCGTTCGCCCTGCACACTGTTCCAGATACGCCGCACATGTTTTGGATTAAGGTTCCAAAATGTGGCGATATCCGTGACACCAGCCCGGGTCAGACGCTTTTTCATGCTGCGGCCAATTCCGGGCAGGTCGGAAAGCTCAACATGAGCGAGCCGCTCGGGAAGATCCGTCGCATAAAGCACACTAAGGCCATCGGGTTTTTGCAAGTTACTCGCTACTTTGGCAAGGAAACGGTTAGGGCCGATGCCGACAGAACTTCTCAGGCAGACCCCGACATTATCAGTGATGGCGCGTTTGATGTTTCTGGCAATCTCAAGCGCGTTTTCTTCCTCGCATTCGCTTCCCATCAACCGGCAGGCTACTTCATCAACCGAACATATTTTTGTTAGCGGCAAAAAACGATCAATTTCTTCCATCACCTTATGATGATATTCGACATACTTGTCATGACGCGCGTGGACGGTGATCAGGCCGGGGCACATACGCCGCGCCTGATAAATCATCGTGCCGGTTTTAACACCGAAGGCCTTTGCTTCATAGCTTGCGGCAATGGCGCAGGTGGCGTCGGTATCAGAGGGCACAACCGCCACCGGCCTACCGCGCAGCTGCGGGTTAAGCTGCTGCTCGACACTGGCAAAATAACTGTTAAGGTCGAGGTAAAGCCACCCGAGCCCCTTTGGGATCGCTAATAGATCCTCAGGCATTTTCTTACTTCCTGTCTGTTTATATGGAAACTAACACTATAGTAAAAAATCAAGAACAAAACAAGAACAATAATATTAATTTGCTTTTCTGTCAAAATGGCATAACGTGAAAAAATATTGATAATTTTGAGAGTTAAAAGCTCATGACAGAGCATGACGAAAGAACAGTAAAATACAGCGCAGCCAGAAAGTTTATTATAAAACTTGGCATCATCGCCCATGGCTACGGCCCGTCATCGGTACGCCTCGAGAGTTATTTGCATCAGGTGATAGAAGCGCTTGGTTATAACGGCGCGTTTCGCTCAACCCGCTCTGAGATCATTTATTCATTCTGGAAAGATGATCAAATGGATCAGGTTATGCATATGGCAGCGGTTGAACAAGGCAGTTTCAATATGGCTAAGCTTGCCCGGGTCGGTGAGCTGGTTGAGGCGGTGGTTGAGGGCGGTATATCGCTTGATGATGCTTACAATTTACTGGATGAAATTGAAGCGCTACCCAACCCGTGGGGTCCGGCGGCTAAAGCGGTCAGCTTTT
>Ga0233449_1002015_pt1 | contig 16870 bp, 13 predicted proteins | sample SI_124_October20_FD_183012 | JGI IMG/M metagenome (GOLD analysis project Ga0233449, IMG submission 183012) | Seawater microbial communities from Saanich Inlet, British Columbia, Canada - SI_124_October2016_200_MG | ecosystem: Environmental > Aquatic > Marine > Inlet | place: Canada: British... | reverse complement strand
GAATATTAGGGTACGATATATGAAATATTTCTTTATTGTATATTTTATTTTATCTGTATTAGGCATTATCAAAGCATAATACACGCAATAACTGCATATTGAGATTGTGGAGGCGGGGAGATTCTGAATCGGTATCCGGGCAAATCCGCTGTATCCGTCAATATATATTGATTTACCTTCCCTGCATTTCCCGAATTTTCCCTAGTATTCCCGTAATTTGTGTCACATATCTGACACATCACTTCTTTTTGCTCTCCATGACACTATCTATCTCGGACTTCCTGTATCTTACCGTCCCGCCAATATGACAGCACGGGATTCTACCACTGCTGGCCCAATTCTGTATAGTTTTTTTCTTAACCTGAATGTAATCAGCAACCTGATCTACGGTCATTAAATCTCTAATTATAGGATCTGAAGCCACTATCTTTTGAACACCTGGTTTTACCATGGCTTGCCTTATAAAATACTGTCTCCACTCAAGGTCAGAAGAATGGGCTTTGATTTTTGAGTATGCATTGTGAGCATCAATGGTAACGGACAAATTAAGGGAAATAGTATTTGAATTACCGGGATTGTAAAAGCTATAAATCAAGGCACTATCGCCATAATATATATCGACAACTATTTCGTCAGGTTCGACGAAAATCTCGTTTAAAACCATATTGGGTTTTAACTCCAAATAAAGCAGGCCCAACGAACCAACATCATCAATAATTTTTGTATTACCGGCACTATTAAAGAGCGACATAGCCACACCAAGGCCTTCATTATATTTTAATTTTGCTTCCTTTGGAATCAAACTGCCAAAATCACCAACGCCATACTCGAAGTGATAATTTTCGGCAGAATCGTAGGCTAATCGATGATAGTTATCCCCATTATCACAATATTGTATAAACTTTTTAACTGGGTAAGGCATTAAGCCGATGGTAACTTTTTATTAAAAGAAACCATTAGTGAAAAATCTTTCCTCTGGCTTCTTTTAATACGAATCCATAGGGTATAATCATATTTGTTCTTATTATAATGTTGCCTATAATATATTCTCCCATTATCATCGGACCCAGTTGCTATATGTTTTCCTGCTTCAAACCAAGACTTCGCTGTTTTTACTCCATAACTCTTAAATTTTTCCCTGTCAAATACTAAAAAATTTAATTGTCTGCAAAGAGCTTCGTACCTCGTAAAGTAATTGGCAATTACGTCTAAAGATTCATCATCTATTTGCAATCTAGGATACATTCCCTTTAACCATTTAGAAAGTAAGTTGATGGTATCCATTTTTACCTTTGTAACAGTGATTGTTTCATTATCTTTTAGTTTCAGGATTTCTACTTCTTGAGTTAAGATATTGATGCGTTCTACAAGTTCTTCATTCTTTTCGATTTCTTCAAAAACGATGTCTTCCGCATCCTTTATTTTGTCGCTGTAATCGTCTTTTAATTGAGCTAATTCATTTGTGTCGATCTCTTTTTTCTGGTCCAAATTCTTCTGAAGTTTATTTAGCTGATATTTAGAGAATTTTGCTTTCAGCTGTAACATTTCTTGGTTATTGTTAAAAGCATGAAGTTGTTGTTTGAGAATAAGTATCTCTTTGTCCTTTTGCTTGAGTAGGTCTTGTTGTATTCTACCTTTTAATATGCTTATGTCAATTGGATCATCCAATATTGGCTCAACAATTTTCAACACTTTAGATCGAGTTAAATTTGACTTTAAACGAATGAACCAGTCATATTGTATCTCATTGTCAGATTTTCTACTGCTTTTATCGGCCCTTAACCATTCGATGCCCTTATCATCCATTATTAAAAGGACCTTTTCCATTAATTGTTGATCGCCATTAAACAGGATATAATGACCAAATTTGTTTGATTCTAAATACCAATCAACGGTTTTTATTTTTTTTATTATCGTACTATCTGTGTTTACAATTGGGCACTCTTCTTTATCAAAATAGTCATCATCAATATTAATTGTATTATCTTCAAGAACTCTATAGACCTTCCGCCGGAAAACAACACCAGGAGATCCATCAGGGCATCGACGAATAAATCTTTCTTTGGCTTCCTTAAGAAACCTCCCATTTTTTGTTATTCTCACATTTAATTTTTTCATATTAGTCTTCTTGCCAGTTATCTATACTAGCACCAATCTGCTGTAAAGTTTCTTTCACTCTGCTATCTAATGTGGTTCTATCAAAACCACTTTCACTTGTTGCCTTTACATTCATTTTGATTTCCATTTCTGTGTCACCGCCCTGGCGTAACGGATTAAATACACCACTAATTAATTGTGAAAGCTGTGTCCAGGGAATAGTGGCGGTAAAATCTAACGATTTAACGCCTTTTTTTGTGGGACCTTCAGGGACTGAATCGTCATCCTTTTCACTAATTCCTCCAGAAGTACCTTCTTCGTTATCTTTTTCTTTATAGGGTTGCTTATCGGGGTCGTTGCCTATTAATTCCGCAGCCTTTTTAGCCGCAATAATAGTGTCATCCTTCTGTACAGAGAGAATATTATCCTTTAATTTTACTTCATCACCTTGCTTCAGACCAAACTCACCAGCCTGAACGCCTACCCTTACAGCACCTTCCAACACTTCGATCCGCTCTGGTAATGGTAAGCCTGGTGTCTTGAGATACATCTCAAATATATCTCCCAAACTCATATCATTATCCTGGTCAATATGAGTATGTCGCAATACGACTTTTGGTGAAATCTGTGTAAGAATTACCTCTTCATCTACAAGATAATCTTTAATCCTCCCGGTTAAACTTCCAGCACTTGATATCGTAGGAATGCCCATGTCCACCCATCTTATTCCATCTTTCGTCATGTAAGCTAAATGTCTATATGTGGTTAAGATTAAATGGCCAAGTTGGTCTTTTGCTTGTTTTACTTTGTCCGCAAGGCTTCTCTTATCTCCTGCCGTTATTGCTTCAGTAATGTTTATGTCACCTTGTACGTTTGTAAGGGCTAAAAGCCTGCGGGAATGCTTCATAAGATGAATAGCCGAGTTAGCGTCTGGTGCAACTATAAAAGTTCCGTTTTTGTACACTCTAAATCCAGACCCTGCCTTATCAAAAAATGTTTTGGCAAGCGTACCGGTTGCGTCTTGGCCTATAGCCTGGTCCAATTGAAACACCAATAATTTCAAGCGTCTTGTATCTGGTACATCCGAAGTTTCAGTTGGCCATAAAAAGGTTTCAAACTCTGAACTGGATAATCGTTTCATTGTATCTTGAATAACTTCTTCGATATCTTGTTCTGATACTTTCTCTTCGTTATCTACAATTATCCGATTCAGATTAGGTTGATTTCGAAATGCATATTGACCATTGCTACTATGGAAAAACCATAATTCTTCTTCCAACCGCTTAACAATATCCCCAGCAATATTTTTCGGTGTTCCTTCACGGAGCAAAGAGACTCGAAGTTCCCTTAATGGAATCCCTGTCCTTTCGGCGCCACTAAATGAATTGATAAAGACTGATGTGGCCAATCCCGTAGCCAAGCGGTGGTTCCGAAGCTCACTATCCAACTGCTTGTCTATTTCTTTTGCTTTGGCATTTGAACCAGAGACATCTGCATCCAATACACCATCCCATTCCGAACCAATATGTTTAATAAATTCACGTTTCAGGCCAGGTACATGGAGTGGCATGATACTACTTTGGATCACTGCTGCTGGTAATCGTTCTTCGTACATGGTCCCTAATGCTTCAGCCATCAACCGCAGTACACCCCTGGTACGTTGGAATGTTGGGAATGAGCCCCATTTATGGTAAAGAGCATCTATGAGTTCAGGATGGAAGGGATAAGCACGTTCCAACTTTTCTCTGTATTCCGAATTTCGGACTTGAGTAGGCACGGCATCATCAAGATCGTTATAAAAACTGAAGAACCATTGCGCAACTTCCTTTCGAGTCTTTTCATTGCCGATATTTTGGAACAATCGCTTACGAACAACCTCATAAATTTCTGCACCTTCTACAGGGGTAAAGATTGTTTCTTCTCTACCAGAAACCTTTTGTAGCTGAAGCAGTGACTTCTCTGCCTGCTCATCATACTGTTCAAATGCGCTCGCCGGTAACGTCAATACTAATGCGGTGTTCGGTTGACTTGAAACAGCTTCTGTTAACTCCTGTAAGAAGGCCAAGGTTTGCCCTTTTTCAATGTCTCTTAATTCTTCTGCACGATCCTTTTTTACAACATATTCCAGTAACTCATCGATTAAAATTAGAGATGGGCCAGCTTTTTCAAGCATTTCAACCAGTACTTCTTTACCTGTAGCGATACGAGTCTTATCATGTTCTTTAACGATATCATATACACCTAATTGGTGTGCTATTTCACCCCATGGTGTCCTACCTTTTAAAGGATCTGCATGGGTCCCTACAAATCCGGCTACTTTTACATTCGTTATTTTTTTAACGCCAGCTGCCTTCAACAAATCTTTTATCATTGGCATGTGTTTCACCTTATCGTAGTTCTGAATAATATGATAAAGCGATAAAAGACTATGAGTTTTTCCACCCCCAAAAGATGTCTGTAGCTGTATTACAGACTGGCCTTTAGCATCCCCAGAAATATGAGCTACGATTGTACTGATTAATTCTTTTAAACCAGCCGTTACATACGTTTTTTCAAAGAATAACGCTGCGTCCTGATAATCCTTTGGACCTCTCCCAATTATCACATCTCCTAAATCGGCTGCGAACACAGATTGGTCAAATCGTCCTTCTAAAATATCATTATGTGGCGTGCATACTTGCCACCAGTTTTTTAAAGCCATATTATGCATCTCCAAATATAGTTTCTTGTTGGCTATCCTTGGTATCCAAAGGTACTTCACCTTTCATATAACTTTCCTTTCCTAGCAGGAAGCCTTGAATCGTCTGTTTTTCCTTATCACCATCTGGCAATACATCACTGATGGACTGAGCCACCTGCCAGAATAGATCATTCTTCCGGTGTCCACTTGCTTCTAGCAATCTGGCTATGGATGTTCTATCACTACGATCCCAAAGAATCAAGCACTCCTGTAGAATGTCAACCAGCATCAATGTCTGTTTTCCTGATGGGACACCACCCCTTTCGTCAATCTGTGGGTATTCCCTTTTTACCTTGGTTTCAAATATTTGATCCTTTCGTCGTTCCACATGGGACTTTACCTTGACTTTATCCTTGGCCTTTTCAATAATTCCACCTTTGTCCCAGTGCTCGTCTAAGCCCACACCAATCGATAATGCCATTTTATTCCCATCATCAAACGGAACCAGATTATTACCAAAGGTCCAACGCCATACCAGGTAAAACCGTGTTAATTGATCCACACCACCTAGCTGCGGACTTTTTAAAATTCTGCTTAAAGCATATTCGCTTACTATCTGTCGAACATACTCCAACAGTTCTTTTACAGTTACCTTTTCACCAGAGAGTTTCTCCACACTGGCATATTTACCAAATACTTCCACTGCCGGGCCAATGGCAGATATAAAGAAATCACTACCACCAATTCCTTCCGCCCAAAACTGGTCTAATTTTTTGTGGATTCGAGTTTTAATTGCATGTTTGATCTCATTGAAATAAGCAATTTCATCCGTATTGCGTTTACGACAAACCATATATATTGATGATGATATTGCTGCTGATCTATTTGCTCTTAATCTAGTCAGCATTTCTGTTTGAATTGGCCAACTGGCTGTGACATAAAGTCTAGATTCTATTATTGCATTTATTATTGCATCCCATGCTTCTTGAGATTTGTGAGTATAAACAATTGTGATAATGCCATCATTCTTTAAGATTCGGTTAAACTCAATAAATGCTTTGGAAAGCATATCTTGAAAATCATCTTTATCTTTAACGCGGATACTATCATCCAACTTTGCGACGGCTTTGGGCATCCCACGAAACAAAGATAAATCATCAATTATTTCATCATTTTTGGGAGTAAGCGGTGTGCTAAATAAGTCAGGGTGTACATCAAATAATATAGATTTCAATCGTAAAAAGAACCAATCTGACAAATTAGAGTAAGGAACATTATCGTAATATGGTGGATCCGTAAATATTGCGTCAAAAAACTGATCTGGATGATTAATAGACATTGCAGATCCCTGAGATACATTAATGCTACCTGCTTGATCATTGAGATCGATTTTATTTAAAATAATTACTGTGTTGTTAATCTGCTTATTCCAATTACCAGTTGAAACCCCGAAAGGGTTTTGTTCTGCATAGTCAAAAACCATTGGTAAGGCCTGCCTCCCAAACGCATTAAAACTTCGCTCACCCGTGGACTCCCAAAAACAGCATTTAGAATTATAGCTTGTATGCCTACTTAATGCTAGAGCTAGATAGGTTGTTAATGCATTTGCGTATCCATCATCTATTGAGAGTTCTCTCATTTTTTTACGAGCTTTTTTTATATAATCGGAAATTGTAATAAAAGCGATTTCTTGTCTTTCATTAAACAAATTACTCCATTTAGTATAACCGTAAAGCAATATTGGTACATAATTATATAGGACACCACCGCTTTCATATTCTTTACCATTTGGGGTGTAGATCGGTTTAATAGGACTTGGTTCAATTCCCCAATCTTTTAAGTATTTTTCCTGGACAGATTGTAGATCTTTTTTTGCTTGGTCAAAACAGGAAATATCTCCATCCAAAGATGTGCTGTAGTGTTTTGTTTTGGTTGTATTATCATACGAAACTGAATACAACATATGCTCTCCTGAAAAACCATTCAAAAATAGTTTTCTAACATCTTTACTTGGGACACCTGTATTACAGTTTAAACAAACAGCGTTAGCATTTGAAATTGTACCAATGTTTGGATTAAAATCAATTTTATCTCCTGACCTAATTTCAACCATGAGCTCTTTATTTTTATAGCTTAATTTATAGGCTATACTTTTAGACTTCTTTTTTGCTATCCAACAACTTTTTATCAATGGGATGGTTACACCACAAGTTGGATTTTTACATTGAATAGTTTTTGCCCATACATACCCTGTTTTTATATATCTATTATTTGTTGAAGAGTTGGTTTGATAATATTTTTTCAGTTTGTCAAAGGATCTGGTGCCAACCCACTTTCCCCAGTATCTTACATCCTCGCTTAACGAATTAACAGTGTCAAAAGATAAATCTAACGTAGTATTTTTTTCTTTAATCCAGCTTCTATCATTTAGGTATTGCTTTATATTTACTTTTTTCCCAAACTCAAATGGATATTGAATTGTAGCTATTTCTGTCAAAACAGCAACTGGATTCAAATCACTTGCATAAGTTTCACATCCAAGACGTAACGCCTCTAAAGGGATTGAACCACCCCCAGAAAAAGGATCAAGTACTTTTGGTGGATTACCGCCATTAGAATCCAATATTTTTTGTTTAGCCTCTTCTATAACTTTCCTATCACTAATTATTTCATATTCAGATAATTTTTTTAAAAATTCAAGCTCAATGTCTTTACTTTTCTCATCATTAGGGGTCTTTATTAAAGATGCATAGTTTGATACCCTACTGGCAATTAGGGGTCTACGTGCCCACCACAGATGTAAAGCATTGATATGCCCACTTCTTATATTTCTTTCTTTTGTTGCCCTGTCAGACACGTCTTTCACTGGAAAATCAAGCTCAATAAATGCTTTTTTCATTCTACATCCTCTGCTGAATCTTGCCAGTCATCTATACGCCAGCGTATTGTCTCTATTCGCTCAGGTTCATGGAATTTGACAGGGTCCTGCACAACAGAAAGTTTAGGTACATCTGTGCCTGCATTTGAGACAATATATAACCAATATTCTTCTCGAAGCCGATTAGCCTTTAGCCATTCATTATTTGTTAGATCCACACTGCCAACTCCTGCTCTGGCTTTTACTTCAATATATCTGTAATTCCCAGCACCATCAGTTGATTCGATATCAAAACCACGGCCTTTGATAGCACTTACATCTTTAGGCTGCCAGTCTCTATTGATTTCATATTCTGTGGCAACCCGCATTCCAACCATTTCTATTTCTTTGTTGGATCGTTGAACATCAATGGTAATACTGGTTTCAGCTAAAATCCTGGCAACACCTATTAAATTCACTGAACTTGGTAATAGTGAAATTTCAGCTTCAATTTCTCTTCGTAGTTTTTGTAGCCTTGCATCATAAGTATCTCGTTTTTTTTGCTCACGCTGTTCAGTAGCTGCTACAACATTTTCACCCAAAGCACGTTTAGTAGCATAATCTGCTAGCTTGGCTTCTGATTCACCAATTAACTGTTCCAATGAACGAACACCATATTTCCTTTTTATCTCGGCGTTATTCTCTCGTTGGCTTATAATCTCATTTTTGTATTCCTGAAGGCTGTTTTCCACTAGGAAAGATTCCACTTTTTGAAATTTCACGTCCAGATCTAACTGAGCTCTCGTACCCACAGGTTCAGGTTTTAGGTCCCAAAGAATACCAGGATGAATAAATGATAGTTCATTAGCATGATCTTGATACACGCCAAAGAGTCGACGACCAGCCACTTTGTTGTTCCCATCAGTTATTTCTGCAGAGGCTATCCAGATTAAACCATTCAAGTCTCCATCAGGATCCGTAAATACAGCACCTCTATGAGCTGATTCTTCACAAGTGCTTAGACTTTGTTCAATGACTGATTCCAGCAAAGGGTGTCCCATAGCCACAAATTCAGCAGATCTATCAAAAGCTTCACTTTTGTCAAACCCAACTTTTGTGTATTTAGAGAATACTTCTCCATACTGATTCTTGAATTCGTCACTTCTATTTCGTAATTCAAATGGTACAGGCCCAATGGCCCAAAACTTGTCTTTCCTACGATCCATCGTAATATCATATTGTAAAGCTGTACGCTCAAAGAAACCCTCCACAAATTCAGGCACGAGTCGTTCCTCTTTGGCTTTACGTTGCTCTCCTAATATTTTATAAAGATCAATATGTTTACTGGCCAAAGATTCCAATGACGCTTCTTTAACGCGACTAATTGCTAGCTCATCTGGCTCACTAACAAACCCTTCCAAAATTTCATCCATACTTCTTTGGCTAGAAACCGCTTCCATAATTAAATCTTTGAGTTTCCTATTGGTGCCAATAACATCACCAATTACATCAAATACTCTATCACTACCCATGGCTTCTTTCATACGTTCCAGCTTTTCAAAAAGTCTCGTTAAGATCTTTCCCTCCATAGTATCCTTAGAAACCAAGTTGTAGATATACACTTCTTCACGCTGTCCATACCTATGAATTCGCCCCATACGTTGCTCTAAACGGTTGGGATTCCATGGGATATCATAATTAACCATTAAAGAACAAAACTGTAAGTTTATACCTTCACCAGCAGCTTCTGTCGCCACACATATTTGAACTTCATTGCGAAATAGATGTTCAGCATTAATACGGTCATCCATTTTCATCCCACCATGTATCTCACAGGTGGTATACCCCCATTTACGAATCCTTTCCACTAAGTAATCTAGCGTATCCTTAGATTCAGTAAAGATAAGCAGCTTTCTTTCTTCATTAATAAGCTCAGCTTTAATAACTCCCTTCAGTTCCACTAGCTTAGACTCGTCACCTATTTTTTCAGCATTTTTTGCTAATTCTACTAGATCCCCTAGAACATCAATTTCTAATTTTAATTCTTCTTTGTTTCCAGCCATTGTGAGTCGCTGAAGTATTTCTTCTTCTCTTTCCCACCGTTCCCGCTCTTCAATATCTTCCATAAGTTCTTCATCAAAACTTATTTCGCCTGCCTCATAAAGCTCTGCCCTTTCATATAGATCCTGCAGTCGTTTTTTTCTTCTCTCCAGAGATTTGTGAATAGCACGGATACTAGATGCAAGCCGACGCTGCAGGATAGTCATAGCAAATGTGATATTTCGTCTGTCCTTGGCTAAGGCTTTATTGAAATGCTCTTGTACATATTTAGTGACAGCGTTGTAAAGGACCTTCTCAGTATCAGAAAGTTTGAATTTTTTCGTATGAACATGGCGTGGCGGAAACAATGGCTCGTTGTTGAAGCTTTTCATGTCTTCCTTCATACGCCGAACAAACAAAGGATTATCTTTTTGGGCTAGGCTCTCTTCCAACATTTTCCTATCGGCAAAGAATCCCGGCCGTAGTAGATCAAGAAACAACCGAAAATTGTCCACATCACCGCGATGGGGCGTAGCAGTAAGAAACAGTAAAAAGGTCGATGATTCAGATAGGGTCTCTCCAAGTTGATAGCGAATGGTTTTATTGATTTTTTCACCGTATTGGTAAGCGCTCATTTTATGAGCTTCATCCACAATAATCATATCCCAATGGGTACTGTCCAATGCTTTAATAATGTCTTCCTGCTTCGCGAAATCAATAGATGTTACAACTTGGTCTCTCACATCAAATGGGTTTTGACCCCAATCCGCTTCAAATGACGCCCTGTTAATACGTTGAAAATTCTCTTGAAATTTCTCTTTCATTTCACGGACCCACTGTGGTGCTAAATGGCCTGGTGAAACAATTAATACGCGTTTTAACAATCCTCTATATTTCAGTTCCTTTATGATTAGACCAGCCATAATAGTTTTACCTGCCCCGGGGTCATCGGCTATAAGGAAACGAATACTCGGTTGGTTTAATACATGATAATAGACCGCATCAATCTGATGCGGAAGAGCGTCAACTTGGGAAACATTTACAGCATAAAGCGGGTCATATTGTTGAGCATTTCTGATCCTGTTTGACTCCACATAAAGAAAGAATTTTTCACCATCACCATCAAACTTTGTTAGGATCTCGTCCTCAATACTTATTCTATCAATATCTGCACTTGAGATTATTCTCTCATAAAAGGATCGTGTTTTTAATCCTACAGCCTCAATTTTTACCAAATCCTGGCTCAACTGTTCAGAATTGATTACCCTCACTTTTTCAGGCCAAAATTGTCCTTTTAATATTGTTTTTGGATCGTACATCTATATATCAGCGGCAATTTAATGATTGCTCATAGACTCTGTTGAAAGAATATTTATCATTTATGTTACCCAATAGAACAATGGTATCCTTTTATTACCTTAGAAAAAAAACCGATAGAAATTTAATGGTTATGGTTGGTATGTCTTAAGGTTTTTCCCGATAAAGTGGTATAAGTATTATAGTCAACATTGGCTAAATCATTAACTGCACAATAGGAGATCTTTATGACCCAAAATGGAAAAACACCAATCTTGGATATGAAATATAACGTCGATTATGGCGTTGAGATCCTAGGATACAAAGAAGGTGAGAATAACTACGGTCCTTGGCACTTTTACCAATTAAAACATGATGGTGAAAAGTATGGCCACTTCGCTCAACCTGCCTTGCATGAAAAATTAAAAGGATTCAGCGACGGAGAAACCATAACCATCCGAAAAGAACAAACTGAAAAAGACGGATTTAACTGGATTGTGAGTGGTAAACCACATAACCAACATGTTATTTCAAAACCCATTGAACATCGTCCATCATCTTTTGATGAAAGAACGCACGACATTCACCGTCAAGTGTGTTTGAAAGTAGCTGTAGTCTCATTCCCGGCATCAGATCGGCCCTGGACAGATGAAGTGGTTCAAGAACTAAAACAAAGAACAGATTCTCTCATGACAGTGTTGGAAGGAGCACAAGATGGCTTGCCATTCTAACCTCCATACCTACATCGTTGGGATCAATTACGACAGTCCCGATGAAGACAAAGGGCACTTTGATATTCAAAGAAAAGTCACAATGAAGGAATTGGCCATTGAAGTAGCAGACTATCTACAAAATGGGAAATCCAGTTATCCAGCATTCCCCCCTGAAGCTAACCCTGAAGTATGGTATGTGTGGGATATGGATGACCCTGATGATGGGGATGTTTATCATCAACTCACACATGAAATCAATAAAATCAAAACAAATAAAAGGAAGGCAGCATGAAAACATTTATTCAAGCCGTTAAAAAAGGGATCATTGTTGTACATGCCCTAATCAAAGAAGTCATAAAACGACAATTGCGATAATTAACTCAATAAAGGAAATACAATGAAAATTGGATTTAAAAATAATGAAGATCGCGCCAATGAAAATCTGCAAGAAGGATATGGTGATTCTCAACCAATAGACAGAGAGTCTCCTTTCTGGGATGCAGTACAAATTGCTCTTGCAAATGGCCTCGAAGCCGTTAGACAGGCGGTACGCGCCTTAACGATTCATAAAAGTAGGCTGGGAAAAAGTACAGAAGATGGCAAACAATAAACAGATCTTGTTACTCTTATTCAGCTTACTACTATGCCAAATAATCGGGTGTGCATCCGTTCGGAACCTAGCGATCGAACTAGACAAGACTACCCGGTTAACACCGGAAGACGTCGCGGAAGTCGATGCCTGGATGGCAAGACAACCGTCTAGTTTTATTGCTCACAAGAGCGGAAAAGATGGCTATGTGATCACACCGCATTATGCGAGTTATCGGAAGACGCATGAAATACGTTTTCTCGATGACGCGGTAGGCATCTTAAAAACACGGAATTATCCGGTTATTTATAGATAAATAAAAAGAATCGGCCTTAAAGGGCTGGTTCTTTTTTTACTATAAAAATTTATAAACAGCGTTTTTCATATCTCGAATATTTGAAACCTATTCTGACCGATTGCATCACCTGGCAATTCATAGGGGGACAGTCCATGGGACCCAAATCCTTGATAGTGAGTTTAAACAAAACGAAAGACGCCCTATTTACCAGAAAAATAGCTTTATTTTAACCTTGATGTATTTCGACAACAATTCAGACTAGGATTATGATGTTTATGTATTCATAATGGTATATTTTGTTCGCCTCCCTCTTGGCATTACCTGTTTTTATTTGGACAACCTTGGTTAACATTTGGTCAAGTTTGGTCAACCGACCGTTTTTGGTTTTGTCAACGAGTAAAACCTTCATGGTCAAGTTGGGTATGTACTACCTAATATTGTTGTTATTCACTTACATCATAAGGTTTTACACAGCCCAACCTTGACCATGAATTAAAATAGGATAATAGAGACTAACCTATTTCTCCCATTTGTATATGCGCGTTCTTTGACTGTCCTTACTTCGATTTGGCTCAATGCCGTGTAGCTTTAGTTGTTTTGAAAAATAATTTTTTGTAACTGGTGAGCCACCATAAATGCCGTTAAAAACTTTTAATGCAAATGATTTAGCAATTTCTCCACTTTTTATTTGCAATAATTCATCTCGGGAAATTGAATTATACTCATGCTCATAATTATCCAAGAACCAATCAATGTCAGCATCCTGTAGTTTGCAGGCGAACTCTTCATACCGCCCCAATCCGACACTTACCAAAGTATCCTTATCCTTACTATCCATCACCGTGTTTGCTTGACTAATATCAATATTCATATTCCACAAATACTGTGCAAAGTACTGAATTTCATTTTTCAGAAATTGGATTGTAACCGGGGCATTAAACCAGTTTGTTTTGATCAGAGCCTTACCTGTGTTAATTATGTTAAATCGCCTATCATTGCGCTCAACAAGGAGAGGGATTTTCTCATTTGAAAAAAATATGGAATTCACATGATTGTCGATAACATACGTCCTAATATTTTTTTCATTCACAATAAGAGTCGGATCTGTAACGATGCTTTTAATTTTACTGTTTATCGTATTTCGGCCTCGGTTATCGTGTGCGATTTCATTAAAGGCAATAAAGCTTACGTTTTTCATCCACCCATTGAAACTTGACTTCAATTGCTCATCTTCTACTTGCAATGTCTGTTTTTCCCCAAAAAGAGGCTGAAGAATGTATTTAAGGAGCAATCCCTTACCTGACCCCTGTTCTCCTAAAAACACAAATGTAGTCAGCATTTTTTCCCGTGTTTGCAAGATTGTGGCGACCCAGTTAAGAAAGGCATCACTCTCATTATTTTTTGGAATAAGATTCTCAATCAATTTAGTTATTGTAGGAAAATCAGTCTTTGGATTGTAGGTTGTTCCATTTGCCAACATTAACTGATATTGGGTTGGTTTAAACAAATTGTAACTGTGGTTGCCCAGATCGAGCTGCCTGTCATCATGTGGGTCAAATTTGAACAATACCGTGGGAAAAGGTTTAGGCATTATTTCGCCATAACTTAAAAACGTTTCTTTCAAGATATCCTTTGTGGCAAAATAAAGATTGCCATCCAATAAGTAGCAATAAGATGCTGAAGATCGCTCAATAAATGCAAAAGGTTTATGCGGATTTACTGGGTTAAAATACCCATCTCCACTCCAAGCTGATTCCACTTTTTTAATGACATCTTCATCTATAAAAGGAGGGACACATTTCCCTGCTCCATCAATTAACATGTTAATCGCTTCGGATTTTTTATATCCACAATCTTTTAAATCACAAGCTGCACGATAACATTCATTATCACGGTTTCCCTGTCCAACGCCCATCACAATAAACGTTAATGTTGCCTTTCGAAGATCACGCTTTTCGATTGTTGGCACATAGGAAATAGATTGTGAATTTGAGTTAAAAAAAGTTGTCGAAACCCCTATGACATCGTCAAGATTCGTTATTTCATAACTTACATCCGAAAAGTTGTGTAGCTCTGCTACTTGTAGTTCACCACTATCTCTAATACCGTTTGGTTGCCTAAAATATTTGTTACCAGTGAATAAGGTATAATCTGGAACCAGTTCTTTACGTGCACCACCTTTTTCTTGAAAATAATTAGGATATTCACGGCTTAAGTAGGTGACAAAGGCCTTACATTTTTTCTTATATTCGAAGTTGTTATTAGCAAACTTGCTAAAAAATAAAATCAAGTGGATTGACTTATTTCCAGAATCAACCTGAATGACTGGCGTATTAATTTCATTAATTAATAATTTATTTCTTTCAATCTGGAGCTCTTTAGTACAATCATCGAATTCTAAATCAATTGGTTGTACACAACCATCAAATGAAAGGAAATCGGCACGTCTTTCTGCCATCTTATCAGTCATAAAAGGAAGAACTGTAGTTAGTTCGTTCTCCTTAAAAGGCTCATAGATTGTATTTATAATATCCGACGGATTAGTCGGGTCAACTGAAATGAATTTTATATCGCTAGAGTTAGCGTATTTAGATGGGGCTTTTGCTATCCATATTTCTTTGCATTGCATTTTGTTGTATTGGTTGAAATGATGTTTCGTTGTACATAATCGTTTTTAAATCTCTAATCGCCTTGCAAAATTTGAGCGGAGAGATCGTTATTTTATCAAGGAAGTAATTGCTAACATAAGAATTCAGATCCGAACCTTCAAACTGAAATTCAGAACGATCAAATTCTCTAGTATGTCCAGTTAAAGACATTCCGCCACACAAAAGTGTCGCCGCGAGATAAAAATCCTTGGTGATTAGGGTCGATGCCATTTGTAAAGTTGTGGCTAAAAATTAAACTGGGTGAATACACCCAAATAATGTTGTTGATACTTTAGTATAACAAATATGACCTTAAAAGTCCAACAAAATAGTGAAAATAAATTTCTACTTATGGCTTATTTTAGCAAATTAACTACGCTCTGATTATGCTCAGGACTAAGGTGTGAGTACTTCATGGTCATCTCAATTTTTGAATGACCAAGTTGATTTTGAACGTCATATACATTGGCGCCTTTCATAACAAGATGACTGGCAAATGTATGCCTGAGCTTATGTACATCACCCGTAAGCTTTAATCTATTCAATGCTCTTTTTAATGAATTATAGGGTGTATTTGGATGCACTTGATTTCCTACTTTGGATATAAATACATATTTAGGATGTAAACCAATTTGGTTTTTAATAATTTTTATTGCCTTTTTATGAAGATGAAGCATTCTAGCCTTACCGGTTTTTGTTTTCCAATCACTTGATGACACAATACGAATATATGGTGGCTTATTTGTCAGATTAACTTTGTCCCATGTTAAGTTAATCATTTCTCCTTTTCTTATACCTGTATAATATAGAAATTGGAAGGCTGGAAGCCAAAACGGATCGACTTCCTCCCATATTTTTTTTAGCTCTTCATAGCTAAAATATTCGGGAGAATCCTTTTGAAGAACTGGCAACTTCCTAACATCAACAGTTGGATTATCAACTCTATACTTTCTTTTGATTGCGTAAATAAAGAGTGAACTAACCATTTGGATCATTCTATTAATTGTTTCAGCTTCCCATTTTTGCTCGGATCTTTTTTCGGCCAAATAATCTACACACTCCTTAATATGATGTGCATCAATTAAGCTAATATCTCTTGAGGCGTCTGGAAAATATGTATTTATAAACTCCTGAAAGGGGATAAAATGATTGGTATAGCGATCGTGTGTTTTAGGCCTGATATAATTTCTCTTCTCGTCAATAAATTCTTTTACTAACTCATCGACGGTTACGATAGCACGGGTTTTAATTAAAATATCAAAATTCCCAAGCGTTAATTCATGCTGTATCTTAGCCCTTACTGCTTCTGCGTCACGTTTATTTTTGCCTATATGATTCCTATGCCGTTTTCCGTTAATTTTAAAATCAATGGTATAAGTATAGCCCTTTTTTAATTTTCTTTTTGTCAGATTAACTGTAGGGATTGCCATTTTTTGCCTATGTTTTGCATAAATTAGTCACATATTTGGCACATATACAATAAAAATAATTACTAACTTGCATAATATATGTAGTTACATAGTTTGTGTGGAGGCGGGGAGAATCGAACTCCCGTCCAAAATAGAGTGATGCAAGACGTCTACATGCTTAGTCGTCCGATTGGAATCTTATTCTTCTTTATATCAGCGACAAAAAGCCAGAAGAACCAGCCT
>Ga0233449_1002009_pt1 | contig 16896 bp, 6 predicted proteins | sample SI_124_October20_FD_183012 | JGI IMG/M metagenome (GOLD analysis project Ga0233449, IMG submission 183012) | Seawater microbial communities from Saanich Inlet, British Columbia, Canada - SI_124_October2016_200_MG | ecosystem: Environmental > Aquatic > Marine > Inlet | place: Canada: British... | reverse complement strand
CTTTCATGTATAGTCTATTAGTGGATGGCATAGCATAAAATAACAGTGGTTTTCATAGTGTAGAAGAGAAAGACAAATTATTATGAAAACCACTGTTATTTTATGCCGCGTAACACTAAAAGAACGTCCTTGAATTACGTCAGGACGTTCTGTGTTACGCGTTCTAGACGGTCACATTAAAGTCTTTTCTGTCATAACGAACGAAATGTTGCAGAAATTACCGCTCAGATGAAACACATGTGTTTCACTGAGCTCCCAACTGCAACATTTCTGTTATGACAGAAAAGAAGGATTTTCTGATACAGTAAGAAAATCATAGCGTGTGACCGTCTAGAACGTCTGCAACAGAAAGTAATTCCTAGAAATCCAGAACACCACTCTTCTTGGTCGCTACGCAGTTCATTTATATAGTACTAACGAGGGAAGAACATTGAAAACCCTCTTGATATTATATTTCAGAATTAAATTCTTTTCTTGTGTTTTACTGATTCAAACTTGTAATGTAATGTTTCCAGATCCTGTAATGTTACTCCTCCGGATGGTTTTAATAGTGGTGTTCTGGATTTCTAGAAATTACTTTGTTGCAGACACTTTGAAGACTGAACTTCTATTAAGTGATAAACACGGCTCTTACTAATACCAGTCATAAATAAATATGTTTTGTGTTACGACTGGTATTAGCAAGAGCCAACACTTTAATTCATTCAAGATGTTTGTGTTTATCACTTAATAGAAGTTCAGTCTTCAAAGACTCTAAAGTATTAGACACATCAACGTTACTTAAACACTACAGACAACAAGATGAACGAAGTGAACTCGTCATTCAATTCTTCATTCCTCCTGTCTTCAGTGTTTAAGTAACGTTGATTTCAGTGGCTAATACTTTAGAGAGACCATACATAAGAATTAATTTCAACACCAACTTCTACATTCAACATTATCAAGTCTTCCTACGGAGTTCATATATGGATAGACTTTAATATGGAAATCATAACATTACTATATCTGGATCTTCTATAATTAATATCATAAATACACTTGGTAAAACATTCCTCATAAATTATTTTCTTGTTATCAGTAGTACTTTACATTGGTTCTATTTGGATTACTGGCTATTATATGATCTACGATGTCAGATGTTATTAAGAAGTTGGTGTTGAAATTAATTCTTTTGTCTGGTCTGGTTCAGGGCTGTTTCCACTTCCTTACTGTATCAGGAAGTGTACGTTTTGTTCACAAAATGATACTGATTGCGAGCTCCGTCAAACACATGTGTTTGATCGGAGCGACAATTTTCAGTAACAGTTTGAAACAAAACGTGAACCAGCCCTGAACGCGTTCAACACGTCATTCAGACGTAATTAATGAATGACTTTAGTGTTGAACGCCATGCAACTGAAACATATTCTTTGTTATTAACGTCTTAAGGATTAAAACGTACGTTTTTATGTTGTTGACGTTAATAACAAAGAATATGTGTTGCATGACCTATAGATGACAGGATTTCCCATAGTAACAAAACTATTTCTGGAACGTTCAACATCTAGATATCTTAGAATCATGTACTTCTCTACCCCTATATAGTATAAATAATAAAGAAATACGTTCCAGAAATAGTTTTGTATCTTTTGGGAAATCCTGTCATCTATAGCACGTCTGTTATTAATTGCACTTGAACCGACTGACATCAATAAGATGGAAGTGGATCCGTTAAAAGCCTATCGTATTAAATGAACTACTGTTACGATAGGCTTTTAACGGATCCGTTCAAGAAGAATTAATAACAGACGTGCGTTTCAATAAATTCCACTTGTTGTCCTCATTCAATGAGCAGAAGGTATGATTTGTACTGATATTTCTGATTGTTACTTTCTTGGATATTATCTCCTGTTAATTATAGTCATGGTCTATACAAATCATACCTTCTGGACAACAAGTGGAATTTATTGAAACGCGATAAAACACATCTCTTTAACGTCTAATGACTGTAACAACAAGTGATATTGAAAAAAGGTACTTTTTGAATTATAACTTACTTCTACAGTCATTAGACGTTAAAGAGATTTTAGTGTTTTATCTCTCGTAACTGAACTACTCGTAAATTAATATTGCTTGAAGGGTGAACCATGCGTTAGTTATATCGTACTAGAAGACTTGAATAAACATAATCTCTCAACATAACAGTATTAGCATGGTTCATCATTCAAGAAGATTCATTTACGTATTAGTAGTTCAGTTACGAGAGAAATTAATTTCGTTCTTCAATTCACAACAACACTGTTAAAATAGAACTCGTTTCGTATTAGTTAACAGTCCTTAAGTGAATTGAAGGACGAAATTAATTTCAGCATTGGATTTCATTAGCATTAGACATGTTGAATCACGAACTAACGACTGAGAGAAAGGAAAGTCGTGGCTCCCAACAAAACACGTTCATTACTAAATCACGAATACTTTAATGAACGTGTTTTATAGGGAGCCTAGTTCAGATGATTCAACATGTCATGAAATCCAATGCTGTGCCTGATCAAAACATAACTTCTTATCGTCTTAAGGACTACAGATATAATATAATCCAAGAAGATCTCTTTCCAGTTCTTTACTAAATACATTTACATGACGATAAGAAGTTATGTTTTGATCAGGCACTCCACAAATCCAGTTCTTATTTCAAGGTTCAATCGTATAAAGGACAACGGACGTTCTTAACAGAACTACTTATGTGTTGTTACGATTGAACCTTGAAATAAGAACTGGATTTGTGGACCCTAATAACACAAGACTAAAAGATTACGCAACAGAAGTTAAAATCGTAAAGAGGAAAAAGATGTTTATTGAAATCAAGGTTTATTACAGTACTATAGTGGTCTTATAACTAAACTACACAAATAGAATCTTTTTCCTCTTACGATTTCAACTTCTGTTGCATGACATAGTACGTCAGTAATCTTTTAGTCTTGTGTTATTAGGGAGCTTGGAACAACAACTTTAAACTGTTCCAAGCGCGTTCACGTATCGAAACTCCACTCAACGTGAACGCTGTTAAGGATCGATGAAACACTAATAATCTAAGGATAGACTCTTAACAACTTTTATGGGTTTTTCTAATCATTACATTGTTTGTCATTAGTCATACTGTCTATAGGATTAGTGTTGTTAAGAGTCGTATCTTCAATTATTAGTGTTTCATCGATCATTAACGTCTTTATATCTTCTGTTCATAACGTTCCACTAACTGATAAGAAAGCAGTGAAATCAGTTAGTGGAACGTTATGAACAGAAGATATAAAGACTATGCCATCCACTAATAGACTACCATTGGAAAGAATAATAAATTACAATTGAAATACCAGGTGATATACCTAATACAAGAAGACTTATATACGTATGAGTAACACTATCAAGAGATGTAATTTATTATTCTTTCATGTATAGTCTATTAGTGGATGGCATAGCACAACACGTAAGACATTAACTTTTCAATAAACACCTCTTAAAAGAGGTTCCATAAAGAACAGTGTTTAAGAAAAGTTAATGTCTTACGTGTTGTGCTCATCATTCAGAACGCCAATAACATTAAGGACAAGAGACGCAGATCGTGAGTTAATATCATAAAACATAATTCTTGGATTTTCTCTACCATACTATAGGAAGATAGAGTCACGATCTGCATCTCTTGTGTTGGTTGGATAGGCGTTCTGAATGATGAGTCGTCATGAAATTCATTCCTATCGTTTTACATGTATCCGCGTCCTAACTGAAGACCTTCAGTAAAAGCGGTGTATCCAACGATAGGAATGGATTTCATGACGACTGACATTAAAGATTTGCTTTTCCATTAACAGCCGTAACAACTAACAGAACGTACGTTCCTAACCTTAATACGACTGTTAATGGAAAAGCAAATCTTTAATGTCTTCAACACACTAAAACAAATCCCTTTAATTACGTCAGGGATTTGTGTGTGTTGAAGTTCAAGCCATAAACGTCTTTCCCTTCCAGAAGTATTAATGTTTTGCGAATCGTGATGAGCATTTGATATGCACGTTCAACCGTAACTATGTTACGACTGACGTGTTGAACGGTATTTGAAATCATCACTCGCAACAACATTAATCGCTGGAAGGGAAAGACGTGGCTTGAACACTGTGTTGCAACCAAACAAATGAATTCAACGAAACCAAACATCTTGATAACTATTAACACTCATATCTCTACCTACGGAGTTCAGGATTAGTTACAGAGGGAAGAACATTGAAAACCCTCTTGTTATAAGTTCTGGAAATATATTTTATTCCTATCTTCTTATATCGATATCATAACTAAAGATGTTTGGTTTCTAATAATTCCATTTGTTTTGGTGCAACACAGGTCTCTAAGGAGTTCATCAATAAAACACGCACAGGCTCTTCTTGAAATACAACTTTCTGTAGAAAGTGAATTTCATAAAGAGCCAGAACTGTTTCCTTTCAGTATGACAGTTCTTGTGCGTGTTTTATTGATGATCTACTTAGAGACGTCTTCCTAAAAGCATTAACAATTGGAATATCTTATACACTATAGAACTAATATAGAAAATAGATAAGAAACAATATCCAAGAATAGTAGTATATCCCTAACGTATAAGATATTCCAATTGTTAATGCTTTTAGGAAGACCACACCACAGACATAAATGTTTAAGAAATAATTAGTATTTTGTGTTGCTACGCAGTTCATTTATAGTGTTTCAAATAGATGATTGTTAGATTATAGGATTATAGTATGAAAAGAATTAAGAAATCAAATATGTAAAAACCCAAGTTAAATTATAGTTTGTGTTCCAGATCTCAGGTATTACAAGTGTTACTCCTCCGGATGGTTAAGAAGTCAAAATACTAATTATTTCTAAAATCATATATTCTATGTCTGTGGTGTCTTGGCTTTCCACTTCATTACTATATAGTGTTTGACGAAAGGAGGTACGACTTTCATATCCACGGATATTCAAACGTTCTATAGTAATGAAGTGGAAAGCCAAGACGTCAGTTATTACTTCCTTATCTATGTGGATGCGATGTTCATGACTTATTTATATCTTTTATTATAGTGGTGATATCATTCAAGAGTATGGTTTTAACATGTTATTCATGAACATCGCATCCATTCGTAAGGAAGTAATAACTGACGTGCTTGAAATAATAAGAAACTCTTTTGTGTACCAACAACGTTAATTAAAGATAATAGACGTTCCTTAAACACAAAAGAGTTTCTTATTATTTCAAGCATCAATCGTTCATCCTTCACTCGTCTTCTACATATCATAAATCAAACTGTATTAAACATTGTAGAAGACGAGTGAAGGATTGATGAACGATTGATCATTCGATTGCATGACAACTCATAATCATCTATGGCTCTTGCTTCCATGTTATTAGCATTAGATAGGTAGAATGTCTGGAAGAATCAATGTTGAAATATATCTGAAATTAAAATGAATGGAAGCAAGAGCCATGAATGATTATGAGATGCAATCGAATGAAGTTCTAGACGGTCATATCGAACGCTAACAAATCAGAATCACGGTTTCTTCACTGTTAACGTACGATATGACCGTCTAGAACGCGTAGCATAGGAAATAGAAACCGTTGATAACATGACCAAAACCAATCATAAATAATATCTTGGGATCGTAGAGTCTGTAATATGAGCACTAGTAAGGAAGAGATTATGGAATTTTAAGCATCTATGTTTTCTATATTGTATTTTCCAAGTCTAATGTTATGGTGATTCTATGATTGGTTTTGGTCATGTTATCGTCTGTTTCTATTATGCTACGCACTTTATATCTTCTGTTCCAAGTAACAACAAGAACTGTTAAGGATGTAATGAAAACAGATTCTTTTTGTTACTTGGAACAGAAGATATAAAGACTATGCCATCCACTAATAGACTATACAAGAAAGAGTAATGAATGACCATTAAAATATAAACATCTTGGTAGAGAACCTCTTGGAAAATATATTCTTTGTTATTAGAGACGTCATTCATTATTCTTTCATGTATAGTCTATTAGTGGATGGCATAGTACATCAGAAAGAGTGGATGAGAAATTACTTCCAGACCAAACACATGATACGCTACGCAGTTCACCAATAACTTAGGATAGGATTTGTTTCTCATAAATTATTTCTTTTACTTGGTTCTTTATGGATTACGTCTATACATGTTACACCTCCGGATGGTTAATAAATCACAAACTGTTTGGTCTGGAAGTAATTTCTTATCTATTCTTTCTGATGTGTTCACGACTGGAACCACTTCCTTACTGTATCAGGAAGTGTACGTTTTGTTCACAAAATGCTTGTCGTTTGGAGCTTCGTGAAACACATGTGTTTCATCGAAGCGGTAAAACAAAAGCATTTTGTGATAATCAAAACGTACCAATCGTGAACGCGTTCGTTACAGACGCTCTGACGGAATTAAAGAACGTCTTTTAGTAACGAACGCCATAAAAACCCTTCTGTTACAGTTAAGAGAAGGAAATGTATTTGTTGATGTGTAACTGTAACAGAAGGGTTTTTATGCTCATCATTCAGTTAGCTTTGCACTTCATTCTACTGACTCTATCTAACATAGTAAACAACTTGTATTTCTGGATTCTATCTTCCAATAGTTACTCATTATTAACGTCAGTAGAATGAAGTGCAAAGCTAACTGAATGATGAGGAAATCCATTCATAAAAGACACAGAAAAGCACTGTTAAAATAATATCTCTTTCGTAATTAACTATTTTAACATATGCTTTTCTCGTCCTTATAACGTACGTTACTAAGGAGTGTCTTTTATGCATGGATTTCTATGGACTGTTGATACCACTAGTCGTAATGGATGTTGCCATAACAAAGGATTAATTTCTATGTAACCAAAACACAACTTAACTATGTAGAGTTCTATCCAGTTCTAATGTCTTTAGTATGGTAGAGATCTAGAATGTTAATGTTTTGGTTACAGAGAAATTAATCCTTTGTTACGACTAGTGGTATCAACAGTCCATGCACTCAGTTAAAGGTCTATCAACGTTATGAAGGAGAAACATACGAAATCAATTCTATTTTCTGTTGTTAACGTTGATAGACCTTATAACTGAGTGCCGCCACAACACAGAACAGATAACGTAAAGAGCATAGAAAACACCACATAAACGCTATCATTGGATGTCCTGAACGTATATTAGTCTTCTATAGGGTCTCTATATAGGTAGTTCAATATTCAAATAGTTTATTATCCAATGATAGCGTTTATGTGGTGTTTTATTTCTATGCTCTTAAGTTATCTGGTGTTGTGGCGTGCTAAAGTAGTTCAGTTTTAGTGGCACCAACTTCACTTCGTTCTCCTTAAACCACTAAAACTGAACTACTTTAGCGTACAGGATATCTTGATAACATAATAGAAAACGAAAAGATCAGTAAAAAGAGTATGGTTTCAACAATTAATAACAGATGTATTATCTCATACGCTACGCAGTTCATTTATAGGATACAAAAGGCATAAAGTGTTGAAACCATACTCTTTTTACTGGTCATCTTTTCTGACATCTTTTCGTTTTCTATTATGTTATCAAGATATCCTGTACTCAGTCACTAGACGTTCAATATACGCGTTACTCAGAAAATAGTTCCTTTTTATGATAACGTGGAGATATTGAACGTCTAGTGACTGTGTGATTTGATACGACAGGTTGACTTTAATGAAACACATAACGAAACGTAAGTTATTTTCTAGAAAACTATTAATGTAATGAAGAGCCTATACATGGATATATCTGAATAAAGGTTTACGTTTCGTTATGTGTTTCATTAAAACCTGTCGTATCAAATCACAGCATCACGTTAAAGACCTCATAACGCTACAATAGATGAGATTTGAAGAATGAATTGTATTTAGCGTTATGAGTGATAAAAGCGTTTCAGTTTCTATTAATAAATGAAATCCCTGTCGTAATAGAAACAGAAACGCTTTTATGTCTTTAACGTGATGCGATAACAAGAAGTACTGGATGAACAACTCTTAAACGATACGGAAACACAAACGAAAAGAAGTTGATTTTTAATAGTCTTTATATCAGTAGTATAGTAGTGGTCTTATGGTATTAGAAACTCATTATTAAAAATCAACTTCTTTTCTGTTATGTGTTTTATCTGTCGTTAATATCGTTTAAGAGTTGTTCATCCAGTACTTCTTGTTATCAGTGTTTCCACTTCCTTTCGTATGGGGAAAGGAATTTAGTGGAAACACACGCGTTTAACTGAAACATATTTCATTCGTTATTAACGTCTTAAGGAAGCACTTCTATGCTCTTTATTTAGTGCTTGTTGTTGACGTTATAACGAATGAAATATGTGTTAAACGCGTCACTCAGATAATCTTCGTTCCTTTCGTCTGGGGGTGCTCACTTGATTGGTCCTAACTTGAGATATAATTCATTAATGGATTCTCTAATACTATCTTGGAATAATAGAACACCAATCAAGTGAGCACCTCCAGACATCATTTACTATGAGAAAGGAACGAAGATTATCTGAGTGGTCAGGAAATCAAAGTTGTTAAGAAATCCCTTTCGTACACGCTCAGTTATTAGTGGATGAGTTGCGTGTACGAAAGGGATTTCTTGTATGCTTTGATTTCCTGACCGTTCAACATTCGTTTCTCTTGTCTTATGGTTAAATAACTGTGGACAGGCTATTCGTGGCACTATAGTTAGACAGAAACATTGATAAGCTCTTAACATGACTAATACTAATCTATGAATAATCCACGAATAGCCTGTCAACACATAAGACAAGAGAAACGAATGTTGAACGACAAATACACTTCTTACTCCTAAAGTCCCTAATAACAAAGGATATTCTTGAAGAAATAATGAAAACGAATATCCTTTGTTACTAGGGACTTTGAACAGAAAGAAGTGTATTTGTGATTGCTGGATTAAGACAATAGAAAATTAGATTATTAATTATGAAAGTTGAAGCCAGATCCACTATAAGAAATCATATCTCTAGCTATATCCATATACAGATCTTCTACTATTATAATGTTAGTTACGGATCTGGCTTCAACTTTCATAAACAATCTAATTTTCTATTGTATCCAGCAATCCGTCCAACACTAGTTCCACATCATGAAATAAATCTACGATTTCCCTTCTGCAGAAGGGATTTCATAAGGAACTAGTGTTGGACGCGTCTAGAACGTTCATGACAAATCATTCGTTAAGATCACAGGTTGTTTGATACATTAGTTCAATATGTTTGGGAAGAGATAATCCTGGGTTTTTCAATCTTCCTTTCATTACATTACAGTATCAAACAACCTGTGTAACAAGAGAATGATTTGTCATGAACGTTCTAGACGGCAAAGACGTTAACTTCCTAGCCTAGTTACTAGTGAAGAACGGGAAGACATTCGTTCTGATTTAATAACTGGCTAGGAAGTTAACGTCTTTGCACTCACTGTGTTCGTCATTCAACACGCTAGACATGTTACTCGTGAAACACAACGTCTATTATCAGTCGTCACAAGTTCCTTCTTCTCCAGTCTAGTTGTGTTTCACGAGTAGCATGTCTAGCAGTTCATAGAACGTGTTTAATAACGAACACAGTGAGGACTTCCACACAGAAGACATAAATAACATTTCTAGTGTCGTCACTATAAATTCAAACTGTGTGGAAGTCGTTGTTAAAGGCCTCGTTATGTACACTCGTAACTACAGATCAACAGAATGGTTTTTATTGCAATTGATGTTTCTATCGATAACACCTAAGTATAGTACCAGTAGTATTAAGAGATCCAATATCTGTAACATAGTAATTAGAAAATCGATAGAAACATCATTCATAAATAACCGTCTATTCTGTTGATCTGTAGTTAGCCTTTAACAACTAATAACTAATCTTTGAAGAAATATTTCAACAATCCTTGGTTCTGTCTTCCGTCACAAGTTCCTAAAGACCCACGTTACGTAGTAGAGTGGAGAACCAAGGATTGTTGAAATATTTCTTCAAAGATTAGTTATTAGCGTTCCAACCCAAAGCACACAGTAAAGGACTTTGGAGCATGCGAGAAAGTGTTGATGTTGTGTGCTTTGGGTTGGAACGCCCACTAAATACCACTCTAACCAAACGTATTTAACAACGCTATCAAGAAAGTCCATAGTTTTAATAGAACCCAGGATAGAGACCTTATAGTGGTAGTAGTATTATAGTTAGGGTTTGATAGCGTTGTTAAATACGTTTGGTTAGAGTGGTATTTAGTGGTGGTTTCTATCAGTTTGCGTTTCACAACAACACTTCTTAAAGATGAAATCAAAAGAAGTCCTTAAGTGAAACGCAAACTGATAGAAACCAGCATTCAAACTAAAGTGTTTCATTAATTACGTCTGAAACACGTTTGAATGCAACTAGAGTCTTTAACCGCGTCTTCCTGATATAACAAGAAACAAGTAACAATTTGAAATGTTAATAAGCTAAGAAGATCGTAATGAGGTTTTAAAATCTATGAATGTCTCTTTACTTGGTACTATATTACTCTTGGATATCGGATCTTCTTAGCTTATTATATCACGATAGGTATTCAAATTGTTACTTGTTTCTTGTTATATCAGGGTGTTAAAGACTCTAGTTACCATAGAAAAGACCGTTATTAACGTTTAACATAAGGAAAACGTGTTCCATAAAATCACTTACGTTTTGTTGAGTTAAACGTTAATAACGGTCTTTTCTATGGGTGTTACCTGGAGAAATAGTTTTGTTTTAGTTGGATAAGAAGTTCACCATTAAAAAGTAGTTTCCATAAATCTTGGGTTTTGATATACTATTCCAGGACTATCATGGTTAAATACATATATACTTTTTAATGGTGAACTTCTTATCCACTACAAAACTATTTCTCCAGGTAACACTAGTTCCAGTTAAAGACATAAAAGCAAACGTTTTCATAGCAAAGAACATCAATAATTATGAAAACATTTGCTTTTATCACTCATAGCTTTCGTTCATCCTTCACTTAGCTATGAGGTCTTTAACTGGAACTCCTGAAAATAACAAATGATTTGCTCTTAAAAGTATTTCAGTCTGCTAGTGTTCTTCATAGTGGTCTTCTACATGGCACACATCTAAGTAACTGAAATACTTTTAAGAGCAAATCATTTGTTATTTTCAGGACCACTAAATATGATCATACAAGACAGAAATAGAAACCAACGCTATCACCAAATACAATTCATATACAAGTCTTGATGTTTAAAGCCTATACTCTTAAGTTCTAGTTATAAGATCACGATAGCGTTGGTTTCTATTTCTGGTATGATCATATTTAGTGGTGTTTTCTGTGCTTTCTACCGTTTCCAACTAAAGTTCTTTACCTTATAACGGTAGAAAGCACAGAAAACACAGTTGTTATTATTTCATGGATCACGTCTTCATCAAGTACACAGTTCTTTACCGTGTTACGACTGTAGGGAGTTCTTGATGAAGACGTGATCCATGAAATAATAACAACTGCAAAAACAAAGCATTTTCCTTGATAACTAATGTTGAATGATATTCCTGGTCCAAATACTATTACTATCTGATGGAGGTCTTATCTTGGTAACATACATATCTAGAAATAATCCAGGAATATCATTCAACATTAATTATCAAGGAAAGAGAAATGCTTTTGTTTTTGCCGCTCAGAACTCATGACACAAAACACAAACATTAATGAACGATGGAAAGGAGTGTGTTTGTGTTTTGTTGGTTCAAGTGCTACAACTTTCGTTCATCCTTCACTCAGTTTTAATAGCACTTGAACGTCATGAGTTCTGAGCGTGTCCAGGAGTAATCACTTTATGAATTATTAAGAACGTTGAGTGGAAAGAAAAGAAGTATTTTTATGCTATCTAGTTGTAATAAGTGTATTGGAGAAAGACTAATCATTGCATTATCTTGGTGGTATCCATAAAAATACTTCTTTTCTTCTTAACGTTCTTAATAATTCATAAAGTGATTACTCCTGGACCTGTTAACTCGAGATAACAAATACAAAAGATGTTCCTTTAGGAACGAATTTCATTCTTAAATTCTATCTTTTCCGTTTGTTATCTCGAGTTAACAGCTCTAAATAGTACACGACTTCAGACATAAGACACTGATAACTAAAAAACACAGAAACACTTTGACATCTACAACCATTAATATTTTATGAGTATCTAATCAAGGACCTAGTAATAACCAGTGTATAGAACAGAAAGTGTAGATGTCAAAGTGTTTCTGTTGATTTTATTAGTTATCAGTGTCTTATGTCGTGTACTATTTAGAGGCGTCCGACACAACCGCTCTGACGTAATTAAAGAGCGTTTATTAGTGTCGGACGCGTCATTAAAAACAGTTACGTTTCAGTCATCTTAAGGACTTTAATAAAAAGTATGTTGTTAAAGTGTTGTTGATGACTGAAACGTAACTGTTTTTAATGACACCCTACACATGATGTGGACTGTTAACGGAAGAGAACACAAATTAAAATCTTTCCAGACAATCTAACCATAATATAAGTATCTAAGTAAGTCTTTAGTCTAATAGTGTATCAAATATATGTTGGGTCTGGAAAGATTTTAATTAGTCCTTCCGTAAACTGTCCACATAATGTGTAGGGAGTCCATAATCAACGACTCTTTCATGAACAACATTTCTGGTCCACACGTAGTGTTAAGAAATCCTTTAACATGAAAGAGTCGTTGATTATGGACAGCATTAGAGTTCACGGCTAGAAAGTTAAAAGCATAAAAGTCCACGTTTCGATAATCTCTTCACTACTAAAGGGCTTTGGTAAAGAAACTCTTGGGTTTTTATGTATGAGGAATCGAAACATGGACTTTTATCACTAATTCATTAGGCTTTAAACTCAGTAGCCGTGAACTCTAATGCTCTTTGCTTTCTAGACAACTTAATAAAATCCATTTCTATTATCACTGGTTCTATAGATTTTATTAAGTTGTCTAGAAAGCAAAGTATCTTGGGATCATACCTCTATCAGCTTTTAGTATTGTTAGAAACATGAACTGCGTAGCAAGAGAAATTATTTCTAGTAGTGTTTAAAGCTGATAGAGGTATGATCCCAAGATGTTCATGAATTATCTTTTCCTTCTACGTTCTACAGTCAGTAAATCGTCAATACCTTCCTCACTATGACTGTAGAACGTAGAAACAAAAGATAATTCATGAACGTTCCTGACTAAAACATAACTGCTTAAAAACAACCACTATTAACAGCTGATATAATTAAAGAGATATTCATAACATTAGATAGATTGGTATCATAAAAACACATGAGTTAAAATCCTAAGTACCCAAGAAATACCAGTTGTGTTACCAGTTCTCATAAGTTAGAGATATGGCTGTTAATAGTCTGTGTTTTGTAGCAGTTATGTTTTAGTCAGGAACACTGGTTAACTAATCCACCTAGAAACTCATCCAACATAAAGACTCTAGTAACGTACGTTATGCCTTCAGTCCAAGAGATTGAATGCAACTAGAGTCTTTATGTCGTGAGTTTCTAACAGGATTAGTGAACCAGGCAACTGATATATCAAGAAACAAGTAACAATTTGATGTTCCACGTGATAATAAGCTAAGAACGTTATAACTAAACTTGTACATATATGATCTCTTTAAAGCACAAGATATTAACATTACTAGAGTTCTTAGCTTATTAACACGTGGACTTGTTTCGATAGATCAGTTGCTCCGTCAAACATACTTCGTCATCCACTACTCTTCCTCATATAAACACAGTGGTATTGAAAAGAATCTAGAAATTAACTTCTATGAAATACAAGACGAATACATGTATGAGGAAGAGAAGTGGATGATTGAAGAGTTTGACGGTCATTCGTTACTAGAAACCCAACATACGTTAGACATGCAAGACATCCCTTAGTTAATAGACTACAGTTAGACAATACATTCTCTTCTATGATCTGTGATACATAAAATCAAATCTTACGGATGTCTTGAATGTCATGTCTGTTGGGTATTTCTGATACAGTTTCTAGTAACGAATGAGCAATGAAAACTTTAATGTTTCTAATCCAGAGCTCTTTAATGTACTTGGTAAAGAAGTTCCTGGAAAACACTATAGAGATAAGCTCTGGATAGCGACATTAAAGTTTTCATTGCACAAATCATATCAACACTAGCTTCGTCACTAATTAATTACTTTAGGACTATAGAATCACAGTATAGTAACAATAGTTTTGTAGGGCCCAAGAAAAGAATATTCCTAAAATCACTAAATCTAGTCTTCCTACGGAGTTCAATATCAGATGTTCTATGAAAATGTATTGTTTAGTGACGAAGCTAGCGATATGATTTGTTGAACCTCTCGTCTTATATCAGATAGTTGTATAGAAAATCCTAGGTTTTGCCTTTCCACCAGTTTATATGCTTATTACTAGTAGACGAGAGGTTCACCTCCTAATACCGTATGCTTTATACTACAAGAAGATGACTTTCATGAAATAGCTTTCATGTGGACGTCATAAACAATCAGAAAATAGAATCTTTTCTTCACGTTCTTCTTTAGTATAAAGCATACGGTATTAGGAGGAGCATTCAAATAGACGCTTCTAGAAATCATAACAACAGATGATCGGTCCCAAACTCCCTCACATCTCCTTAACATTTCTAGAAGCTTATTTTAATGCAGACTTTCCAGATGTTTTAAACTCGCATCTAGTGCCATGGAAACCATATATCTCTGACATCTTTAACAACAACTTAAAATCATAAAGAAGATAGTAGAAAGAATGACATTAAAGTTGTTAAAGATCCTAGAGATGATATGTAATTCCATGAGTTTAAAGCATCTGGAAAGTCTAGTATTCTTCTTGGCATAATATTAAATCCAACACTATGCATAGATATAAAAGTTGTTCATATTCCAATAAATGTTAATAATAAATGATATCTTGAACTAATTGAACTACATGATATAATAATAAGCTCTCAATCATAGAAAATCATATAACTATCTCATAATACAATACCAATACCAGTTCCATATAGTGTTAATAATTCTAGTTGTGTTATAGTATCAAAAGCCAAGAAGAATACTGTTATTATGTTGATATGAGTATAGGATGTGCCAAGATAATTGAATATTGATATACTAATACTATTACCAGATAATGTAAGATAAAGATATAGATATGATAGTAAATGATCTTGTAACATAGAAACACCAGAGAATAATGCATTAATAGTACCTAAAGATAATACCATATGAAAATGACTAACAACATAATAACTATCATGTAAAGCAATATCAGTAACATTAGTAGATAAGATAATACCAGTAGAACCACCAATAGAAAACATAATTAAAAAGATAGGAATAAAGAATACTGTACTAATAGAAACTCATAATAAGAAAGCATTAATAACTAGATATGTACATAACCAATTAAATATTTTACTACCTGTTGGAATAGATATTATCATTGTTACTGACATAAAATAAGATCTTGTATCATTAATATTACCAACTATAAACATATGATGTGCCCAAACAATATTACCAAGTGCTGAAATACAAATCATAGCTAGAATCATAGATATATTACCAAAGAGAATTACATGTATTAAACCAGAAATACACATAGATATAAGACCAAATGATGGAATAATTAGTATATAGACTTCTGGATGACCAAAGAACCAAAATAAATGTTGATAGAACACAGGATCACCACCAAATAATGAATCAAAGATACTTGTATTAATTGAAATATCAGTAATTAACATGGTAAGAGCTCCAGATAGTATTGGTAAAACTAATAAAAGCATAGATGTTGTAATAATAATAGACCATACATATACAGATATAGTAGATAAAGTCATACCATAAGATTTCATATAATAAACAGTAACAAAGAAGTTAAAAGATGTTAAAGTTGATGATATACCTAATAATAATAAACTATAAATAACTAATGATATACCTAAAGATGATAAACTCATTAATGATGTACTTAGTGGAGGATATAATGTCCAACCTGTTCCTATTACAAACTCATTACTTATAGATAAATGCAATAAACAATATGATAGTAGTATTATAATGATAGACATATTATTGATTCTTGGATATGTTACCTCAGGTGCTCCTAAGTATATTGGTAATAAAATATTTCCAAACCCTCCAAATAATCCAGGCATAACTAAGAAGAAGATCATTAATAAACCATGTAAAGTGATATTAAGATTATAGATATTCTGATTTTCTGATGGTATAATTCTAATTCCTGTAGAGTTTAATTCTATTCTCATAATGATACTAATATATGTTCCTTGAAAACCAGTACATAAACTAACAAGTAAATAATAAATTCCAATTCTCTTATGATTACAACTTTTAATATACATTACATAACATACTACTAGATGGGTTTGGAAACAGTAATCCTTTAATAAGATACTAGAAAGATTAATACTATATGATGTTGGGATTAGAAACAGACAATACAATAGAAAGATAGTTTGAAAAGAACCAGATAATATTTGATACACTATAACACTATACATGACAAACAAGTTAATAACATAAGATGTAGATAGTAAATAGACTAAAGGATTACTGGTATCATTCATAGCTGATATACTTTTACATGTTGATATGATAACTGATGATAGGATTATAAGCTCTGGATATAACATTCTAAGAAATACTACTGACACAAGATATAGAACTAAGCTATGAATGATACTACTCTTTCTTGTAACGTCATTGAAGACTGATCTAAGGATGGTATTAGTAATGTTGATTTTAGGGATATTACTTCTGGATAAGACTTCAACCAACATTCTTTGAGACATACTA
>Ga0233449_1002008_pt1 | contig 16903 bp, 16 predicted proteins | sample SI_124_October20_FD_183012 | JGI IMG/M metagenome (GOLD analysis project Ga0233449, IMG submission 183012) | Seawater microbial communities from Saanich Inlet, British Columbia, Canada - SI_124_October2016_200_MG | ecosystem: Environmental > Aquatic > Marine > Inlet | place: Canada: British... | reverse complement strand
CCTTGCCTGTCAGCTTCTGGCCATCTTGCAGGGCAGAAAGAGCTGTATCAAAATCAAAATCATTTCGCATGTGTCATTCCTTTTCTTCAGTTTAATGAAATGACACGGAATTTCTAACGCTCCCTGACCTGATGCTACCCAGCATTATCTAGCCTAACCAACCTTGTAGCCACCCTTTGATATCTCCCGCAGGCATTGGTTTGGCTGAAAAATAACCCTGAACGATATCGCATCCCAACTCAGCCACCAGATCCCAGTCGTCCTGGTCTTCAACACCTTCTGCCACAATCAGCATGTCCATACTCTTGGCGAGATTGACAGATGCCTTGAGGATTGCCATCGCACCAGCGTCGCGGTGCGCTCCATTTACAAACGCTCGGTCAATTTTCAGTTCCGAAAACGGCATCCGTTTCAACTGCTCCATCGATGCGTGGCCTGTGCCAAAATCATCAATAGAAAGGTCATGCCCCTTAAGCCTCAAGCGGGTGAGGATTTCCAGGGGCGTGACAATATCTTCCATCAAGCGACTTTCCGTCACTTCGAGAACGAGGCTACGCGAATCCATTCCGGCTTCTTCGCATTTTGTGCCAAAATACTCTGGCATCTTCAAATTGTTCAGATTATCTACTGATATATTTACAGAGATTTTTACATCCAATCCGTCTGCCAGCCACTCGCCTCCTTGCGTTACCGCAAGGTCAACAACCAATTCAGTCAGATCGTCAATCAATCCTTTTTCTTCGGCCAGATGAACGAAGATATCCGGCGGGATAAATCCCTTGTCAGCATGTATCCATCGGGCCAAAGTTTCGACACCGATTAATTCCCGGGTCGTGACTGATACCTGGGGTTGAAAAACAACAAAAATATCCTTGTTTTCAATCGCTGTTTTCAGATCATCCGCGGTCAGTTCAACACCTTCTCGCTCAGTGCGCTGACTGGCCAAGGGATCATAGAGTTTAATCAGGCTTTCAAGCGCATCAGGTGTAACCGGTTTGGGCAATGCTCCCAGAAAATTCAAGTCATGTGCGCGAGCCAGATCTTCCGCCGCTTTCAGAATTCTCTTGTCTTCACCGCTAACCAGGATAATTCCGCCTCTATACTTTCTGGTTGCCAAATGACGCATCAAGGAAACACCGTCCATATCCGGCATATTCAGATCGCACAAAATAATATCCGGGGGTTGCGTCGTGTCATCGAGCCAGGCAATAGCATCTGCACCATTTTCACTCGACGATATTTTTTCGCTATCAGCGCCCATTTTTCCCAGAACACGGATAATCAGCTTCCGGATGAAAACTTCATCATCAACAACAAGGAAATTTAGTTCGCCAAGGCCAGAGCCGGTATCGTTTTGCATCAAATATTCCAAATAGCGGTGGGCAACTGCAGTAAGTTCTCATAAATCACAAACAAGTGTTCGGAGCATAAACTAATTCGTTCCGAAGGAAACACCAGTTGAAAGTTGCTATTAATCACTCGGCGTTAGTTCTTATTACCGCCAAGAGTAGCGAGGAAACCATTCATTCGTTCACGGACGTCAGCAACGGGATATTCAGTAGTTTTTTCGTACTCAAGGCCAGCAGATATTCCATTGTTTTCCGATGCCTTGTACAGGTCTTTATATGCTGCAATCGATCCTTTGCTGTTTTCGCAGATTCCAGCACACAATTGATCCACAAAACCATTCAGTTCCACAAGTGGAACAGCTTCCAGAACAAGGCCCATTCTGGCTGCTTCTGTTCCACTGAATGTACGGGCCGTAAAAGAAAGCTCACGTGCACGCATCATGCCCACACGCTTTGGAAGACGTTGAGTCATGCCCCAGGTTGGGCGCAATCCCAGCTTGGCATGGGTATCACCAAATTTTGCTTCCTCAGCCGCAATAATAATATCGCATGCCAGCATTAATTCGACGCCACCTGTAAAACAAAACCCATTGACCTTGGCTATGGTTGCTTGTGGCATATCCTCAAGCAAGGTTTGGACCTCGCGGGCAGCGCGGTTGAGGTCGTCACCGACATTGCCTTCGGATAGGTCAAGGCCCTTCTCGGTCAACGCCTTCAAGTCGACGCCAGCAGAGAAAGCTCTGCCGGCACCAGTCAGAACAACTACGCCGATGTCGCCCCGGGTCGAGATACTGCGAAGTGCCTCAGCTGTTTCGTCCAGCAACTCCGGCGTTAACGCATTCAAGGCGTCCGGTCGGTTGAAGGTGATCGTGACAACGGAATCAGTTTCTTCCAGTAATATATTTTTGGGAGCCATAGTTTCTTCCTGATAATGAGGTTTTTTATTTAAGAGGCATTTGCGCTGGTGTCGTTTTCTTCTAGCTCGCTCAGGGGAGGTTGAAGAAAAAAGGACAATGCCGCCGCAGATATCGGCAATAAAGCGAGAATAAACAGTATTTGGTGATAGTTTCCGAAGATATCGTATGCAAAACCCATCGGAAGCGGGCCCAGTGACGCTCCGAATACACCAATCATTTGCCCCACGCCCTGAATACTGCCAATGTGTTTTCGACCAAAATAATGCGCCCAGATATAGCCGAAAAAAGTGATGCTGAAGGCGTTGCAGAGGCCGAACATTGCGCCGTAAATCAAGGCGCTCGGTAACCCGTCTACAAAATTAATCATAACAAGGGTTGCCGATAGCAAAATATGAAAGCCGGAAAATACATATCGCGTTCTTACGCGATCAAGGATCCAGCCGACGACGGGTAATGAAGCTGCCATCATCACACCAGTGACAACGAATACGGTCGCAGCCAAGGTTTCAGGCTGGCCTTGTGAAATCAGAACTTCTTTCTGGAAGAAGAAAAGACTTGTAATCAGCATGGCTGGTGTAAACAAACCAAAGGCAATGACCCAGAATGTGGGTGTGCGAATTGCCTCATAACGCGTCAATCCCTGCTCGGCGCTTTGATCCGCCTGGGCTGTCCCGCTGTCTTCTTCAGGCTCTGGTGTTTTACCATCCGGGAGCAATCCGACCGGTTCCGGTTTGTTATGCACAAACAAAAGAGTGAGGGGTAATATTATTGCCCAGGAAATAACGCCAAGACCCAACCAGGCGTCACGCCACCCCAGAGTGTCCAGTAGCCATTGAGAAAGAGCAGGGTGTACTGCAATCGAAGCCGCAAAACCCATAGCCATGATACCCATGGCAAATCCGCGTTTTTGTTGAAACCACTGGGCGACCAAAGTGGCGCACAACATCATCAAGGCACCCTGGCCAAAGAAACGCAATGAAGCGAAACTTGCACCCAACCAGTACACGTTTGAGACCAGTCCAAATCCAATACAAGCAAATCCAAGCAGTGTGCCAACAGCCAAAAACATGCGGAAAGATCCAAACCGATCAACGAAACGTCCCAGTCTGGGCAACAGTAACGCCGCAAAAAGAGTTGCGAACCCGTACGCTGAAGCTATCCCTGCCTGCTCTATTCCCAGTTCCTGATTGAGCGATTGAATGAAAATACTGAATGTATGTGACTGCCCTGGACCGCTGGCAAAAAACATAACTGTGCAAGCGGCAAGGATAATCCAGCCGAAATAAATCTTTCCGCGAAAAGCTTCAAACAAGCCTTTACGTAATTGTGCTATAGCCATGAGGCAGTCTCGCCCTAGATAGTTTGAAGTGCTGACCATATTGAGAAATTGAACAGTAGCGTCGACTTTCTGTGATGATCAGCATTCGCGCAACCACATTTTTCCAATTTTGAAGGATGTTTTGACGCAAAAAGTGAATATCTTGTGCAATTCTGGATGGTGGAACAGGCAGAAGAGATTTATAAATCAGTGTGGCACGGTTTTGACCCGCGGGACGCTCTCAGGGAATAGTTTGTATGGGTTCAGGTAAAGCAGGTAACTCGCAGATCGATGTAGACGGTTTGCTGAAGTTGGCGCGTGAAAAGTCAATTGATGGCCGAAAAGCTTTATTGCGAGCTATTTCTGACTTGTTTGAAGGCCGTAGCGAGGAACTAAACGAGCGTGAAGTTACGCTGATGCATGCCATATTGCATCAACTAGTTAGTGATACAGAAAAAGAAGTCCGTAAGGCTGTTTCAGATCAATTCGCCGCCAGTCAATATATTTCCGCAGATATCGTCAGGGAACTGGCTAATGATGATATCGAAGTAGCCTTTTCTGTGCTCAGGCATAGCAAGCTGCTGAGGGATCCAGACCTGATTGAAGTGATCCGGAACAGAACATTCGAACATCAACTGGCTGTTGCTCAGCGTGAAAACATTAGTTCAAAAGTTTCAGGCGCATTGGTCGATACTGAAAATGAAACTGTTGTCGTAGCGCTCCTGAATAACTCTGGTGCTGAAATATCGCGTAAAACAAGGGAATATCTTGTTGATGAATCGGAGCGTGTGGACACGTTTCAGGATCCATTGCTCCGTCGAAGTGACCTTGAACCGGATCTCGCACAAAAGATGTACGTATGGGTATCTGCAGCGATGCGGCGGCACATATTGTCAACTTATGATCTTGATCAGGATGTTGTTGATGATTTGCTGGAGCAGGTCGCTGTTCTGGAGCAACACGGCCGGGTGCCAGAGGGATTAACGCCAAGTGCGGCGGAAGAACTTGCAGCTAATCTGAAAGAAGAGGGTGGTATTACGCCTGATCTTTTGGTGCAAAGCATCGCCGATGGTGAAGTGCGGTTATTTGAGGCTTTGCTGCGAGAGGGAACCGGCTTGAGAAAACGTCTGATCGAACGAATTCTCTTCGAGCCTGGGGGAGAAGGGCTGGCTATTGCAGCAAAAGGTTTCGGTGTTGACGCTGAAGGCTTTGAAAAGTTGTTTGTTTGTAGTCGACGGGCACGGTTAATTGAAGAACCCACAATTCAACGCGAACTGGGGTCATTAATGTCGCTTTATGGAAAAATGACCGCCGAATCAGCGAGAAAAGTTATTGGCCGATGGCGTCGTGATCAGAGTTACCTGTCTGCAATCCGGGATCTTGAGATATAGAACTGGATAAACGCTGGTTATGAATCAGCACTTATTGGGTGAGCAACAAACAAGCTAAATTTTTGTAAAAGTAAATTATTGTTATCGGGATCGTAATGGCAGAAGACGACGTTCCTTTGCGCACTGATCGAGGCAGGTTGCGCGATATTATCCGGTTGACCGCTGATCTTGTTTGGGAAACGGATCGCGAACACCGATTGACGTTGTTGTCCGACAATTCCATGGACCTCCTTGGGCAGCACAGCAGTGTTTTGCTGGGCCAAAAACTTTCTGAAATATGGAAATTTGACGGCTTGAAGTCCGGGATACAAAGCCTCGACTGGCGGCAACCTTTTCGAAACTTGACAGGGATCTACGCGACTGAGGCTGGAGAGGTGCGGCATTTCGTGTTGAGCGGCCTGCCGGTTTTTGACGAAACCGATGGTTCTTTCTTCTGCGTCCGCGGGATTGCCAAGGACATAACTGAAGACGTAAAAAGAGATGAAGAACGCCGGGTTTTGGAAGACCGGTCCAGTGCAATTATTGGATTTGCCTCAACCGGAATAGCTGTCGCGGACGAAGAAGGCCTGATCGTAGAATGCAATGAAGCCTGGCTTCAGTTCTTTAACTATGAGCGAAAAGATATGTTAGGAACGTCTTTTCGTGATTTGACATACCATGAGGATGAAGCGTTATCGGTCGAGAATATCCGCAAATTGTTTTCTGGCGAGCATGAACGATACCGACAGGAAAAGCGTTATTTGCGATTTGACGGATCCATTGCCTGGGCGGACGTCAGTGTCTCGTCTTTGAAAGCACCTGACGGAACAGTAACCCATTCGATTGCCGGTTTGAACGATATCACAGACAGAAAACTGGCCGAGTTTGCCTTGCAAACAAGCCGACAAAAACTTTCCGAACAACGGATGCTGTTGCAAACCACTCTGGACACGATTGATCAGGGATTTGCTGTTTGGGACCCTGATGATTGCCTCGTGGCCTGGAACAGGACTGTAAGCGAAATGTGGTTCTTGCCGGAAAACCTGAAAGTTGGATTGCCGCGAAGAGAACTATTTGAAAGCCTGGTGAATAACAGGATATTTTCGAGTGAAACAGATGCTGAGGGGAAAGACATAATGTTTCAGTCTTCCAGCGATAGTTCATTCGATCAGGAAGCGGAGTTTGGCAACCGGAATGGGCGCAGGATTCATATCAAAAGGTATTCGCTGCCGGATGGTGGTTTTGCTTCTGTCTATACCGATATCACAGATCGACTGGCCGCAGAGCGTGCCGTTCGAGAAAGTGAAGAAAAGTTTCGCACAATTGCTGAAGCAAGTGGTGCTTCGATATTTATCGTTACAAAAGACGGCGAGAAATTCCTTTACAGCAATAATGCGGCTGCTGAAATGTTTACATGCAGTGTCAAGGAACTGATGGCCGAACCCCCTGGCAAGATGTTTGCTGACCGGGATGTGTCAATAGAATTGGGCAAGACCGTTGGCCGCCAACAAGCAATAAAACACTTTGAATGTATGATGTTGCGGCAGAATGGAAACTTGTTTTGGGCCATGATTTCAGCCGAGAATATCAGGTTTGAGGGTGAGCAAACTATTCTGTTTGTCGTGACAGATATCACACACCTCAAAGAAGTAGAAAGTGAACTACGTTCGGCAAAAGATGAGGCTGACCGCGCGAACCACGTAAAAACGGATTTTTTGTCGAGTATGAGTCATGAACTTCGCACACCGATGAATTCCATCCTCGGGTTTGCGCAACTGATGACCGAAGACCCAACAGCGGAATATTCTGCCGAACAAAAAGAAAGTCTTCGCTACATAATGCGCGCTGGCAAGCACTTGTTAAATCTCATCAATGACGTGCTTGATTTTGCCAACATTGAAGCAGCAGAAATCGAAATCGGAGATGAGCCTGTTTCTGTCGCCGAACTATGCATAGATTCTTTGCAGGCAATATCCAGTGCTGCAGAGGAGAGGCAAATCAATACTGAGATGAGAGTTGTAGACGACTTGATCGTTGCTGGTGATCCTACAAGGTTGAAACAGGTTCTCCTCAATTTATTAAGCAATGCTGTCAAATACAACCAGACCGGCGGGAGGATCGTATTGTCAGCTTATCCATGCCCCGATGACAACATACGGATTTCTGTCGCGGATACTGGTAAGGGAATTAGCGAAGACAAAATGGAAGGCCTTTTCCAGGCTTTCAATCGACTTGGTGCGGAAAATACTGAAGTTGAGGGGACCGGGATAGGATTATCGATATGCAAGCGCCTGGTTGAAGTAATGGGCGGACGCATGGGCTACGAAAGTATCGAAGACGAGGGCTCCACATTTTGGATCGAAATCAAGTCTGAAAAATCCGTGACAACTTCGTCGGCCTCCCAAAACAATAGCGGTTTAGCCTTTGGAACTGATGATAGTTTGTTGCGCCTGAAGGGGCGTGTCTTGTATGTCGAAGATAATCCTGCGAATTTGCTGTTGATGCAGAGGATTATTGACAGGGTTGAAGGTGTGTCGCTTCGGTCCGCGACTGACGCTGAACAGGGCTTGAAGATCGCTGAAGATGAGCAGCCGGATTTAGTGATAATGGATATCAGTTTGCCGGGTATGGACGGATTTGAGGCCCTGGAACGATTGAAAGCCAACAATAAGACTGTTCATTTACCTGTTATCGCTCTTAGTGCAAACGCCTTGCCAGCCCAGGTGGCACGAGGAAACAATGCTGGTTTTGCCGCCTATTTGACCAAACCAATCGATGTTGTCGAAGTGACGGCCAGGCTGAAAACATTCCTGACTGCAACTTAATATTTCTTTCCGATATTGAATCAAACTGAAGACTACTTGTTCCAAACTCCCAAATAGCTTTACCTGGATTCATATGTAACAATTACGAGCAACAATTAAGTAGCAAATATCAGACTTATACAGGGGAAACCATGACCGAAGGGTTTGAAGGAAAAACGGCAATTGTTACAGGGGCCGCGAAGGGGATCGGGGAAGCTGTTAGTCGCGCACTTGTCGCTGCGGGGACGAGGGTCGCTATGTTTGATGTTGACGATGCTGCTGGGCAAGCAGTTGCTGACAGTTTGGACGGGGCCGCATATTTTTCGGTCGACATTTCTGACCGAAGTTCTGTCAGTACCGCTGTTACTTCCGTTGCAGAGAAGTTTGGTTCAGTAGATATGTTGGTTAACAATGCCGGCATTGCGCCACCCAGAACCATGGACAACATGCCAGAAGGTGACTGGGAGCGCGTTCTCGACATAAATCTCACCGGTGCATTCAATTGTGTAAAAGCGTCTGCACCGCACTTGAAGAAAAACGGCGGGGCGATCGTAAATGTATCGTCTGTAGCGGGAAAGAATATTTCACTTGGCGCAGGCATGCACTACACAGCCTCAAAATGGGGACTTATTGGTGCTTCACGTCATATGGCTTATGAACTGGCGCCCAGCAATATCCGGGTCAACATTGTCTGTCCCGGTCCAACGCTTACGCCGTTGATTGATGGTCACATGAGCAAGGAAAAAATAACTGAATCCACAACCAATGTACCACTGGGTCGCTGGGTGAAACCTGAAGATATTGCCAACGCAATTTTGTTTTTCCTTGGACCGCAAAGCGCCATGTGCACCGGGTCTGAATTGATAGTTGATGGAGGTGTAATGATTGGCTCCGGTTCGACCTATGACAGCTATTTTGAGAGCCGTGGAGACAAGGCACCGGACCGGGATATCGAACTTCCCGATTTTTCCTGATCCTTTTTGAACCATATCAAAGCCGCATATTTGAATATTCCTCCTGTTGGAAGGGGGATGCTACTACTCGTTCTGACCGGCGCAATGTTCTCGTGTATGCATGGGACAATCCGTTTTATTACGGGTGGGGCAACTTCAGTGGAGGGATTACATCCATTTGAAATTGCCTTTTTCCGAAATTTCTTCGGACTGGTCGTTTTGCTTCCACTAATATTCAGAGCCGGTTTTCGATCGCTCAGAACGACCAAGTTCAAATTCCATTTTTGGCGGTCATTACTGCAGGTCAGTTCAATGTTGATGTTTTTCTCAGCATTAAAGCTATCGGCACTCGCGGACGTTACGGCTCTTAGTTTCCTCGCACCGTTGTTTACAACAATTGGTGCCATTCTTTTTCTTGGTGAAAAGGCGAAGATACGGCGTTGGATTGCGCTGATCATTGGCTTTGCCGGAGCATTGATTATTCTCCGCCCAGGGTTTCAGGAGATGAATCTGGGGTTGGTCCTGGTACTGACATCTTCTGCCATTTGGGGTGGGACAATGTTGATCATCAAATCACTGGCAAGGACCGAGAGCAGTGTTTCCATCGCAATATATATGGCGATCTTGATGACGCCAATGTCCTTGATACCGGCAATGTTCTATTGGCGGATGCCAACGGGAGATGAATTTGCAGGTCTGTTTGTTGTCGGACTGCTTGGTACCCTTGGTCATCTCATGTTGGCGCAGGCATTCAAGGAAGCCGATGCTTCTGCAATACTCCCGCTTGATTTCACGAAACTTATCTTTGCGGCGATAGTTGGATATATTCTGTTCTCGGAAGTGCCCGGAATCTGGACCTGGATCGGCGGCGGATTGATCTTCTCGTCAGCCACCTATGTGGCCTACAGGGAATCGAAGCAGGCTTGAGCGCGTGTGATAATTATCTCAGGATTTGCAGGATTGTGACGAAAACCACTTTGCAAGAATTTCCATCTGTCTGTTGGTTAAAGGTGCCGCGATCGCTGACATGAACTGGTGATACCGACGATTGTTGAACCGGAAGGATCGCGGGTCTCCTTTTGTCATTCTGAAGGCGCGCAGTTCAGCAAGCAAATAGGCTTCCTTTCGTCCTGCAAGCCTTGGAACAACTTGAGAAATACTTGCACCGTTATTTCCGTGGCAAGCGAGGCATACATTGGCATTCTCTGGCTGCTGGGTCGCCGAAGATGGTTTGGTCGTTCCTGACTGACATTCTTGTGTTCCGTAATAGACAGATATATTCAGCTTGTCGTCAGGAGTCAGGGACTTGGCCCATTTCTGCATGTCTTTTTCACTTCGAAGTGTACTGCCGAAAGGAGATGTATTGACAGCATGCTCTTTTTGAAAAGCCCTTAGCTGATTGACAAGGTAGCCAATTTTTTGACCGGCAATGTTTGGAACTTCAGGTTTTTCTGATGTTCCACTTTCCCCGTGGCACTTGGGACACCCAATCAGGTTTGACAGTCGCTTGCCTTCTTTTTTCCGTTTTGCCATTTCGGCGGCACTCTGGCCTTCAATTTCCGAAAGGCTTTTGGCAATTCTTTCACGTTCTTCAAGACAGTATGCGAGGTCAACTCGCTGCGACATGCCAATAATGTAGTTTTCCAGGTTTTGTCCCTTCAAGGACTTTCGGTTTTTGCCAAAGCGAACGACCAAAGCTTTTTTGCGGCTTTGCACATCACGAGCAGTATCAATCTGGCGTTCCCAATGAGCGATATATGTCGACCAGTTTCCATCATGGCGCTTTGCGACATATTTTTTGATATCAGTTTCTTCAAGTGCAGCTCGCCAGGGAGTAGCTGATGCCTCCGGACATACCATGTCAGTCTTCGCGAATGCAGGAAAAGCAGTAATCGTGACCAACGCGACCACGAGGATATTGAAAAACATTTCGGTCCCCGGAAACTCTTTAATAATCAATTCGTATTTCCGTTCAAAATAGGCCTCGAAGTTTGGCATTACCAGGTGTCATATAGTCGCATCCTTGATCTTGAACATTCAGGTTATCCGTCTGCTGACATCGCCAGAATCTGACTGATATGGGTTATGTTGCGGCCACTCTCTTTTTTCCAATTGTTGAAGGCGATTTGAACATTTTGCAAAGCCGCTTTCGAAGTCGCTGCTTTGTCGACAACGCCCATACCGATCAGTGCAGCATTTACATCGCGACTGAGGATGAAGGATTCCTTGCCCATGAACCGTAAAAAATAGCAACCCGTCATTCCCCCAAGCCTGCTGCCTCGTTTCTTCATAACCTCGAGCAAGCCGATCAGGTCATCTGACGGCCAGTCAGCAAAAAAACGGGCTGCTGATCCATGCTCTTGCTGCAATTCAGTCAGGAAGACTGCGTTGTCACGAACAGCCAATATTTTTTGACCGTTACGAACGATACGGGTGTCTGATAACAAATTGTCAATATCGTCGTCCGAAAGGTGTGCCAAACGCAGGACATCAAATTGTTCGAACGCCTCTTCAAAGCCTGGCCATTTGGCTTCGATTATCTTCCATACAAAACCAGCCTGGAAGACACGTTTGGCAATTTCAGCCAGCCAACGATCATCCTTGATCGCCCTCAATTGCCGATTGGATTTTACTTTGTACAAGCGCTCCTCAACAGCTTTTGCGCCGCCATGTCTTGTTGCAGCACGCTCAAAGATAGAATCAAAATCATCCATAAGTTCTTCTGGCCCTGGTTTTTGGTTTTCTGAACGCTACTATTACCAAATCGAAGGGTAGGGACAACTGGCGTATAATGACAATCCGGTGAATTCGACAAAAGCTCTGACGTGGTGGCGACATGTCTGCCAATTGCACCTAAGCTGACGTCCATGCGTAAGGAAAAAATAGGTACCGGGATTGCTCTGACGGTTATTTCCATGCTGTTCATTGCGTCAATGGACGCGACGGGAAAATTCCTTTCGCAAAGCTTTCCGATCATGCAGATACTCGCTGTCAGGTTTGTAATATTTTTTGTATTTGCTCTTGCGATGGCTTTGCGGCTACGGGACCGCAATGTTTACAAGAGCCGAATGCCGGGCGCTCAGATCCTGCGCTCACTTGTCCTTGCCGTAGAAGTCAGTGTTTTCATTCTGGCCTTCAGCTTGATGCCTCTGGCTGATGCCCACGCTATCGCAGCGGTCGCCCCCCTGATTGGAACATTGTTGGCCGGACTGGTACTTGGGGAGGCGATTGGACTCAGGCGTTGGATCAGTGTTGCCATAGGGTTCATTGGAGCGCTGATTATTATTCGTCCTGGTATGGGTGTGATGTCATGGACGGCATTGCTACCCCTGGTCGGTGCGTTCCTGTGGGCTGGCTATCAGGTCCTGTCCAGGAGAGTTTCACTTGGCGATCGTCCGGAAACGACCGCTTTGTACACAGCACTAATTGGAATGATCATTTTTGGCCTGATATCACCTTTTTATTGGCAGTCAGCAACGGCGTCTGAATGGGGCTTATTGATACTCAATGGCGTTGTCGGAAGCATTGGCCATATTATTTTACTCAAAGCACTGGATGCTGCACCTGCTGCATTGCTTCAGCCTTTTAACTATTCCCTGCTTCTTTGGGCAATTCTGATTGGTTACATCGTGTTTAATGATTTGCCGGATATGTTGGCGTTTGTTGGTGCCGGAATCGTCGTTTTTGGTGGCTTGCTTGCGTCAGGGCACGGTAGATCTTTGTTGCGCAGCCTGCGCAATTAGAAAAAGACATCAACTTGATATCATACTACAGGCGCGGCAATATTCCCTTCGTTGCAAACATTGGAGTCCCATAAAATGAAACAGACCGTTGCTAAACCTGACGTGAGCCAGGCAAAGGAAAGTCTGTTCGCTTACGCCCGGAAAAAGGGAGCGTTGGCAGTAGGAGTTGCCGATCTGGCTGAGATCGAACGGATTGCACCTGCTGGGCATCGACCATCTGATTTGATGCCGAAAGTTAAGTCAGTTATTTCCATTGGCGTCGGGGGCCAAACACAGGGAGCCTGGGGTGTGACCGCAAAGGCATTGACCTTCTTCGGTAGTACCGAATCTCTTGCCTACAAAATTGCTTATGGCATGGCCTATTATATCGAAAATAAATTTGAAGCCAGGTCCATTTATTGTCCGCCTGATCTGGACCCTGAGTTAGGCGCCAGGTACCCACTACAAAGTTTGAAATTGCACGCGGAGATCGCTGGAATTGGTGCCAGGTCACTGGCGGGAGACATCCTGCTGCATCCCGACTATGGCTACATGTATTTTGGCTCTGTCTTTACTGAACTGGAGCTGGAGCCCGACAAACCAATGGCGGAAAATCCGTGCCCGGCACCCAGTTGTGTCAGTATGTATGAAAGTACAGGGCGGACACCTTGTATGAAATTTTGCCCGGCCCAATGCCTGGACGGCGAAATTAGTAAAGAAGGCAACCAGACGGCGATGGATTACGACATGGCCAAATGCGCTGAGATGACCCAACAATATGAAGTTGTACCGCAAATAATCGCGGCGGCCATCGCTGCCGATAATCCAAAAGACCGTGATGACGCCTTGTTTGGCGGTTCAAACAAGGCTCTCTGGTACAAAATGTCCGTCGGGTCAGGCGGGTTACTGGCACAGTGTTTCGAATGTATGCGTGTGTGTCCGGTGGCGACCAGATCCGAACTTGCTGATCCAATTCGCAGGGCCAAAGCCAGGCGTAAATCCAGTGCGGGAGAACCTTGATGAGCAAGAAGAGGTTTGGCGTCACCGATGAGATGATGGAAAAATACAGCGATGAAATTTTTTCACTTGGCCTGAACTACCAGTCTCGTCGCGGCGATCCGGTTAGAATACAGGATCATGAAGAAATCGAAAGACAACGTGAGGGTACTGGTCTGACGGACGATGAGATCGCGCTAAAACTTGATCTGACAATGGAGCAAGTCCGCTATATCCGAATTGTGCTTGAACATAAACGCTTCGACAATACGAACTATGCCAAGCTCTACAAACTGGGCAGTGGCAAGAGATACAGGGTGGAGCGTGAAGGGACTGACTGAATGCAGGGAGGAGAACAACAATCATGAGAGCTGAAGTGGGCGGTATCGAACTCTATTACAATCTACAGGGACCGGAACAGGCACCAGTAGTCTTGATGAGCCACTCACTAATGTGCTCCAACGCCATGTGGGATGCTCAAATGAGTGCCCTGGCTGATTATCGTGTGTTGAGAGTTGACACCCGTGGGCATGGTTCAAGTGACGCGCCTGAAGGTCCATATTCTCTCGAAGCTCTGGCTGAAGATTTTATCGGCGTGCTGGACCATCTGGAGTTCGATAAAGTCCACTATGTTGGACTTTCCATGGGTGGCATGATTGGTCAGGTGCTGGGGGTTGAGCATAGTGAGCGTTTGTTATCGCTGACACTGTGCGACACAATGTGTGAAATACCCGGCGTCGCAGGATCAATGTGGCAGGATCGCATCACTCTGGCTGAAACAGAGGGAATGGGTGCTCATGTTGACGGTACTATTGAACGCTGGTTCTCTGAAAGCTTTTGTGAGAGACGCCCAGATTTGGTAGATCCAATTCGTGAACTCATCCGCACCACCCCCGTCGCTGGATTCGCAGGCTGCTGTCTTGCGATTTCCAAGCTTCAAATGACAGCGAAACTCCCTGAAATCAAGACACCAACTCTAGTTATCGTTGGTAAGGACGACCCGGGGACGCCCGTTTCTGCTGCCGAGCAAATGCAACATAATATACCTGGTGCAAAGCTTGTGGTTATTGACGATGCTTTGCATCTTTCGAATATTGAGCAGCCGGAAGTTTTCAACAGCGCTTTGACGGATTTCCTGGCGCAAAACTGATAATCCACAATCGATTGAAGAAAAGCGGATCTATCAATTTTCAATTCGTTCGGTATTCCAGGATGGAGCGAACGACAATCAGTACTTTCTTGGCGTTCCTGATCTGCGACGTCCTGCCGCATTAAAATTCTGATCACATTTCCCACATATTTGGTTCCGGTTATTGAACTAACTCATTGATGGAGGATGTGATCATGGTCGAAAAATCATATACAGCACATGGTGGAAACGGAACTGAATGGTGGCCTGGTGTTCTGGATCCTTTACGTAGCTTTGGGAACAAAGTTGCTGATTTTTTTACACCGAACGCAGACGCATCCGCTAAAGGCGAATCCTACGAAATAAACGTCGAGTTGCCCGGTGTGGCGGAGAAGGATATCGACGTCTCACTCCATGACAGGGTTCTGGGAATCAGAGGTGAAAAACGCACGGAGAAAAAGGAAGAGGGAAAAACTTTCTACTTCTCCGAACGCAGTTATGGGGCTTTCCAACGAACATTCAGATTGCCTGAGGATGCCGACGAGAACGGTGTCGAAGCTGTTTTCAAAGATGGTGTGCTAAACATCAAGATCGCAAAAACCGCGGCGGTCGTTGACAAAGCGAAGAAGATCAAAATCAAATCCTGAACCATCCGGTTTGTCGATCATGATTTGACTTGACGGTGGAGCAATTGCAGCGCAATTGTTCCGCATGTCAAAAAAGTGCTTGCTCTATATATCGATGCTTGGAACGCCGGATGTCTATGATCCTGCCTTCTACGCCGACTTACCGGACACTGGCGACGATCAATTGTTCGTCGCTAACAGACTTCGGGAATGGGGCGTGAGTGAGCAGATAAACTTTCGTTCGGCTAACGTTACTCTCGGTGACGACATACCTGATTGCGACGAATTTGATGCTGTGATTGTGGGAGGCAGCTTCCATTCAATGAACGAAAACCAGCCTTGGCAAAAAAGGGTTGTCAGTTGGCTTACAGATTGGCAAAAAACCCGTCGTCCTGCCCTTGGGATATGCGCAGGGCATCAACTGATGTGCAGGATGGCAGGAGTAGACGTCGTTCCGCGTTCAGACGGTGCTAACGGTCGAAGTGATTCTGTTACACTAACCAATGAAGGCAAAACGCATTCCCTGTTTGATGGATATGGTGACCAACCTGTCTTTCATTTTGGAAATTATGAGCATGTCGTTGAAACCCCTGCAGGATCAACAGTGTTGGCAACTGGCACGAATTCTCCAGCACTGGCTATCGATCATGGCGGCAACTGGCTATCGATCCAGTTTCACCCCGAAATATTACATGACTATTTGGTGAGGGTATGGCTGAATTCCGGGACACCGGAATTTTCTGCAAACTACTATTCTCTGCCTGACGCCCCTCGGGTACTCGTAAATTACGTGCGTTGGGCCGGGTTACTTTCTGACTGATCAGGTTGCGGCAATTTGTGTCCCCTCAAATTCCGTCAACAAGGCAATCAGTTGATCAGGAAGGGGAGCCGAGGTGTGTGTCGCCTGATCGGCATTGACCCAGACTATCTCGCCCGTAGCCCTGAGATCGTCTTTGTCGTGGCCATGAATTTCAACCTGAAATGACAAACTTGATCGACCCAATCTGGCTGCCCTGACGTGAACATCGATCTCTTCGTCCAGATGAATAGGTGACTTGTATTCAACCAGGGTTTTGACGGTATGGAAGTCTGAATTTTCTTCACGAACCTGTGCATTATAGTCGTAGCCGAGGTGACGCATATATTCGGTCAGGGCTGTGTCGAAATACGTCAGGTAATGTGCGTTGAAAACGATACTTTGACCGTCGATTTCGGAGTACCTGACGCGAAAGAGAAAGCTGAAACGAAAATCAGAAATGGCCATGGAAGGGTCCTGTGTTTGTATTCTTCTTGATGTGGGACGTTATCAGTGCAGCCACCATTCACCAAGATCATGCGGGCCCTTTTCTCTATTCAGCACGGGCTGTGTCGTATTGACCGTTAGTCTTCGTCATGACGTGCTCCAGTGGTTTTCTGACCCAGATTTCTACGCGCCTGTTCAAGGGTTCTGGCACGCCATCCGCCGTCGTCACTCTGGGACGGCTTTCACCGTGGGCACTAACTTTCACAAGTGCTGGCGGAATACCCTGCATTGCCAATGCCAGGCGAACTGCATCCGCGCGAGAACGAGACAAGCCTTTGTTATAGCGTGTTGTGCCCTGTCGGTCGGTATGGCCTTCTACTTCAATAGCAGAAAAGCCAAAATTTCCGGCTATTTGAATGAGTTCTGCCATCGTTTGCATTTCGTCAGGCACGATGCGTGCTGAGTCAAAAGGGAAA
>Ga0233449_1002005_pt1 | contig 16930 bp, 16 predicted proteins | sample SI_124_October20_FD_183012 | JGI IMG/M metagenome (GOLD analysis project Ga0233449, IMG submission 183012) | Seawater microbial communities from Saanich Inlet, British Columbia, Canada - SI_124_October2016_200_MG | ecosystem: Environmental > Aquatic > Marine > Inlet | place: Canada: British... | reverse complement strand
CTATGACGTTTTGGTAACATCGGGAGACGTCACGCGCCTGCATGTTGAACGCCGGGATGACGACTGGCATGCGGCTCTGGGACAACGATATCTCCATGTGGGCCCGGAACGAGATCATGGATTGCTGCATGGCACAGGCGTTGACGAAGTCGACAATCTGGCCGATGCCAACTTCATACTGACGTCAGGTCTTTATGATGACGATGTCGACACAGTGGCCGACTACGATGACCTGTTTGCCCAGGCACGCGCCAGGGACCTGCCCATGATTTGCGCTAACCCTGATTTATTGGTTATGCGTGGTGACAAGACAATTTTGTGTGCCGGATCGCTGGCAGCGCATTACGAAAAAATGGGTGGCAACGTGCGCTACAACGGCAAGCCCCATGCACCAGGGTACGAGCTTTGTTTTGAACGACTTGGGGGGATCGACAAATCCCGCATCATTGGCGTTGGGGATAGTTTTCGCACCGATATTGCCGGCGCCAATAATGTCGGCATCGCTTCGCTGTTTGTTCTCAGCGGCATTCACGCCGAAGAACTGGGCGGCGATCTGCCCGATGCGGCAAAAATCGAGGCGGCGGCTGTAAATGCTGGTCACATGCCCACAGCCGCCATTGGCGGGTTTTATTGGTAGGGGCGCTTCAAGTCACCGCGCCACGCACATTAAACCGGTCTTCTTTCCAGGTTTCCTTTGTCATGATGTCGCTGAGGATTTCGACGGCATCCCAAACTTCAACAAATGACGTGTACAGCGGCGTGAAGCCAAAGCGCAGAATATCCGGCTCCCGGTAATCACCGATAACGCCTCTGGAAATCAGGGCCTGCATGATCGGGAAGGCATTCTTGTGCAGGAACGAAGCCTGACTGCCGCGCACGACACGATCACGCGGGGTAATTGTCTCGAACCCCATGCCTTCACACCGGCTTTCGACCAGGTCCATGAACAGGTCGGTCTGCTCCAGACTTTTGGCCCGAATCTGATCCATGCTGACATCGTCCCAGACATCCAGGGCACTATCCAGGGTTGACAGGGCGAGGATGACGTGAGACCCGGACAGGTGTCGAGAAATGCCAGCGGCAGGCTCATACTCTGTGCTGAAATCAAAAGGTCTGGCGTGTCCCATCCAGCCATATAATGGTTGACGCGCATCTGCCTGCAATCGTTTGGCGACAAAACAAAAGGCGGGCGCACCGGGCCCACCGTTGAGATATTTGTAAGTACACCCCACGGCCAAATCGACATTGGCGGCGTTCAGGTCCAACGGGACCGCACCGGCAGAATGGCACAGGTCCCAGATCATGAGGGCACCTTTGTCGTGGGCGGCCCTGGTCAAGTCAGGCATGTCGTGCTGCAAACCAACCTTGAAATCCACGTGGGTGATCAGCACCGCCGCCGTGTCTTCGCCAATGGCGGCCTTGATGTCACCGCCTTCGGGCACCAGGCGCAACTCGTAATCATCATCCAGCAAATCGATGAGACCCTGCACCATATAAAGATCGGTTGGGAAATTGCCTTTTTCCGAGACGATGACCTTGCGACCGGGCCGCAGTTTGACGGCTGTGGCGACCTGCTTAAAAACATTGACCGACGTGCTGTCACCGACCACGACTTCGCCATCATCCGCGCCGATGAGTTTGGCAATGCGGTCACCGATGCGGGTGCCGAAATTAATCCAGCCCGCATCATTCCAACTGCGGATCAGACCCTGGCCCCATTCTTCCTGCACTACTTTTTGCAGGCGCGCAGCAGATGCCTTGGTCACCGGACCCAGTGAATTGCCATCAAGATAGATCACACCTTCTGGTAAAATGAAGGCATCACGGCTTGAGGCAATGGGGTCGGCAGCATCCAGGGCAAGGCAATCTTCACGCGAGGTCATAGGAGAGGTCTTTCATTTTAAGCTTAAAATATTCGCGACAAAATGCCGGAAACCTGGCAATTTTGCAAGGAATACTGTATCGCCAGTCAGGTTCTGTGGGCTGAGGCCAGATAATGTTCCGACTGCATCTCAATCAGGCGGGATTCTGTGCGGGCAAATTCAAACTTGCCGTCGCCCTTGGCGTAAATATCTGATGGTGGCGCGTCTGCAGTGCAGATCAGGTTGACGTTGTGGTCATAGAGAACGTCGATCAGGTTGATTAGACGTCGGGCTTCGTTGCGCTTCTCCGGGCCTAAAAGCGGAATGCCTGCCAGAAACACCGTGTGGAACTGCATGGCAATTTCAAGGTAGTCAGCTGCACCCAAGGGCTTTTCACAGAGAGCGGAGAATGTAAATCGAGCCGTACCATGGGCGGTGGCCGGTACTTCAATTGTTCGTCCCTGAACTGTCAACGTGTCCGGTTGAGCATCGGCATGATCTGTCAGTCGTGCGAAGGTTTCTTCGAATGCTGCATCGCTTTCCGGACCAGGCGGTGTGAAGAAGACAGGCGATTCTGTTAACCGTTGCAAGCGATAATCCTGGCCTCCATCCAGTTGTAATACATCCAGACGGGTCTTCAGCATATCGATAAAGGGTAAAAACAGGCTTCGGTTCAAACCACCCTGATAAAGATCATCCGGTGCCCTGTTTGAAGTGGTCACAACCACGACACCATTATCGAACAATGACAGGAACAACCGACCCAGGATCATGGCGTCAGCTGCATCCGAGACCTGAAATTCATCAAAACAGAGTAGCGACGCTTCTTCGGAAAGGGCGCGTGCAACCACGGGAATAGGATCTGTTTCATCGCCTTTGCTCTTGGCCAGTTGGCGAAAGGTATGAATGCGCGCATGCACATCCAACATGAAGGCATGGAAATGTGTGCGTCGCTTGCGTGGCACCTCGACGCCTTCATAAAAGATATCCATCATGGCGGTCTTGCCACGGCCAACGCCACCATAGAAATAGATGCCCTCTGGTGGTTCGGCATTGCGTTGACGTCTGAAAGGCAGCGTCCAGCCATTTTTGGCGTGCGGGTCATACCCCTTCAGCTTCATATGCAGAAGCTGCAATTTCTCCGCTGCCAATTCCTGCGCCTGATCAGGTTGCCATTCACCTTCGTGAATGAACTTGCGGTAGGCGTGGATGGGACCAGCGGATTGCACGTCAGACATGTCAGGCGTTGAACTTTTCACTTAATACAGCAAGGGCTTCAGACATATCATCACCCTGGCCGCGCAAACCCTGAACAGTGCCGGATTTGTCGCCATCCGTCCGGTTTTGCCCCAGCTTGGCCTTGGCATCCAGTCGGGTGATATCGATCTGAAAAGCCACTGTCGCCCGGATCATTGCCGACATAAAGTTTTCAGACCCTTCATACATCCAGGGCGTATCGAACTGCGCTTCGTTCAGCGTAACCAGGTCCATCAACATCTGTCGTTTGTCAGCATCATCTTCAATTATCTGAGGGGTGCCATAGGCATGGACAGCGACGTAGTTCCAGGTTGGTACCGCTGGCTCGTCCGCGTACCAGGTCGGTGAGATATATCCATGTGGCCCAGCAAATATGACCATGAAGTCCTGGCCCGAGGCAAATCCCTGCCAATGGGAATTTGCCTTCGACATGTGGGCAATCAGTCGGCCGTGTTCGCCGATAGATGGATCGTACATGAAAGGCAAATGTGTACCTGTGATCGCTCCATCGGCATCAGGGCCGGTCAACACAGCGAAGCTGTTCTGTTGAATGATCGCAGTGATGTCTGCGCGGTCGTCGATTTTCAGAATTTCTGGAATATACATAATGATATCTCTTTAACACAAAAAAGGCCGCCGGTTGAACCCGGCGGCCTTTTGAAAGTTCTTGAAGCCGGGTCTAGCGACGCTCGACCATCATCTGTTTGATATTGGCGATTGCTTCTGCCGGGTTCAGGCTTTTCGGGCAGGTTTTGGCGCAGTTCATGATGGTATGACAACGGTAGAGCTTAAATGGATCTTCCAGAGCATCCAATCGTTCGCCTGTATCTTCGTCTCGGCTGTCGATCAGCCAGCGATAGGATTGCAGCAGGGCTGCCGGGCCAAGATAGCGATCCGAATTCCACCAATAACTGGGGCAACTGGTTGAACAGCAGGCACACAGGATGCATTCCCACAGACCGTCCAGCTTGGCGCGGTCTTCGCGGCTTTGCAGACGTTCTGTCGTTGCCGGGGCCGGGGTCGCCGTCTTCATCCAGGGTTCGATCGATGCATATTGGGCATAGAAATTAGTCAAATCAGGGACCAGGTCCTTGATCACCGATGTATGCGGCAGAGGATAAATATTGACGTCACCTGAAACCGCTTCAGTCGCTTTGGTGCAGGCCAGTGTATTGGTGCCGTCGATATTCATGGCGCACGAGCCACAAACACCTTCGCGACAGGACCGGCGGAAAGCTAACGTCGGGTCCAGATCATTTTTAATCTTGATCAGACCGTCCAGAACCATGGGACCACATGTGTCCAAATCAACTTCGTAGGTATCCACAACCGGGTTGTTGCCGTCGTCCGGGTTCCAACGATATACGTTGAATTTCTTGATCCGCTGCGCCCCGGCCGGAGCCTTGACGACTTTGCCTTTACCGACCTTTGAATTGGCGGGGAGTGCAAATTCAGCCATCTTTTATTCCTTTACTTCTCGAGTTCCCTGGTCCGACAAAATGCCTTAGTAGACGCGGGCCTTGGGTTCGATGTATTCAATTTCGTCAGTCAATGTGTAGGTGTGAACAGGGCGATATTCCAGGTCCACCTTGCCCTTGTCATCCATGGAGGCCAGCGTGTGCTTCATCCACTTCTCGTCGTCCCGATCAGGGAAGTCTTCACGGGCGTGGGCACCACGGCTTTCCTCGCGGTTGGCAGCACCTTCCATAGTGACAACAGCCTGATCAATCAGGTTGTTCAGTTCCAGTGTCTCCACCAGATCAGAATTCCAGACCATCGACCGATCCGTCACACCGATATCCGGCATTTGATCCCGGACCTTGCCGATTTTTTCAACGCCTTCAGTCAGCACTTCACCGGTGCGGAACACCGCACAGTTGGACTGCATGGTATCCTGCATGTCAGCGCGAATGGCAGCTGTCGGGCGATCACCCTTGGCGTTACGCATCTTATCCAACAAATCGAGAGCATTATGACCAGCATCGGCTGGCAATACCTTGTGAGGGGCACCTGAGGTTATCGTATCAGCGGCACGCAAGGCTGCAGCACGACCAAAGACCACAATATCCAACAGTGAGTTTGAACCCAGGCGGTTGGCACCGTGAACCGACACACAAGCCGCTTCACCAATGGCCATCAGACCCGGCACTACATGATCGGGATTACCGTCTTTCAGGGTTACCACTTCGCCATGGAAGTTGGTTGGAATGCCGCCCATGTTGTAATGCACGGTCGGGATCACCGGGATCGGTTCCTTGTTCACGTCCACACCGGCAAAGATCGCGGCGCTTTCTGAAATACCAGGCAAACGTTCTTCCAGCATGGCCGGATCAAGATGATCCAGATGCAGGTAGATATGATCACCCTTGGGACCTACTCCCCGTCCGTCGCGGATTTCCATGGTCATGGAACGACTAACGACGTCGCGTGAGGCCAGATCCTTGGCACTTGGGGCATAACGCTCCATAAAGCGTTCGCCTTCTGAATTCACCAGATAGCCGCCTTCGCCGCGCACGCCCTCGGTGATCAGGCAACCTGCACCATAGATACCAGTGGGGTGAAACTGAACGAATTCCATATCCTGCAAAGGCAAACCTGCCCGAAGGACCATGCCGCCGCCATCACCTGTACAGGTGTGGGCAGATGTACAGGAGAAATAAGCACGGCCATAGCCGCCCGTCGCCAGCACAACTGTGTGGGCGCGGAAACGGTGGATGGTGCCGTCTTCCAGGTTCCAGGCCATGACGCCGCGACAAACACCTTCTTCGTCCATGATCAGATCTAGGGCGAAATATTCGACAAAGAATTCAGCTTCGTGCTTCAGGGATTGTTGATACAGCGTATGCAAAATAGCGTGACCGGTGCGGTCGGCTGCAGCAGCTGTTCGCTGGGCCGTACCTTCACCATAATTGGTGGTCATGCCGCCAAAGGCGCGCTGATAAATCTTGCCTTCCGGTGTGCGGGAAAAAGGCACACCATAATGTTCCAGCTCGACAACAGCTGCCGGGCCTTCCTTGCACATATATTCAATAGCGTCCTGATCACCCAGCCAGTCCGATCCCTTGACGGTATCGTACATATGCCAACGCCAGTTATCTTCGCCCATGTTGCCCAGGGCGGCTGACATGCCGCCTTGTGCTGCCACAGTGTGGCTACGGGTTGGGAAAACCTTGGTCAGGCAAGCCGTTTTCAGCCCTTGTTCCGCCATGCCAAAAGTTGCGCGCAAACCGGCACCGCCGGCCCCCACAACAATGGCGTCATAAAAGTGGTCTGTAATCGGGTAAGCTTCGCTCATTGCGTCCTCAGCCTCCGAATGCCAGCTTGAGGACGGCAAAGATTGATGCCGTGCCCAAAAGCACGCAGATAAATGTTGTTGCGATCAACAAGGTCATGTTGATCCAGCGTGTGTGTATGTAATCTTCAATAACAACCTGAACGCCCAGCTTCATGTGATAAAAAGCGGCGAACAGAAACAGGGATGTGCCGACAGAACGACCAGGTGTGCCCAGCCAGGCCTTGAAGGCGTCATGGTCGTTGCCGATCTGGGCTACAAAGGATGACAACAGCCAGATTCCCAATGGAATCAGGGCCAGGGCTGTCATGCGCTGGTACCACCAGTGATCCAGACCGTGCTTGGCGGAACCAAGACCGCGAACGCGGCCCAAAGGTGTACGTAAACTCATGCGCCGCCTCCCATGGTCATCCCTAAAAACCAGGTCAGGGCAGTAAAGACAATCGTTCCCACCACAACCAGCCAGCCGGTCTTGGTAACGGTCTCCAGCGCAAAACCTTTTCCGATGTCCCAGAACAGATGCCGGATGCCGTTACACAGGTGATAGAAGAAGGCTAACGTGAAGCCCAGAAGCAGCAACTGTCCAAACCATGAAGCCATGAATCCCTGGGCATGGGTGAAGGCCGCAGCGCCGTACGCCGCTGCTGTCAGCCACCAGGTCAGCAGCAAAGTACCGACGGCCAGACCAATTCCGGTCAGACGATGTAAAATGGATAAAACCGAAGATATTTGCGGTTTGTATATCTGTAAATGCGGCGAGAGCGGGCGTTCAACCTGCGCCATGTAGAAAAGCCTCCGATATCAGGGCATCCAGAAGAATATACTGGTCGCACCTGAGAAAATCTCCTAAGTGTTTTCCACCTCGGCGGAAATACTTCTGACCCTGAATATGTACATAAATTGTGACTTCAGTGCCACGGCGTTTCCGTAAAAACGGAAATCGCTCAAGTGCCGGATTAAAACGTGTGCAGTGCAGCAAGTCAACGCCACGGCGGATTTTAACACTGATTTCATCGCTTTGGCATTAACACCCAATAGTCCAGATCCAGAATTACGCCGTCGTCATAGCCCTTTTCCGCTTCCGCCGGGAAATCAGCACAGGGCCGGTCCTTTGTCGCAATTGTGCGCGTGCGCAATGCACCGATGGTCGGATTAGCGGTATCTGCCACTTCCAATACTTCTGACCACGCAAAGACAGTATCTCCGGCAAAGCAGGGCGCGACATGGCGTCCGCCGTTGATAGCGGCGATACTGAACGCGTTCGCAAGTCCGTTGAAGCTGATCGCACGTGCCAGGCTGATGACATGGCCGCCATACATCAAACGACGGCCAAAGCGACCGTCCTTTTCGCTGAATTGGTTAAAATGGACCCGGGCGGTATTTTGATAAAGACGCGTTGCCGTCATATGCTCCGCTTCTTCAATGGTGACGCCATCCACATGATCTATTTTTTCACCCGCAGCATAGTCATTCCAGAGATGACCGGAGCCAGCCAGATCCGTGTCAAAATTTCCACCGTTCAACGCTTCTGCAACGACAAGACTGGCTGGATCAACACGATCTGGCAGATCGGGAACCACAACATCAGGCGCAGGTGCATCCAGGTCGCCTTTGCGAACCATAACCCAACGGACATAGTCGATAACGGTTTCACCGTTCTGATTGTTGCCGGTTGAACGAACATAAACGGTACCGGTTTTACCGTTGGAATTTTGCTTCAGGCCAATAACTTCGGATACCGTCGTGACTGTATCGCCTGCATAGACGGGCTGCAGGAAGCGACAATCGGCATATCCCAGGTTCGCAACGGCATTGAGCGAAATATCCGGCACTGTTTTGCCGAAAACGACGTGGAAGGCGAGCAGGTCATCTACCGGTGTGGTCTTGTACCCCAGTTCTTGCGCAAAAGGTTCGGCGCAATTGACAGCAAAGCGGGAGCCAAATAACGCCAGATAGAGTGATGCGTCGCCCTGGGTGATGGTGCGCGGTGTGGCATGCCGGATTTCTTGCCCAAGGGCGAAATCTTCGAAGAAATTTCCGGTGTTTGTTTTTGTCATCAACTTTTCCCGGTTCAGGCCATATCGGCTTCAAGAGCGGCGATCGCGTTCGCCATTTCAACCTGGCGACGAGCGATTTCAACATGCAGAACTTCCACAAGTTTTCCATCAACCAGGACGACAAATTTGCCGTCTTCTTCTGCGGCCTTGAAAGCCGCGATGACTTTTTCCGCATAGGCAACATCATCGGCAGACAAGCCGAAGGCGTCGTTTGCGGCTGCCAACTGTTTTGGATGGATCAGGGTTTTGCCATCAAATCCAAGTTCCAGACCTTGCTGGCAAGAGGCCGTAAATCCTTCTTCGTCTGCAAGATCAAGATACACGCCATCCAGAACCCGCAAGCCATAAGCCCGGGCGGCCAGGATCGAGAGACTAAGCCCCGTCAGTACCGGCAAACGCATGACGGTGTGCTGCGCATGCATATCCTTCACCAGATCTGAAGTACCCATGACAAAACAGGACAGACGATCACTGGCACTTGCAATCTCTTCGGCGTGCAACATGCCCATCGGTGTTTCCATCATGCACCAGATCGTTTGATCCGCCGGTGAGCCCGCATCTGTCATAAGCGTCTCCACGGATTTCACCATCTCGGCACTTTCCACCTTCGGGACCAGAACGGCACTGGCGCCTGATTTGGCAATCGCGGCGATGTCGTCGGCACCCCAGGGGGTATCCAGGCCATTACAGCGAATGACAATGTGGCGCTGTCCATAGAGGCCGGAGGCAGCGGCCTCACAAACCTGCTTGCGAGCGACTTCCTTGGCATCGGGCGACACGGCATCTTCCAGATCGAAAATCAAGCAATCAGCGGCAAGGTTTTGTGCTTTTTCAAGCGCACGGGCATTTGAGCCTGGCATGTAAAGTACACTGCGAAGGGGGTGGGATGTGGTCATTAAAAGTCTCCGAAGGGGGTGTTCGGGTGAGAACTGAAGCGATGCTGCATTGCAGCACGTAAATTTCAGCGCGCACCCTACCAAGGTATCGCCAGGCATGGCAAGCTGGCCCGGGAAATTGCTAATAATACCCTTCTTAATCGCGTATACGGATAATTTTCAGGATTAAACGTGAACATACTTTCCATTCAGAGCCAGGTTGCCTACGGACATGTCGGTAATGCTGCGGCTGTCTTTGCGCTTCAGCGTCTTGGTCATGAAGTCTGGCCAATTCCAACCGTAGAATTCTCAAACCATCCTGCGCACGGTGGCTTTGGCGGGCGCGTTAACGATGCTGATATGATCAACGGGCTGGTGGAAGGTTTGTTGGAGCGTGGATTTCTGCCCGAATGTAACGCCGTTCTCAGTGGCTATATGGGTAGTTCCGCTAATGGTGTCGCCAGCCTGGCGGCAGTAGAGACTGTGAGGGGAGAAAACCCGGAAGCGCTTTATGTTTGTGACCCGGTTTTTGGTCACGCAGGCCGGGGGATTTTTGTGGCAGATGGTTTACCTGAATTCTTCCGGGACAAGGCCGTGCCACATGCAGATATCATGACGCCTAATCAGTTTGAACTGGAATGGCTGACGGGTTGCGAGATATCAAGCTTGCAGGATGCATTGCGCGCCAGCCAGATTCTCAGGAAAAAAGGACCGCATACAATTGTATGTACTTCGCTATGCCGAAACGAAACCGGACCCAATAGCGTTGAAACCTTGTTGGTTAACAATGATGGCGCCTGGCTTACGCAAAACAAGCGATTGTCGGGGGAGTTGTTTGGTGCGGGAGATCTTTTTTCGGCCCTTTATCTAGGGCATTTTCTTGTGGAAAATGATCCAGCGCAAGCTTTGTCAAAGGCTGCTTCCGGGACCTGGGCAGTCTTGAAATTGACGGCAGAACGTGGTGGCGGGGAACTGGCGCTGATTGCTGCGCAGGATTTGATGGTTGACCCCACCGAAATCCTCGGCGTCCAGCAAGTTCAATGATTGCAGTTTACTGCGTCATCCAACTGCGGAAAATAGCCAGTGCCTTGTCTGGATGTTCATCAACGACTTCACCAATCCGTTTAACGGTATTCGTGCCGATGCGCGCCGAAAATCCTGGAATTCGCTCGCCTGCACTGCCCGAGGTCATGGCTTGAATATCTGTCTTGTCCATTGCGCGACCAGGGTTGGCTTTGGGCGGCAATGATGTCGCCAGATTGTCTTTCGGGGCGCACAACGGTTCCGCTGGCGCTGGCTGGCCACGTAACCGGGCGAGATAGGCCAGTCGCTTGTCTTCCTTTGAAGTTGGATCAGACATCGCGTTCTCCTTGCAGGAAGCGCTATGATTGGCAGACAAAAATGAACATAACGTTAGCAAGAATTTAATCCAGGAATTTTTTTGTGACGCAGATCTTATCAGACAAAACAATGATGGCTGGTATCGACAAGGCCCAACGGCAAACGTTGTTCCGGAAATCCAATTCAAAAGGATTGCGCCATCTGATCGGGCATCTTGCAGCACTTGGCCTGTTTGGAACCTATATATTCCTCAAGTTACCTGCCTGGCCATTGGCGTTGGTTCCCTACGGCGTCATTCTTGTTTTCCTGTTTATGCCTTTGCATGAAACCATTCACCTGACAGCGTTTCGTTCGGTCTGGCTGAACAAAATTGTGGCATTCGTCTGTGGGCTGGTGGTTGTTATACCACCCGTTTGGTTTCGCTATTTCCATTTTGACCATCACCGCTTTACCAGTGATCCCAAGCGTGATCCTGAATTAACCGTACCCAAGCCCTTCACCAGGCTCGGATATCTATGGCATCTGACAGGCCTTGCTGTCTGGAAATCATTGGTCACTACACTTGCAAGAAACGCACTTGGAAAATGTCAGGATGCATTTGTGCCCGCGAAGGCTCAAAAGTATGTCAAACAGGAAGCTCTGGTATTTATTCTGATTTACATGACGCTGATTGCAGGCTCTCTCTATTTACAGAGAGCAGAACTCTTTTGGCTCTGGCTCCTGCCGGCCTTCATTGGTCAGTCCTTCCTGCGGGCCTACTTATTGGCAGAACATATGCTTTGTGAACAAAGTCCGGATATGCTGAAAAACAGCCGTACCCTGCAAAGCAATCCGGTCACCCGATTTTTTGCCTGGAATATGCCTTTTCATGCCGAACACCATCTGATGCCGGCTGTTCCCTTCCATCGCCTTCCCGATCTGCACGTGCTGACAAAACCCCATCTCAAAACTTTCGACCAGGGATACGCAGATGTTCACAGACAAATCTGGCAATCGCTGAAACAAGAAGGGGGCGCCAGTCAGGCACCCCCTCATTAAACATTGTCACCAATGCGAATCCGGTTAAACCCGAACAGTATTGCTGATCAGGCAGCTTTACTCAGGTGCCTGTTGATCAGTACTTCAGCGATTTGCACTGTGTTCAACGCAGCACCTTTGCGCAAATTGTCTGACACGACCCACATGTTCAGGCCGTTATCTACGGTGCTGTCATCACGCACGCGGCTGACATAAGTGGCATATTCGCCAACGGCTTCCACCGGGGTGATGTAACCATCTTCTTCCGGATTGTCATAAAGGAAGACGCCAGGAGCCGTTCGCAGGATTTCACGGGCCTGAGCAGCGCTGAGCTCCCGTTCCATTTCGATATTAATGGCTTCGGAATGGCTGACAAAAACCGGAACGCGGACGCAAGTTACAGAGGTTTTGATTTTTGGGCCAAGAATCTTTTTGGTCTCAACAACCATTTTCCACTCTTCTTCAGTCGTGCCGTCTTCCATAAAGTCACCAATATGCGGGATGACGTTGAAGGCGATCTGCTTTGAAAACTTGGCAGGCTCAGGTGACTGGTTAACAAAGATGCCTTTGGTCTGATTGAACAACTCGTCCATGGCTTCGTTGCCGGCACCTGATACAGACTGATAGGTTGATACGACGATCCGCTTGATGCCAGCGGCATCGTGCAACGGCTTTAAGGCAACAACCATCTGGATGGTCGAACAGTTGGGATTGGCAATGATGTTCTTCTTGTTGAAGCCATCAATGGCATCCGCATTCACCTCAGGCACAATCAAGGGAACATCCGGGTCCATGCGAAAATGCGATGTGTTGTCGATGACAACACAGCCAGCCTTGGCGGCGCGCGGCGCATGCACAGCGGAAACGCTGCCTCCTGGTGAAAACAGGCCGATGTCGATACCCTTGAAATCAAAGCTTTCCAGGTCCTGAACTTTCAGCACATCCTTGTCGCCGAAGGATACTTCCCGCCCGATGGAACGATGCGAGGCCAGGGCCACAACTTCATCAACAGGGAACTCACGCTCCGCCAGGATGTTCAACAATTCACGGCCCACATTTCCTGTGGCACCGACAACAGCAACCTTGTAACCCATAGTCTTTCTCATCCTTGGTTATGGCTTTTGGCTTAACCCACCAGCCAAATTACGAAAAAGGCCCGCGGGATAATCCGCAGGCCTTTTCGTTAGTCGTGACGAAGAGGCCCGCGTTAAACGGTGGTCTTTTTCGTCTTGGTTTTGGTTTCGAACAGGTGTGATGAATTTGGCACAGATATCCCGTCACCGGCAATGGCCAATGCGCTCAGGGATATGTTCAGGTCAAAATTCACAATCAATTCCTCGTTCGGTGCGGATTCATACACGTGAGATGGTGGATAGGCAAGCCCGAATCCTAGCGCGTCAGTTTTTCCAACTCACGGATGATGGTTTCGCCCATGACTTTGGTGGAAACCTTGGCTTTGCCGGGGGACATGATGTCGGCGGTGCGGATGCCACCAGCCAGAACGTTATTAACGGCTTTTTCGACCAGGTCGGCTTCGTCGCCCAAGTCAAAAGAATAACGCAACATCATGGCATAGCTGAGAACACAGGCCAGTGGATTGGCCAGGCCCTGGCCGGTGATGTCGGGGGCTGAGCCGTGTACGGGCTCGTACAGGGCCTTGCGACGGCCTGTAACGTCGGCGGACCCCAGAGACGCACTCGGCAGCATGCCCAGCGAGCCGGTCAGCATAGCGGCTTCGTCAGAGAGCATATCGCCAAACAGGTTATCGGTGACAATGACGTCGAACTGTTTTGGATTGCGGACCAGTTGCATGGCGCAGTTGTCTGCATACATGTGGTTCAGTTCCACATCCTTGTATTCGGCTTCGTGCAGTTTGGTGACTTCTTCGCGCCACATGACACCGGATTCCATCACGTTGGCTTTTTCGGAACTGGTCACCAGGTTGTTGCGCAACTTGGCCATTTCAAAAGCGACACGGGCCACCCGTTCGACTTCGTCACTGTGATACACTTGAGTGTTCACACCGCGACGGCGACCATCGGGCAATTCTTCAATGCCTCGGGGCTCGCCAAAATAAACGCCGGCGGTCAGTTCACGGATAATCAGGATATCCAGACCTTCGACAATTTCAGGCTTCAACGTGGAGGCTTCGACGAGGGCATCAAAGACAATGGCCGGACGCAGGTTGGCGTACAAATCCATTTCCTTGCGCAGGCGCAAAAGACCGCGTTCAGGCTTCAGGGAGAAATCAAGGTTATCCCATTGTGGGCCGCCCACAGCGCCCAGCAGAACAGCATCCGCTTCCTGGGCTTTGTCCATAGTTTCGTCTGCAAGGGCCACGCCATGCTTTTCGTAAGCGCAACCGCCGACCAGGTCTTCATCGACCTCAAATCCGACACCGCGTTGGTTACCCATCCAGTCCATCACACGACGGACTTCGGTCATTACTTCCGGGCCGATACCGTCACCGGGCAGGATCAAAACATTTTTATTCGAGGCCATTGGGTCTTACCTGATAAGTAGAAGTTTGAAATTTAAAGCCAGGGCTGCGACTGGGCACGCTTTGCTTCGAAATCTGTAATTTTGTTTTCTTTTTCCATCGTCAGTCCGATGTCGTCCAGTCCATTAATCAAGCAATGCTTGCGGAACTGGTCAACGTCGAAACTGATTGTGCCGCCATCGGGACCAGTGATTTCCTGGGCTTCCAGATCAACGGTCAAAACAGCGTTCGATCCACGACCGGCATCATCCATCAGTTTTTCCAGATCTTCCGGGGAAACGATGATGGGCAGAATGCCGTTCTTGAAGCAGTTGTTGAAGAAGATGTCAGCAAAACTGGTGGAGATCACGCAGCGAATACCAAAATCATCGATGGCCCAGGGTGCATGTTCACGACTGGAACCACAACCGAAGTTGTCACCGGCAACCAAAATCTTGGCGTCACGATAGGCAGGCTGGTTCAGGACAAAGTCTTCTTTTTCACTGCCGTCTTCGTTGTAACGAAGTTCGTCCAGCAAGTATTTGCCAAGGCCTGTACGCTCAATGGTTTTCAAGTGTTGCTTGGGAATGATCAGGTCAGTATCGACATTGACCATATCCAGGGGGGCGGCGACGCCACGCAATTGCGTAAATTTTTCCATTTTTCTTGCCCTCTAGTCCAGATCACGGATGTCAACGATGTGGCCGGCAATTGCAGCAGCAACAGCCATGGCCGGGCTCATCAAGTGCGTACGGCCACCACGACCCTGGCGACCTTCAAAGTTCCGGTTCGACGTTGACGCACAGTGCTCGCCAGTTTCCAGACGGTCTGCATTCATAGCCAGACACATGGAACAACCAGCTTCCCGCCATTCAAAACCGGCTTCGATGAAGATCTTGTCGAGACCTTCCTGTTCGGCCTGTTCCTTGACCAGACCCGAACCGGGTACGATCATGGCGCTGACGCGGTCTGCAACCTTGCGGCCCTTGGCGACGGCAGCTGCCGCGCGCATGTCTTCGATACGACCATTGGTGCAGGAGCCGACAAAAGCCCGATCAATCGGAATGTCGGTGATTTTGGTGCCAGCAGTCAAACCCATATATTCCAGCGAGCGCTGAATTTTGGCTTCCTTACCCTGAGCTGCAAAATCAGCCGGGTCCGGCACGTAGCCACTTACAGGGCCTACTTCTTCCGGGCTGGTACCCCAGGTTACATAGGGTTCAATTTTGGCGGCATCGACGACGACTTCGGTGTCGTAGACAGCACCTTCGTCACTGGGCAGTGTCTTCCAGTATTCAACGGCTTGCTCATAGGCACCGGCTTTTGGTGCCATGGGACGGCCCTTGATATATTCGTAGGTTTTTTCGTCGGGTGCGATCAGGCCGGCGCGGGCACCGCCTTCAATGGTCATATTACAGACCGTCATGCGGCCTTCCATGCTGAGATCGCGGATGGCTTCACCGGCATATTCAATGACATAACCTGTGCCGCCAGCTGTCCCGATTTGACCGATGATGGCCAGCACCAGATCTTTGGACTCGACGCCGGACTGCAACTTTCCATTCACTGTAATGCGCATGGTTTTGGGCACGGCCTGAAGCAACGTTTGAGTTGCCAGTACGTGTTCAACTTCGGATGTGCCAATGCCCATGGCCAAGGAGCCAAAGGCACCATGCGTTGCCGTGTGCGAATCACCACAAACGATGGTCATGCCGGGCAGGGTAAAACCTTGTTCCGGTCCAACGATGTGCACAATGCCCTGACGGATATCATCCATCGGGTAATAAGGAATGCCAAATTCCTTGACGTTCTTTTCCAGGGTATCCAGCTGCAACTGCGCGATGTTGTCTTCAATCGGCAGGTGCCGGTCTTTTGTCGGCACATTATGATCCGGCACTGCCAGTGTTTTTTCCGGCGCGCGGACCTTGCGGCCGGTTTTGCGCAGACCTTCAAAAGCCTGGGGGCTGGTCACTTCGTGTGTGAGATGCCGGTCGATATAGATGAGGCAGGTGCCATCATCCTGTGTGTCGACCAAATGGGAATCCCAAATTTTCTGGAACAATGTGCGAGGCTGGGTCATGGTTCTGTCACCATCTGTCAGAAGTAAATAAACCGCAGCCCTGAGGCTGCGGTTTGTATCATGTGTTCAGACTTAAGCAGAAGCCGCGGCGGCTGCCTTGGCTGCTTTCTTGGAAGGGCGGACGTCCTTCTTTTCCTTGATGCGGGCTTTCTTGCCGCGCAACTCACGCAGGTAATACAGCTTGGCGCGGCGAACAGCACCGCGGCGTACAACCTCGATTTCAGCAATCTGTGGGGAATACAGCGGGAACACACGCTCCACACCTTCACCATAGGAAATCTTGCGCACAGTGAATGAAGAGTTGATGCCACGGTTCTTGATGGCAATACAGACGCCTTCATAAGCCTGCAGACGCTCACGCGTGCCTTCAACAACTTTCACGCTGACACGCAGGGTGTCGCCAGCGCTGAACTTTGGATTGGCGCGTTTGGCTTCAAGTTTTTCAGCCTGCTCTTTTTCGATCTCTTGCAGAATATTCATCGTAACTAGTCCTTATTCGGTTTCGGCTTACGCGACGTGGCGGCCAGGTACTGGTCCCAGAGGTCGGGTCTCCGTTCTTTCGTCAATAATTCAGACTGCTCAAGCCGCCAGCCCGCGATGCGTCCGTGATTACCAGACAACAACGCCTCCGGAACCCCGAGGCCTTCCCATTCCTGAGGTCGGGTATACT
>Ga0233449_1001999_pt1 | contig 16970 bp, 20 predicted proteins | sample SI_124_October20_FD_183012 | JGI IMG/M metagenome (GOLD analysis project Ga0233449, IMG submission 183012) | Seawater microbial communities from Saanich Inlet, British Columbia, Canada - SI_124_October2016_200_MG | ecosystem: Environmental > Aquatic > Marine > Inlet | place: Canada: British... | reverse complement strand
GGCCCCACCCAGCTCCATTTCGAACCTGGAAGTTAAGCTCTTCATCGCCGATAATACTGCCGGGTCCCCTGGTGGAAACGTAGGTCGCTGCCAACTTTTTAGAATTTTTATAACAGAAGCTTTATCTTAGTCTAACTATATGTTAGGTCAAGGTAGAGCTTTTTTTATTATTTTGACCTGTTAGCTCAGCCGGTAGAGCATCTCCCTTTTAAGGAGGTGGCCGTTGGTTCGAATCCAACACGGGTCACCATTTTTATACGGTCGCTTAGCTCAGTTGGTAGAGCGCTACCCTTACAAGGTAGATGTCATAGGTTCAAGTCCTATAGCGACCACCATTTTAACAACAATATTTGGTCCCTTCATCTAATGGTTAGGATTTTGGATTTTCATTCCAACCATAGGAGTTCGAATCTCCTAGGGATCACCATAATATTTCTACGGTGCGGTTGTAGTTTAGTTGGTTAGAATGCCTGCCTGTCACGCAGGAGGTCGCGAGTTCGAGTCTCGTCAACCGCGCCACTTTTTCCCAAAAAATAAATTCATTAAAACTTTAAATACTTTTTTATCATTCTAATTTTACTCATTAAATAACTCTATTATTACACAATATTAAATTAATCTTAAATTTTTATATAAGTTATTAAAATTTAAGTTATAAAATACTATAATCACTGGTTAAAAATCATAAAAGGAATTAATATGTCTAACACAAACAGACGTGATTTTCTTGGTATGTCATTTGCAGCTGTAGCTGCAGTTGGAGGGGCAGCATCGCTTGTTGGTATGAAACAAGCATGGGATCCTCTTCCATCTGTACTTGCGGCAGGATTTACAACAGTAGATCTAGCAAAGATAAATTTAGTACCAGGTCAACCACAAACATTTAAATGGAGAGGGAAACCAATCTTTATTCTAGAGAAAACTGCTGATATGGAAGCATATGATGGTGACCTAGTAGTAGGTGACAAAAGATATACAGTAGCAATTGGTCTATGTACACACCTTGGTTGTATTCCAGCTTGGAAAACAGATGTATGGAAATGTGCATGTCATGGTGGAGAATTTGATGCCACAGGTAAACATACATTTGGTCCACCACCAAAACCACTTGTAACACCACCATTTAGTATAAACGGTACAGTACTTACTCTTGGAGAAGAGGGTTCTGAATCTAAAGCTATGATGGCTGCTAGAGCGTAAGGGGAAATAATGGCTTTAATAAACGAATCATTTTTTAGTGCTGAAGGTCTTGAAAAAAGACTAGCAGGTAAGAAATTCTGGAAAACTATGATGACAGAATATTGGATCCCAAAAGATATTAACTTCTTATGGGCGTTAGGTGTTGTACTAGCTGTTACATTTAGTATATTAATTATTTCAGGTATTTTCTTAATGATGTACTACAAACCAGATACTGCTTTAGCATTTGATAGTGTTAACTATACAATTATGCAAGAGGTTGCTTTTGGATGGCTATTTAGACATATGCATGGTGTAGCTGCTTCAGTTATATTCCTTGTAATTTATATTCATATGTTTACGGGTATTTACTATGGATCTTACAAAAAAGGTAGAGAGATGATTTGGATCTCTGGTATGTTATTATTTGTAACATTCTCTGCTGGTGGATTCTCTGGATATATGCTTCCATGGGGACAAATGTCTTACTGGGCTGCTGCAGTTATTACGAACCTTTTTGCTGGTGGATCTTTAGAAGCTTGGGGACTTGTTGAATGGATTAGAGGTGGATTTGCTGTTAATGATGCAACACTTACTAGATTCTTTATGTTACATGTATTCTTATTACCATTAGTAATTATTATGGTAATTGTATTCCATTTCTATACATTAAGAATTCCACATGTTAATAATCAAATATCTGATGATATTGACTATGATGCAGAAGCTGAAAAATATTTAGCTGGAAACAAAAAAGAAAGTAAAGTAATTCCTTTCTGGCCTGTATTCTTATCTAAAGATTTTGCTGTAGTTAGTGTATTCTTAATCTTCTACTTCTATTTAGTATTCTTTAACTATAACTTTGCAATGGATCCTGTGAACTTTGATCCTGCTAATGATATGGTTACACCTGCACATATTTACCCTGAGTGGTATTTCTTATGGTCTTATGAGACATTAAGAGGACCTTTCTTTGATATGTTAGGTATGAAAGCTGGAGACATTGGTTTAATTATATTTGGATTGGCACAAGTTATTTTTCTTGTATTCCCATTCTTAGATAAAGATCCAGATGTATTACCTGCACACAAGAGACCTATGTTCTTTATTTGGTTCTGGATAATGATTGTTGATTTACTTGTACTATCTGTATATGGTAAACTACCTCCAACTGGTGCAAATGCATGGGTAGGATTCTATGCAACTGCTGTATTCTTATTACTATGGATTGTATTACCTATCGTTACTAAGATGGATGCTAAGAAAAGAGGAGCACTATAATGAGAGAGTTAAAAATATTTGCTGTAGTAGCATTCTTTACAGGTGTATTATATTGGGGTGTTGAGCCATTTGCTCACACTCAGTTACATCCACATAAGCCAGCTCCAGATTATACATTTTCAGATACTGATGATGTAAGAAATGGTAAAATTGGAGATGTTGCTTCTGGTAAGAGCTTAATTGTTGATCAATTCCAATGTCAATCATGTCATACACTGACTGTCGATGGTGCACAAATTGGTGCATCTATGGATATGGGTGTTGTTACACCTGATTTAACATCAGCTGGTTTAATTTATGATGAGAGATATTTAGCTGCATTTATTGCAAATCCAGCTAAAGCTGCTCAAGTTGAACATAAATTTGTAGATGGTGCTGCACACCCAATGACTAGCTTTGATTTAGCATATGATGGTACTTTTGGTGATGATGATGCACAGGCTGTAGCTGATATCGTTGCATTCTTAAAGTCAATTGCACCTTCAAGTTTAACAAACAAAGAAGTGTTTGCTGATGCTTGTCAAAGATGTCATGGTATTAAGTATGGTGACTTCTATGGTGGAACTATGGCTGCTAAAGGTGACGTAAGTACTTATATGGGAACTACTCCTCCTGATTTATCTCAATATATTAGAAGTAGATCTAAAGGATTCTTACATGAGTTTATTAATGAACCTGGTAAACACCTTCATGGTACAGCTATGCCTAGAGTTGGTTTAACTGAATCTGCTGAAAATCAAGTTGTTTCATATATGGAAGAAGTTGGTGATAGTTCAAAACCACAAAGAGAAGCTTTAGCACCTAATTTCCTAGGATACTTAGTAATCTTTGCTTTATTTGCTTGGTTATGGAAAGCAAAAATTTGGAGAGAAGTTCACTAAGAACTTTCTCTTTGGATAAAAAAAGGCTTAGATGAAATTCATCTAAGCCTTTTTTATTAGTTTAAAATATAATTATTTTAAACTAATATCTTTGATGCAACGGTAACTGCTGCTGTTTCACTTCGTAAAATTATATTTGAATGAATACCTACTATTTTACTATTATCAACGTTAGTGATTTCATTATTTGAGAAACCACCTTCACATCCTATTATAATAGTATCAATATCGTCTTTATGTGTATCTATATGATTTGAACTAAAGTTAAACATATATGATGCTGGATTTTGTTCTAAAAAGCTTTCCAGTGATTCACATTGCTCTAATTGAATAATATTGCTACGTCCAGATTGTTGAGATGAATTAATAAGTAACTTTTCTAACTTTTCTATATTAACTTTATATTTATATTGTGAATATTCACAATATATAAATGTAATCTTTTCAATACCAAGTTCATTTAGACTTGCTATTTGTTTTTCAATACTTTTAGGGTCAATGACACACCACCCTATATGTAATTTTTTATCAGCTTGAATAGTTTTTTCTTCAAAACTTACTAAAGTAAGAGTTGTTTTTCTTTTATCAACTATATCAATTTTATATTCATATATATTATTATTAATCAGATTTCTAAAGTATATATTTTGATTTTTATCATGGCGTCTTACTTTAAATAAATATTTATGGAGATCACCATCAATAGTAAGAATTGGGTCTCCACTATTAATATGATATGTAAATTGCATTTTGATTAAAATAATTTAGAAATTATAAATGTAGACATAAGTAATCCTAGTTGAATAAATGCAATTTTTTTAGCAAATACTACAAATTCTTCTTGAAGTTGAATATCTAATGTTTTAATTACTCTCATTTTCTTATATCTTTTTATTTCACTTACCATTACAAATATTGTTGTAGCAATCATCATAATTACAGTGATACTTAAATCATGAGTATATGCAGATACAATCATACCTGTATATGCCACACAGGCATTAACAAAATGAAATAAAGGTGTCATAAGTTTATATCCAGCAGCTAATTTAAAAAAATCTGCTTGTGTAAATAATCTATATAAATTTAATGCAACAAATGCCACAAGTGCAATTATTGCAAAGATATGAGTTTGTATTGATAGATCCATTACTTCCATTTAGTTTCCTAGTAGTTAATTTTCGCTATTATAACTAAAATATATCACACATCGCCTTATGCGATTGGATTTATAAAAGGATATTAATAAATGGCAGTATCAGTTATAAACGCATTGAATTTAATAAGAGAAAATACAAATATTGTTGATACAGAAATTATAAAAATAGAAGATGCTAGCAATAGAATATCAGCTCAGAAAATAATAGCAATATATCCTTTACCTAGATTTGATAATTCAGCTATGGATGGTTATGCCGTATTAAGTAATGATAGTGGAGAAGATGTAAGAGTTATTGGAAAAATATTAGCTGGAGATGATCAAGATATTCTTATTGAAGATAAAACTGCTATTAAAATAATGACAGGTGCAAGAGTACCTTCTAATACAACAGCTATTGTACCACAAGAAGATATAGAGATATTAAATGATAATACAATAAGACTACCTCAAAATATCAAAGAATTGCAACATATAAAATATATAGGTGAAGATGTTGCACTTAATGATCTTATTATTAATATTCATGATGAAATTAATTTTGGAATAATTTCACTTCTTGCAAGTCAAGGAATTACAGATATTGAGGTATATAGAAAACCAAAAATAGCTGTATTTGCAAGTGGTGAAGAACTAAGACCTCACTTTGAAGAGATAGAAGCACATCAAATATATAATTCAAACTCACCTTCTTTAATTGCTAGAGTTAAAGAATTAGGATGTGATGTTGAATTTATAGGAAGTGCTAGAGATAACCTTGAATCATTAAAAGATCATGTACAAAGATCATTAGATTTTGATTTAATTATTACATCTGGTGGAGTAAGTGTAGGTGAAGCTGATTTTACAAAAGAAGCATTTGAGAGCTTTGATATGGAATATATTTTTAATGGAATTATTATAAAGCCAGGAAAACCTACTGTTTTTGGAAAAATCAATAATGCTTTAGTATTAAATTTACCAGGTAATCCTTTTGCTTCACAAATAATTTTTGAAATGTTTGGAACAAGCATAATACAAAATTTAAAAGGTGATAAAAATACTTATCATAAAATGATTGTTGCTAAAATAAATGATGATTTAAAAAATAAAAAAGGGAGAATTACTTTAATTCCTGGAAACTTTGATGGAGAGCATTTTACTCCATCAATAAAAAGAGGACCAGGTATGGTAAGTGTATTAAGTGCTTGTGATAGTTTTATAGTATTAGATGAGAATGTAAGTATATTAAAAAAAGATACAAGAGTAGATGTAATACAAATAAAAAATAAAAGATTTATAGAAAAAAATAAGGATTTCTTAACATATGCAAAATAATCAATCTAAAGTTTTTAGAAAAAAAGCAGTATGTATTTTAAGTGGAGGAATGGATTCAACATTAGCATCATATATAGCTAAAAAAGAAGACTATGACTTAATTGCAGTACATTTTAATTATGGACAGAGAACAGAACATAAAGAACTAGAAGCATTTAGAAATATATGTATAGAGTTGAATATTAAAGATAAATATGAAATTAATATTCCATTTTTTACACAAATTGGAGCTTCAGCACTTACTGATTCATCTATAGATATTCCAACTGATGGTTTAGAAGAAGGAGTTCCTGTAACATATGTACCGTTTAGAAATGGAATATTTTTAAGTATTGCTACAGCTATTGCAGAGAAACATGAAGCATCAGCTTTATTCATAGGTGTTGTGCAAGAAGATAGTAGTGGATATCCAGATTGTACAGATACATTTATTAATAAAATGCAAAGTGCCATGAATCAAGGGACTAAAGAGGAAACAAAACTAGAAATAATAACACCACTAGTACATATGACAAAAGAACAAATAGTAAAAAAATCATTAGAATTAAATGTACCATTGAAATATACATGGAGTTGTTATGCAAATGAAGATAAAGCCTGTGGAGTTTGTGATAGTTGTAGGTTAAGACTAAAAGGATTTAAATTAGCAGGAGTTAAAGATGAAGTGGAATATATCTAAAGAATTTGATTTTTGTTATGGACATAGAGTTTGGTCACAAGAATTAAACCCAGAGTATTCCCTTGATGAATGCTTAATGTGTAGACATCTTCATGGACATCAAGGTAAGGTTATTGTGCATTTGGAAAGTGATACTTTGAAAAATGGAATGGTTACAGATTTTAAGCATTTAAATTGGTTTAAAAAATTTTTAGATGATGTTGTTGATCATAAGTTTATTGTAGACATTAATGATCCATTATATACTACGCTACTACCTTTGTATAAAGATGAAAAAAATTTAGTACAAATGCCACAAGCTTATAAAATACCAGATTTAACACTTATTAAAAATGAACCACTACATGTGTTAGAGATGTATGAAGGATTTATTATAGTAGATTTTGTACCTACAAGTGAAAATCTTTCAACTTGGTTACTTGAAATAGTTCAAGAGAAAATGAATAAAATAAATATAAAAGTATCTCATATAGAGTATTATGAAACCCCAAAAAGTCGAAGTGTGGTCTATTCATAATGAAATTTCAAAATATATAAAAATACTCAAATACCCCATAAAATAGATGTTATAAGAATAATAATAAATATTTTTAAGGTGTTCTAAGGTGTTGTATCGTACTATATTGTGTATAAAAAAGTGTATAATACTATTTTAATACAATTTATAGGGGTGTTAAAATGAAATATAAAGGTATAACTACCAAAAAAATGAAAGATGGTAGTACTAACATTATGGTTAGGTTTAAATATCTTAGACGAACCTATTCAGTTAAAAATTTTACTAGATTATATGGATGTACTACACAATCTATAGCAAATCAAAAACTGATTCAAGTGAAACAAATGATTAGTGAGGGGAAAGACCCTTTTGTTAAACAGTTAAATACATTAAATGATTTATTCGATCAAAGACTTAAAATTCTAAGTGAAAATGAAACTTGGAGTAAATCAACACAAAAAGATTATATATTATTTTATAATAGAACTATAAGAAATACAATTGGAATGAAAAAACCTAATAAAGTTACTTATGAAGATATTATGAAAATAATTAACTCCTTTAAGGCTACTCAGTTCGCACAGAAAAATAAATTTATTAATATTCTTAATCCAATTTTTGAAGAGGAAATAAAAAAGAAAACTATTTTTGAAAATCACTTTAACAAAATTAAAAAGTTTAAAAAAGTTTCAAGGGAAGATATAAGTTTAAGAGTTTTAAATAAAAAACCTATTGAAATAATAAGAGAAATTTACCATGCAATTGATAAGTATGATTATTCTAAACATAAATATTTAGAAATGAATAAAATGTATTGGAAAATGTGTTTGTTAACATCACACAGAATGGGTAAAGTTTTACAACTTGAAAAAAAACATTGTTATATTGAAGAGAATAAAATTATTTCTCCTGCTGAGATTACTAAAACAAAAGAAGATTATCACTTTCCAATACCTCAAGAATGTTTAAATTATATAAAAAGTGTTGAAAGTGGAAGATTATTTACTATGAGTTCAAGTGGAAGTCTATATTATAGTTTTCAAAGAATTGGAATGACCACAATAGCATAGACACTTTTTCATTCAGTTAACGACTAAGTTTTCTTAACATTTTTATTGTATCTTTTTTCAAATTCATTTGGACTTATATAACCTAAATAACTATGTCTTCTTTTTGAATTATAAAACATTTCTATATATTCAAATATCTTATCTTTAGCTTCAATTCTAGTGGTGAATATATTTTTTCTAACTAACTCTTTTTTTAATGTTTTAAAAAAACTTTCTGCTACGGCATTATCATAGCAATTGCCTCTTCTGCTCATACTGAGTATTATATTATGCTGTTTTGCATATTGAACATACTCATATGAACTATATTGACTACCTTGATCTGAATGTAAAATAACTTTACTTGTGCTATCTATTCTACCAACTGCATTTTTAAGAGCCTTTACAATTAATGGTGTGGTTTGTCTATGTCCTGTTGCCCATCCTATAATTTTCCTACTAAATAGGTCAATTACTGTAGCTAAAAATAACCAACCCTCATGAGTTCTAATATATGTTATATCACTAACCCATGTATCATTAGGAGAAGTAGTTATAAAACATTGATGTAGATGATTGGGATGTGCTTTATGTAGAGAACCAGCTTGTGATTTAGGTTTTCTTTTATAAGTTCCTACTCCATATAACTTAGCAGTACTCATAAGTCTTGCAACTCTTTTTTTATTTATATGTATATTTAATTCTTTTAAATCCTTATGAATATTTCTATATCCATATATACCATTTGAATCTTTATAAGCACTTTTAATAGTAGTTAAAAGTTTTTTATTTTCTTCTTCTCTCTTTGATATTGGTTGTTTTAACCATTTATAATAGCCACTATGATGAACTTTTAAAACTGTACACATATTTCTTATTGTGTACAGCAGTGTATGTTCTTTTATAAATGCATACTTTAATTTATGTGGCTTGCAAAGTATGCGGCGGCCTTTTTTAGAATATCCCTTTCTTCAGTAACCCTTTTGAGTTCTTTGTGTAATCTTTTTATTTCAGCATTTGAAGTATCTGATATTTTAGATTGAGCTAACGATTCTGGACTATCGTATTTTTTTATCCATGTTCTTAATGAATCATGATGTACCCCTAACCTTTGAGCAGTATCTTTAATACTATAGTTATTTAATGTAACTTGCTTTACAGCATCTATTTTAAATTCTTCTGTATATCTGGGAGGCATAATTTTTCCTTTTATAATTTAAATAATGATTCTATCATTATTATTTGTAAATTAAAAGAATAAATTTTTGTCTACTTTTTAGGGGTCATTCCAAACAGATGTAGAAATATTTTTAATTCACTTTGACTAAATATATTACTAGCTTGTAATAACTTGTTTGGTATTTGTAATAACAAAGGTAATCCTTTTATTATTAATTATAAGAAATAAATAATATTTACATTTAGAATAATTAGAGATTTTATATTTTATTAGTTCTATATATTTACTATATCATCAAATACTATTAAGATAAAAGCTAAAATATTTACTAAATAATACAAGATATTTATCATAGATAGTTCAACATTGTTGATAGTGTAATCTCTTCATATGCAAAAGAAGTTATAAAGTAATAAAGTTAAATAGTATCAAAAGAAGTAATATATAATTTTGCTTGAGATGATTGAGGTTTAGTTTTATTATAATTAAAACTGTATATGATAAAATGGCTATATGGATAATAAAGAAAAAGCAGTTATAAAAGCTGTAATTGAAACTCTTATGAAAGATAGACAAAAAGAATTTTCTATAAATGCTAATAAATTTGCAATGTTAAGAGAAAATCATCGAAATCATCATTTACTTTCTGATTTGGAAAAAGAACTTATTAGTAAAAAGAAAAATGATTTAATTAGTGAATTTGATAATACAATTAAAAAGTTAAATGAATTATTGGATTTAGAAGATAGAAGTTTAGATGTAAAAGAGTTTGAACTTAATATTAAAGAGATTCAGGATAAAAAATATATTAATGTAAAAGAATTTCAACTAGTATATGGATATAGTCCAGAATGGCAAAAAAATAGAAGAAGTAGAATGTATAATACTCTTCCATATATTCAAACTGTAGAGGGTGGAAAGATAACATATAATGTTAAAGATGTTAATATTTGGTTTGAAAATGAAAATATAGTATTATAAGGTGTATGAAAAAGTGTATAAAATGAAATTAAGTTATGTTAAAAATGCCTTATATAGTATGATTGAAGAATTAAAAAGTAGAAGTGTGGTATATGCATAGATGATAGAGGTAAATGAAGTATTTGGACCAACGATACAAGGTGAAGGTAAAAGAATAGGAAACCCATCTGTATTTGTAAGATTTGGTCGATGCAATATGAGTTGTACAGGGTTTGAAGTAGAATATGAAACACCAAGTGGAATTAAGAAATTTTCATGTGATAGTTATCATGCTTCAGATAGTGCTTTTTCAGATCAATGGGATAGGTATGAATCCTCAAAACCTTTAATTGAAAGAGTAAATAAAATATTACCTAATTATAAGGTTGATATTGTCTTAACTGGTGGAGAACCTCTTCTTTATTGGAAAGATGAAGAGTTTCAAAAATTTATGAAATATTACATTGACCATGGATATCATATTACGATTGAAACAAATGGATCGTTAGATATTAATTTAATACACGATTGGCAAAAGAAAATATTATTTTCTATTAGTGTAAAATTAAGTAATAGTGGAGAATCTGTTAAAAAAAGACTTAATATAAAGAGTCTAACAAATATGATTAATTTTGCAGATGAATCTTATTTGAAATTTGTAGTGGATAAATTATTTTTATCTAAAGCACAAGAAGAAATAGATAATATTTTAAATGATATTCCTAGTGTTGAGGTATATTTAATGCCATTAGGTGATACTGCAGATATTATTGATAAAAATAGTTTATCGGTAATTGAAATGGCTATAAATAATGGATTTAAATATTCAGATAGATTACATATACGAGTATGGAATAATAAAAGAGGCGTTTAGCAAAAAGGATTTTTATGAAGTTTACAGGAAAAAATGTATTAGTAACAGGTGCTAGTAAAGGTATTGGAGCTACAGTAGCAAAAGTATTAGCAGATTATGGATTAAAAGTATGGATTAACTATAGAAGTAAGCCTGAATTAGCTGATGCAGTAAAAGATGAGATTGAAGCAGCTGGTGGAACTGCTGCAGTTATTAAAGGTGATGTATCAGTTGAAGCAGATTGGAAAGATATGATTAAGACAATAGTTGATTCAGATGGTTCAATATCTTATCTTGTAAATAATGCTGGTATTACAAAAGATAAATTAGCAATTAGAATGTCAGTTGATGATTTTGATGATGTAATTAATGCAAATTTAAAGTCAACATTTATTGGCTGTAGAGATTCTTTAAAAGCTATGAGTAAAAAGAAGTTTGGTGCGGTTGTAAATATCTCTTCTATTGTGGGTGAAATGGGAAATCCTGGTCAAACAAATTACAGTGCTAGTAAAGGTGGAGTTAATACTATGACTAAAGCTTTTGCAAAAGAAGCAGCACCTAGAGCAATTAGATTTAATGCAGTAACTCCAGGATTTATTAGAACTGATATGACTGATGAGTTAAAACAAGAAGTAAAAGATGAATATACAAGAAATATTCCATTAGGTAGATTTGGAGAAGCACAAGAAGTTGCAGATGCAGTTGCGTTTCTTTTAAGTGATGGTGCTACTTATATTACCGGTGAAGTATTAAAAGTAAATGGTGGCCTTTATACATAACTTTAAAAAAGATATGATATAATATCGTCACAATAACACAAAAAGGAACAAATATGTTAGATAAAGTAATAGAAGTTGTAGTTGATCAATTAGACTGTGATGCAGCAGAAGTTAAAGAAGATTCAAAGTTTATTGAAGATTTAGGTGCAGATTCTCTTGACGTAGTAGAGTTAGTAATGGCTTTAGAAGAAGAATTCGATATTGAAATTCCTGATGAAGATGCTGAAGGTATCTTAACTGTTAAAGATGCATTAAACTACATCGAAAATAACAAATAGTCAATATTTTGACGAAGGTAAGTGATAAATATATCACTTACTTTTTTTATTAATGTAAAATAATGCTAATTATAGCTTAGTATTATTTTATTTTAATTTTACTCAAAAATTCAGGAGAAGCACAATATGCAAAGAGTTGTAATCACAGGTTTAGGAATGATAAATTCACTAGGACACAATGTAGAAGAATCTTTTAAAGCTATCGTAGATGGTCAAACAGGGATTGATACAATCACATTATTTGATCCATCAGCTTTTTCAGCTCAAATTGCTGGAGAAGTAAAGAATTTTGACCCTGCTGCAATTATGGGTAAAAAGGAAGCTAAAAAAGCAGATAGATTTATTCAACTTGGTATTCATGCTTCACAAGAAGCGATGGAAGACGCAGGACTTGTAACGGACAATAAAGTTAGCGAAGATATTGCTAATGAATTTGGTATTGTATCTGCTTCTGGTATTGGTGGATTACCAAATATTGAAAAAAATTCTATAGTGTGTAGTACTAGAGGACCTGGAAAAATATCACCATTTTTTATACCATCATCACTTGTAAATATGCTTGGAGGATTTGTAACAATTCAACATAATTTAAAAGGACCAAACCTTTCTGTAGTTACAGCTTGTGCTGCTGGAACACATGCTATTGGTGAGGCTTATAAAACAATTGTACTTGGTGGAGCATCAAAAATGTTAGTAATTGGAGCAGAGTCTGCAGTTACGGGAGCTGGTATTGGTGGTTTTGCGGCAATGAAAGCTTTATCTACACGAAATGATGATCCTAAAACAGCATCAAGACCATTTGATAAAAATAGAGATGGTTTTGTAATGGGTGAAGGTGCTGGTGCATTAGTAGTTGAAAGTTTAGAATCAGCACAGGCAAGAGGTGCAAAAATTTATGCTGAATTAATTGGCTTTGGTGAAAGTGGTGATGCGAATCATATTACAACACCAACACAAGATGGTCCATTAAGAGCTATGAAGGCTGCATATAATATGGCTAAGAAAAATAATGGTGGAGAATTACATGTTGATTATGTAAATGCACATGGTACAAGTACTCCAGTAAATGATAAAAATGAAACAGCTGCATTAAAAGAGCTATTTTCAGGAAATCAAGACTGTCCACCTGTAACATCTACTAAAGGTCAAGTTGGCCATTGTTTAGGTGCTGCTGGATCAATAGAAGCAATTATTGCTATTAAAGCTATGCAAGAGGGAATTATTCCTCCAACAATTAATCAAGTAGAATCTGATGAAAATTGTGATTTAGATTATGTACCAGATACAGCAAGACAAGCTGACTTAAATGTAGTTATGTCTAATTCATTTGGTTTTGGTGGTACAAACGGTGTTGTAATTATGAAAAAGTTTACAAACTAATTATAAATAATTTAGGATAATTTATGGCAACTTATTTAGATTTTGAAGAGAACTTACAGAGAATAGAAGAAGAAATAATTGTTGCAAAAACAAAAGCGGATGAATATGCCGTAGCTACATTAGAAAAAAAACTTCAAGCAGAAGTTGAAAAAACATATGGAAATTTAGACGATTTTCAAAAACTAAAACTTGCTCGTCATATTGATAGACCTTATGCTTTAGATTATATAAGAGCATTGCTTACTGATAAATATGAAATACATGGTGATAGACATTTAGCAGATGATGCAGCTATGTTATGTTACTTTGGTCATATTGGTGATCAAAAGGTACTAGTTATTGGTGAACAAAAAGGTCGTGGTGTTAAAAACAAAATTAAAAGAAATTTTGGTATGCCAAATCCTGAAGGATATAGAAAAGCTTTAAGAGCAGCAAAATTAGCAGAGAAATTTAGTATTCCTATTGTAATGCTAGTGGATACTCCAGGTGCATATCCTGGAATTGGTGCAGAAGAAAGATCTCAAAGTGAAGCTATTGCTAAAAATCTTTTTGAATTTAGTGATCTTGATACAATTACAATCTCAATTGTAATTGGTGAAGGTGGTTCTGGTGGAGCATTAGCTATTGGAGTTGCAGATAAATTATCAATGATGAGATATAGTGTATATTCTGTAATCTCACCAGAAGGGTGTGCTGCAATTTTATGGAGTGATCCAGCAAAAGTTGAAACTGCTGCTCAAGCACTTAAGATAACACCAACTGATCTTAAAGAGATGAAACTTATTGATGATATTATTAATGAACCATTAATTGGAGCTCATAGGCAGAAAAAAGAAGCATTTAAAGCTGTTGGTGATTATATAATTGATAGTATTAATGAACTTAAATTATTATCTGTAGAAGAAAGAAAAGAAAAAAGATATGAAAAACTTATGACGCTAGGAAGTTTCGAATAGAAAATTAGAGACCTTACTTAATTTAAAGTAAGGTATTCTTTTTTGTCTAGTCTATAAATCTTTTTGTTAAACCAGAATAGTTTTCTATTCTTCTATCCCTTAAAAATGGCCATATTCGTCTAATATTTTCACTATTGGTATAATTGATTTCACTATAAAGTATACTCTCATCTATATTATTTGCTTGTATTGTTATATCACCTTGTGCATCACATACAAATGAGTTTCCCCAGAATCTTATACCATCTAGTACATTTGAATTGTCTTTTTCAAAACCAACTCTATTTACACTTATTAGAGGAACTCCATTTGCTATTGCATGTGATCGTTGTATAGTAATCCATGAATCTATTTGTCTTTGTTTCTCATCTTTAGAATCTTCATCAAACCAACCAATAGCAGTTGGATAGATAAGAACCTGGGCACCTTTTAAGCATATTAGTCTTGCGGCTTCTGGATACCATTGATCCCAACATATTAAAACACCTAATTTACCAACAGATGTAGAAATTGGTTCAAATCCAATATCTCCAGGTGTAAAATAAAACTTTTCATAAAATCCAGGATCATCAGGTATATGCATTTTTCTATATTTTCCAGCAATTGAACCATCTTTTTCAAATACGAATGCTGTATTATGATAAAGGCCTGCAGCTCTTTTTTCAAAAAGTGAAGTTACTAATACAATTTTATTTAATTTTGCAATATTTGCCCAAAATTTTATATCTTCTAAATAGTTATTTGCATAATCAAAATAATCTGTATTTTCACTTTGACAGAAGTATTCATTTTGATGTAGCTCTTGCAACACAACTAACTGTACACCATTTGATGATGCTTCTTCTATCATTGATACAGTTTTGTCAATAGTATTAATTTTACTACCATGGTATGATTGTTGGATTAGTGCAGTTTTAATTTTAGACAATTATGCTCCTATTGAATAATTTTATTTTTTGAACTATTAGAACTATGATAAATTATAACATTATATTTTTTAGCATAGTATTTTAGTAATAAGTTTTGAAGAGTTGGTTCTATTGAAGGTGTAAACCATGCATTGTTAGATGTAGCAATTATAAATGATGTATCAAGCTTATTAAAAATTTTATCTGTAGTAGCTTCATAACAAATTGCATTTCTAAAGTTAATGCCATTAATATTAAATGTAGTAGGTTCTAGTGCAACAGAATAATCTCTTGCACCATTATAGAAGTAAGCATTAATTAAATCTCTTAGTATTTTTGGTAGTGGAATAGACTCACCAAATGGAACTAATACAACTTTTCTTGCAATTTTAATATTTCCATTTTTAAACATATATGTAGTATTAAAATATTGATTATTTTCAAATTCAAGTGCACCAGTAATTATAGTAGTTTTTTTACTTTTATTTTTTAATATATTTATTAAGGGAATATTTTTATTAAGTGGTAGTGGAAATATAGTTTCTGGTAAAATAACTAATTCAAAATCATTTTTTATAGCATAATCTATATTATTTAAATTTTCTTCAATTAGTACATCTCTATAGCTTTTCAGCCATTTAGTTTCTTGACTAATATTATACTGTGGTTGATATATTTTTATATTAGGTAATTCTATTATTGTTTGAGTATATGAAATAGCGAAGAGGAGAAGAGTTAAAATATAAACTCTTTTATAATAAATAAATAAAGCAAGAGTAGTTATTATTATTAAAAAATCTAGCTTTTCAATACCGAAAAAACTATTTATAAATATTACTTCTGGCTTAAACCAATTAAATCCGAAAGGATGAATAAAACTTAATGAGAAAATAGCAAAAGTACGGTAAATAATGTGTGGATAAATAGCACTTAAATAAAACAATAAACCATATATTATTCCTATAAATATTAAAATTATAGGAATTAGATATATAAGGTCATAGTATATGAAACTATATCCTATCCACCAAAACCATAATAGTCCAATAAAAAATCCAATAAAAAATAGTTCTTTTTTTGACATAGTTAATAAAAAATAAATACTAACTAACCCTGTTATTGAATTAATAAAGATATTTCCTATATTAAAGTATTCAAAATATATAGATGATGAGAATAATAATGCAATGAAAAAACTTTTTAAAATAACCATTTTATATTTTAACATAATATCCATATCTAAAGTGTGATTTGGATAAAATATCTAAAATTAGAGACAAGGAAGTCATATGGACGGAAATTTATTAGGATCATTATTACCACTTATTGTATTATTTGCAATATTTTATTTTTTAATTATTAAGCCACAGCAAAAACAAGCACAAGAGCATAAAGATATGATGGCATCACTACAAAAAGGTGATACTATTGTGATAAGTGGCGGAGTTGTAGTTGAAATTAAAAAGATTGAAGAAGAGTTTTATATTGTTAAAAATATTGATGGATCAGAAATGAAAATTGCTAAAGACTATATTGCTGCAAAGTTAGATAAATAGAAAACTATGAGAATATTTAACTATAGATTAGTAATATTTACATTAAGTTTACTCTTTGGTGTGATATTTTCTATTC
>Ga0233449_1001998_pt1 | contig 16976 bp, 14 predicted proteins | sample SI_124_October20_FD_183012 | JGI IMG/M metagenome (GOLD analysis project Ga0233449, IMG submission 183012) | Seawater microbial communities from Saanich Inlet, British Columbia, Canada - SI_124_October2016_200_MG | ecosystem: Environmental > Aquatic > Marine > Inlet | place: Canada: British... | reverse complement strand
GGCGCTACATGATCAGTCATGGTGCGACCTGGAATGGCGTACCGCTGGACGTATCAGAATGGACAATGGGTGACTATTTGCGCCCCTTGGGAAAAAGATGCGTTCTGGTCGGAAAAACCCACATGGTTGAAGATGAAGAAGGCATGGCCCGGCTTGAAGTTAACAAAGCCACTGACCTTGGTGTCCTGGTCAGCCAATGCGGTTTCGAGCCCTGGGAGCGTGACGACGGTCTCATTCCGTTTGGCGGATCGGCCCCCAACCTTCGCTATAACAAATGGCTTAATGAACAGGGCTACCCTGGCGACAATCCATGGCACGACTATGCCAATTCAGCAGAAGGACCGGACGGTGAAACCCTGACAGGCTGGCAAATGCGATACGCGCGCAAACCGGCAAGGGTAAAAGCCAAGCATTCAGAAACACCTTATATGACGAACCGCGCCATGGAGTTCATGGAAGAAGCCGGAGACGAAGCCTGGTGCATGCATCTCAGTTTCATCAAGCCGCACTGGCCCTATGTGGCGCCAGCGCCCTACAACGATATTTACGGGCCAAACCAGATTATGGCCGCCAATCGAACCGAAGCGGAGCGTGCGCACCCACACCCTGTTGTTGCCGCCTATATGAAGCATGATGAAAGCAAGACTTTTCAGGAAGATGAGACGCGCAGCACCGTCATCCCGGTTTATATGGGCCTGGTCAAACAAATCGATGATGAACTTGGGCGTTTGTTTGAATATATGGACAACAACGGCTTGAGCGATAACACTATGATCGTTCTGACCTCGGATCACGGAGATTATCTGGGAGATCACTGGCTCGGCGAAAAGGAATTGTTTCACGAGGCCAGCGTGCGGATCCCGATGATCGTGGTCAATCCATCGAAAGCGGCGGACACAACGCGCGGCACCTCGTCGGATGCGCTGGTTGAAGCAATTGATCTGATCCCGACATTTATTGAAGCGGCTGGCGGAAGGGTTGAAAAGAAGCGCCTGGAGGGGCGGTCCCTGCTACCACTGTTGCATGATACTGCGGTGCCCGAGGATTGGCGTGAAGCGGCGTTCAGCGAACTGGATTACGGATTTCGCGGAGCCCGGAATTCCCTTGAGAAAGAACCCAATGCCGCCCTGGCCTGGATGGTCAGGACAGACCGCTGGAAATATATTTACTACGACGGTTTTCCACCACAATTGTTCGATCTTGAAAATGATCCGGACGAACAAAACGACCTTGGTTCATCCCCTCGTCATGCAACCATTCGGGAAGAAAAGCAGGACCGTCTGTTTACCTGGTTCCGACGGCGTCGTTTCCGCCGCACGATGTCCGACAACACTGTTATTGAACGCACCGACAAGTCTCAGGCAAAAGGTTTCCGCATCGGTGAATGGTAGTGTGGTCAGGGTGATCCCAGGAAATACGCTAAACCCGGCGTTGACTGCTTCTTGATTGCGCCTCGATAAAGACCCTGGTGACCTCGGGGAACTGCCGTTTGATCTGGCGTTCCATATTTGTCACCGAATTTTCGACATCATCGGCAGTATATTTGTCACCAAAATCAAGACTGACATTCAGCAAGACATCCTTTGGACCGAGATGCATGGTCAGAATTTCATTGATTCCGATCACCGTGTCTTCTGCCCGCGCTATCCTGCGCACGCCGTCATTGACACGTGGATGGGCAGCCTCGCCAATCAGCAGACCCTTTGTCTCGAAGGCCAGCAATGACGCCGTCAGGGCAAGGATCAGGCCAATGACGATGGAGGCAACGCCGTCCAGCAACGGCATGTTCAGATAATCCGCTGCCGCAATCCCGACGAAGGCCACGAAAAGACCCAACATCGCCGCCGTGTCCTCGAACAGGACTGTAAACACTGTAGGGTCCTTGCTGCGACTGACGGCTTCCATAAAACCCATGCGTCCCTTAGAGCGACCGAATTCCTTGTAAGCCATGAACCAGGCAACGCCTTCAAATACCATCGCCGCACCCAGTACGGCATAGTTGATCATGACATTACTGACGGGTTCCGGTGCCATTACTTTGTGAATGCCTTCGTAGATCGACACGCCCGCGCCACCGGCAAACACCAGGATGGCAACGACAAAGGTCCAGAAATATACTTCCATGCCATAGCCAAAAGGATGTGCATCGTCCGCCGGTTTTTTGGCGCGGCGCAAGCCATGCAGCATTAATAGTTGGTTGCCTGTATCGACCAGAGAGTGAATAGCTTCACTGAACATGGCGGAGGAACCGGTCACAAATGCGGCGCCAAATTTGGTGATGGATATCAGCGCATTGCCGATCAGCGCGGCAAAGATAACCTTGAGCGAACCACTTTCCGTCATGCCTCAGGCACTCCTCAACTGTCGGGTAAACCCCAGCAACCCGGGCAGGTCCGACATATCGTGAAAAACCCGCCCGCCGGCAGCAGCCAGCGTTTCTGGTCCATGGCCAACTGCTTCACTGTCTGGTGCCGCATAAGCATATACGTCCATACCAGCCGCAACTGCGGCCTGGACACCTGGCACGCTGTCTTCAACAACAACACATTTGTCAGGCGAAACCCCCATGTTCTTCGCGGCGAACAGGAAGACATCCGGGGCCGGTTTGCCTTTGCCAACCTGATGGGCACTGAACAGTCGTCCTTCAAAGCGCGGCAGCAATCCTGTCAGCCCGAGAGTCATATTCATTTTTTCAAGAGGACCAGAGGAGCCGACGCAGATCGGAACGTTGAATTCCTGAAGGGTATCCAGTGCCGAGACAATACCGGGGACAGATTTCAGCTCACGTTCGAAGGCGACCTTGTCGGCCTCACGCAAATCATCAACAAAACTTTGCGGCAATGTATGCGTCAACAGCCCTTCGGCCCAGGCGACAAGGTCTGCCATGAACATGCCTGTCGTAACCCTGGCAACTTCCAGGGGTTCAAGATCAAGGCCCATACCGTTCAGGGTTTCACACAAGACCCGGTTGGCCAAAGCCTCCGAATCTACCAGTACACCATCACAGTCGAAAATGACCAGTTCAGGTGGCTGCTCAAGGCTGATTTCGCGATTTGTTTCCATGTCCGGCAACATACACGACACATGGCAACGGGCAAACGTCCTACATATAAAGCTTCTCGCCCTGCATATCCTTGTACAGATCAGCAACTTGTTCGCCGTAGCCATTGAACATCAGGGTCGGGATACGCTCGCCCCTGAGTGTACGTTCCGAAGCCTGGCTCCAGCGCGGATGATCTACTTCCGGATTTACATTGGCCCAGAAGCCATATTCCGAAGCCTGGATGTTTTCCCAGAATGTCTTTGGACGCTTGTTCACAAAGCTGATGCGAACGATAGACTTCACACCTTTGAAGCCATATTTCCACGGCACAGCAAGGCGCAACGGCGCACCGAACTGGGCTGCCGCAGGTTTGCCATAGACACCGGTTACCATGAAAGAAAGATCGTTCATGGCCTCAGCCATCGTCAGACCTTCCGTGTAGGGCCACGGATACCAGAATTGTTTCAGACCGGGTCCCATTTCAGGGTCATTGAACGTTTGCATCTGAATATATTTGGCCGACATCTGCGGATTGGCCAGCTTGACCAGCTCCCTCAGCGGAAATCCGGACCAAGGCACAACCATGGACCAGGCTTCAACACAACGATGGCGATAAATGCGCTCCTCGATCGGCATTTTGGCAAGCAATTCATCGATCGGCAGGCGCAGTTCCTTTTCGATCAGACCGTCAATGACGACTTCCCACGGACGCACTTTCAGTTTTTCCTGGGCGACCTTCGAGATTTTCTTGTGGCTGCCAAATTCATAAAAATTATTATAGGTGCTGGCGAGTCCTTCGGGGGTAACAGCACGTCCGCCATCCGTAAAGGCAGGGTTCAGAGGTGCCGGATAATATTTCCCGGATGGGTCCGTGGGTCCGGCTGCCGCCATGGCGATACCGGCTGGCGTGCCTGCCAGCAATGTTCCCGCGGCAACGCCTTTCAACAGATTGCGCCGGTCACGGAACAGCTTTTCGTCAGTAACGGCGCGCTCAGGCAGGTGCCAGGATTTGGGAATTCGGATTAGCATCTATTCGTCTCCATCAAGGGTATTTGGCCGTCAGACTACAGATATAGATATTTAGAGCAATTCAAAGGTACGTGAAGGGAAATTGAACACGGCACTTGCCCCTGTCCGATGTTATCCCATAATACGGCCAGACATCATATGCAGGATATTCCCATGCCCGATTTCAAAATTCACGGTTTTAACCACACCAGCTTTACGGTTGAGGACCTCGACCGCAGCGTCACCTTCTTTTGCGAGGCACTCGGGTTCGAGCTCATGAACAAAGCCCCCAGAAACCCCGAAGCTGTTCAGCATATTTCCGGTGTTGAGGGCGCTGACATGGTTGTCGCCTTCATTCAGGGGCCCGGCCATCGGCTGGAGTTGATAGAATATGTCGGGCCAGCGGACCGGGGTGCCAACACCGCCAGACCGTGTGATACAGCCTTTGCCCATATTGCCCTGGATGTCGACGATGTCGACAAAGCCCTGGCTGCTGTCACGCCCTATGGTATTGAGCCATATGCAACGCCGTGGGTCATTGATCAGGGCCCCAATGCCGGGAACAGGGTGGTTTACACCAGGACCTGGGACGGCATAACAATCGAATTCATCGAGAAAAAATAAGTTCGCTCACCCGGTCACTCCACAAAAGCCAGTTCAATCGTTCCAAACCGGCCATAATCGGCGATAATCTTGTCGCCGGCATTGGCATATAACAAACCTGTCAGCACACCGGTTGAAATCACTTCCCCGGCTTTCAGCTCCCGCCCCAGACTGGCCAGATCATTGGCCAGCCATGCGACACCATTAAGCGGATGGCCAAGCGCATTACCGCCCTTGCCGGTCAAAGGCGTATCGCCGTTCATGGAGACACTGACTTCAAACTCGGCCAGATCCACGTCCTGCCAATCCCGACAATCTTCGCCAAGCACCAGGCCCGCGTGACAGGCATTGTCAGAGATCAAATGCAGGGCACCAACTTTCTCCCAATCCTCCCAAACCGAATCAACGATTTCCAGTGACGGGATCAGGGCTTCTATAGCAGGGGCGACGGTTTCTTTTGTGTAGGGTGCATTCTTCATCGGTAATCCGGCCCCCATGCGAAATGCCAGTTCTGTTTCCACAACACGCATCACGGTGTTGCTGGCGCTGACAACAGCGGGGCTGGCATATACAGCTTTGCGTAATACCCGGCCCCTGAAAGGCTCGTCAACACCCAGTTGTTTTTGCGCAACGACATTGGTGCAGCCGATTTTCCAGCCTTCTGCTTCTCCGCCAATATATTTTACGACCTGGTCCTGAACGGCATAGGCTTCGATCAGGGATTCAGGCTGGTGTTTGGGATCGATTTGCGGCATTCGGCGCTTGTGCCGACGTGCCGCAATGATGGTCGCTGCGGCACGTGCCGGTGAATGTTCCATGTAATTCCTGCCAACTTTAAAAACGTCGTCAGCGGCTTCCCGCTGCGGCGGCGATTACATCATCCGCCAACCTTCCTGACAACTCCTGCAAGTGATCAAAGTTCCAATGATATGTGCCTACACCTGCACTCAGACTTCGAAGCTCAATAATCAGGTCATGAATTTCGGCCTGAGGAATATGTGAAGTCACAATATCCCAGCCCGGCCAACCTTCCCGCGCATCAAAACCCAGTATATGGCCACGTCTGCCGGAGATGGTCGCATTGACCTTCGACGTCGCTTCGTTGGGCACAAAAATTTCGACTTGAAGGATCGGCTCCAACAATACCGGTCCGCATTTTTGCATACCCTCCTGCATCGCCATGCGTCCTGCGGTCTTGAAGGCCATCTCGGATGAATCTACGGCATGATGCTGACCATCTGTCAGGGTTACCGAGACATCAACAACCGGAAAACCCAATGGCCCCCGGACAAGTGATTCCTTCACGCCGTGTTCAACAGCCGGAATATATTGCTTGGGTACAGAGCCCCCAACGACCGAGTTGGAAAATTCAAAGCCGCTGCCGCGTGGCAGAGGTGCAATATCGATATGCACATCGCCGAACTGGCCATGTCCACCGGATTGTTTCTTGTACCGGGAATGTTGTGTGACCGCTTTGGTGATGGCCTCTTTGTAAGGAACGCGCGGCTTGCTGGTCGCCACTTTCAGGCTGTATTTGTTCTCCAGTTTTTCGACGGCAACCCGTAAATGCATCTCCCCCTGCCCCATGAAAAGCCATTGATTGGCTTCGTCATCATGTTCAAATTTCAGGGAGGGGTCTTCCTCCAGCAATTTGTGCATGGCACTGGAGAGTTTGACTTCATCGTTGCGGTCCGCGGCCTCCAGCGTCATGGCGTAAACAGGTTGCCCGGCATCCGCCTTCCTCAATTCAGGCGGTGAACCACTGGTCGTCAGCGCAGCGCCGGTATGGATGCCATCAAGCCGACCCATCGCCACAACTTCACCTGCACTGGCGCTGGGTATCTTGTGCGTGCTCTGACCGGTCATGCGAAACAGGCCCGAAATACGCTCGCCATTGACAGTATCTCCATCCTTGAAACTGCCAGACCACACGCGTACCAATGACAATTTCCCGCCCCGCGCGGTGTGATAGGTTTTTAAAACCTGGCCCAGTGCAGCATCACCTTCGACATGCGCACGCGCGGCGGCGGCGGCAGATGTCGGGCTTTCATGACGCAAGGCCTTCAACAAACGGCGCACGCCGTTTTCATGCTCACCTGCACCCAGCAGCACAGGCACAATCAACCCTTCGCGCAAATCAGATGTCAGGTCGTTAAATATTTCGTCCTTCGGCGGATCAATTTCCTCGAGCAATTCTTCCATCAGGTGATCATCAAAATCGGCCAGCTTTTCCAGCATTTGATATCTGGCTTCCCCTTCCCGCTCCTTCAGGTCCTCGGGTATCTCAGTGATATTGGATTCGGCACCATCGCGATATTCGTAAGCCCGTTCCGACGCCAGATCGACGTAACCTGTGATTTGCTCGCCGTCGCGGATTGGCACCTGGCGCAATACAAGAGGCTTTTCCGATATGCTTTGCAGGGCTTCCAGAAGATCACGGATCCGTCCGTTGGCGCGGTCGATCTTGTTCAGGAATATCATATGTGGCACACCCAGATCACCGAGCAGGTTCAATATGGGCGACAAGCCGGTCAGCTTTTCGATGTCCGCTTCACAGACAACAACCGCGACGTCGGCACCGACAAGAGCGTTAGCCGCTTCCTGACCAAATTCGATACTGCCGGGGCAATCCAGAAAGGTGTAGGTATCGCCCATGAAATCACAACTGGCGACATTTACTTCGACGCCCATGCCATGGCTGCGGGCTTCGTCGCTTGAATCACCCACCGTATTGCCTTGCGTCACGGATCCCTTGCGATGCACGGATTCTGTTACATACAGGATATTTTCAAGAAGGGTCGTTTTACCGGAAAGATAGGGACCGATCAGCGCAATTGTTCTCGGCCCCGTGGCTCGTTCTGCATCCATGACACGTCCTCACCTGTTGCCCGCCTGACGCCCGAAACCGACCAGAGAAAGACACCGACCTGAACAAGTCACTTACCCGCAACAGATCGGCATCGGACCGACAGAGTTTATTGCTTGTGTGCCTCCAATGGTTTCAAGCCTTGGCCGCCTTGGCAAGGAAAAAGGTGTCCGATGCGACAGAATCACGCGGTGATCAGAAGCTCAAACCCCTTCCAGTTTGCGTCTCAGATAGTCGATGTGCAGGCGCAACGTGTAGGCATCAGCGACAATATCGACCGGGACAGAGATATTCTCGACCGCGTCTTCGACTTCGTTCAGTCGCGCTGTGGCTTCCGCTTTGGAGACGCTGCCATCCTTGATTCCATCGTCAAGTTGCTGCAGTTCCTTGTACCATCGGGTCACGCGTGTACGCATCCGCCAGCCATAAATCGGTGGCAGGATTTTCATCAACGGATAAAGAATTGTCAGAAGAGGCAGGATCATAACCTTGAGACGATCCAGCAGGTTTGCCCACTGAAAAGGCAAATAGCGTTGCAACAGAGGAGGGCCGCGCTCGATAAAGCGCTGGGCTGCTTCTTCCAATGGGAAGCTGACAAACTCGGCGGATGGAAATTCATTCAGGTGTTCAAGATGCCCACCCTTACGATGCGTATCCCGCATGGCCAGCAACATCAGATCAATCAGGGCCGGGTGCATCTTGTCCGAAATAACAATTGTTGCGGCCGGGGCCAGCAACACAGTGTCCCGAGGCGGATAATTCGCCGCCAGGTCAATCGTGCCTTCCGGCAAGACCACCCGAGAAAGATAGCTGGTTCGCCGGAGATAGGCCTCGGCCCGCTCGAAACTCATCAGGGAAATGCCGGGCAAGGACACCAGCTTTCTGACTGTTGCAGAATTAACCGACGTGACAATAATGGCTGCATCCAGCTCACCTGAAATCAGTCCCTTTGTGGCGTCCGCTGAACCCTGGTTAACCAAGGTCGCGGTTTGTTCATTGATGCCGTTATCGCCGAGCAATTGCACAGCGACGGCACGTGTTCCGCTGCCGGGCGCTCCAACGGCGATGCGTTTCCCCTTCAGTTCCGTCAGGCGACCAGCGTTCGGATTGTTGCGCACAAACACCCAGATCGGTTCATAATAAATACTTCCCAGCGCCTTCAAACCCGGATTGGACTTGGCGTCACCAATGCCGCCTTGCATGAAGGCAACGTGGGTGTCGTCGCCTCGCTGCAAACGGCTCAGATTTTCGACCGAGCCCGCAGAATTCTGAACATCCAGTTCAACGCCCTGGGCCGCGAAATAGGCTTTGTATTGATTGCCAAAAGCGAAATAGGCACCGGATTTTGATCCTGTCGAGATACTTAGTCTGTCAGGCGCGGCCGGTTCAACAAATTGCCAGGCCAACCAGAATCCGCCGATGATCAAAGCAACGGCAGGCACAATCACCATGGCTTGCGCCCTGATTGTTTCCAGCAACCGCCGTTTTTTGCCGTTTGTTCCCTGAATACTCATACGCACGCCCCGACCATTATTAGAAATACAAACCCTCGCCCCCACTCTGGCGTCTCGACCTGCCGTTGTGAAGTGTCTTCTATGCGCTATTGAAAATTTGAACAAAGGCGCACAGGTGTCTAACATGAGACGGCGTTAACCGTTACGCCGATTGCCCAGGGATAAATCCATGCGTAGATATGTGTTGTTGCCGTTTTTGATAGCTTCTTTGCTGGCCCCACCAGCCCTTGCACAAAACCGCTATACCAGCTGGTCCGATCCGGACGCGAAAAAAGCCAGTCCCGCCCCGACAAATGCCAATATGGATAAACTGATCGACGAATTGAATGCCCTGGTCGATGAGGCGACCAAAGCACGTGCCGCCAATCCGGTTTTCTTGCAAGACCTGAAAGCGCTGGCGAAAAAATACGACCCCCGGCTTAGCAACCCCTGGCCCCGCCGTGTCATCAGTGAAGATTTCAAGGATGGAAATTTCAGCCACAATCCGGCATGGGCGATTAGTAACGGTGAGTATCGGATCGAAAAAGGCTGGGGTTTGCGCAGCGTCGCCATCGCCGCAACGGCACAACAAAATTCAGGATCGCAGACATCCGCAAATCAGGACCCGGCGGCGGCTTTGCTGGGTGCCTTGTTGCAAAGTGCGTTGGGTGGCAAAAGCCAGTCGGGCAATCAGGGAACCGCTACGCCGCCAAAGCCTGCCGCTTCGGTCATACATACGGCGGCAAATATCGCCAATGCCTTTAACCTGACGATGGAAATCAGTTCATGGAAGGCCGCTGGCCATTTCAGTGTCGGCCCTTATCAGGGTCGAAACCAGCAGGCAGGCTATCGCCTGACATACTCAGCCGGACAGCCCCTGAGCCTCGCGCGGATCAGCAGTCGTGGCACGACCGTGATCATGAACTCTGCCCGGCCCGTAAAGCTGGAAGACAAGAAAGTCCACACCCTGCGCTGGACCCGCGATGCGGTTGGACATATGCAAATCCTGATTGATGACCAGACCCTGATCGACGTGACAGACACCAGCTTCCGCGACCCCTTCTCAGGGATCATCGTTATCAACAAAGGATCTGACGTGATCCTGAAGACGGTGACCCTGGATGATGCAGGATAGTCCCTGCTCCGCGCTAATCTATTTCGGTGAGAAGCTGTTTAAAGACGCTGACAAATGCCAGAAAATCCTTCTCTTCTATGACCAAAGGCGGATCAATTCGAAATGATCCTCCACGGTTGCAAACAATATAGCCTTTTTCCAATAGCTGCTCGTAAATCCGGTCACCGGTTTCTTTCTGCGCAAAATCGATGGCAAACATCATGCCGCGCCCGCGCACGTCGGTAATGTTTTTATCTTCGCCAAGTGATTGAAGCTCTTTCAGAAAAATTCCGCCCAGGTTTGCGGCCCTGTCAGTCAGCTTTTCTTTCCTGATTTGGCTAATAACCGCCAGTACGACCGCGGCACCCAAGGGGTCATTCTGGTGGGACTGCATATATTTGAAAGTACCCGATTGTAGTTGAGTTGCCGTTTTCTGGTTGATCGCAAGGGCACTCACCGGATAACCGTTGCCAAGGCCTTTGCCAATTGCCACGAAGTCCGGCTCGATCTGATAGTGATTATATCCAAACCATTTGCCCGTGCGGCCCATGCCTGTGGTGACGTCATTCACAATTATTTTTCCGCCCTGGCTCCGTACGATCTCAACGATATTATTGATCAGCGCTTTGGGGGGAAACCGTACAAACCCGGATGAGCTACCTGGCTCAAACACAAACTCTGCAACACCATCGGGGATTGCCTTGAGTTTCGGACAGGCCATATCGCATGTTTGCTTTTTGGGGCAGTCGGCACATTCATTCCAGTCAAAAACAGCCCAACCGCTGTCACGCGATAACGTCGAACTGAATGACCCAAAGTAAGCATCGTGCAGACATAATGTGGTTGGCTTTTGGGTAAGATGTTTGCTCATCTGCCGGGCGAGTTCGATGACCTCACTGCCCGAGCATAAAAATACGCAGCGACCATCAGTCATTCCAGTAATGGATAGAACGGCCTCACCGGCTTTTTCAACGACGTCATTTGAGTAACAAAAACCGGCATGTGTAATCGAGCCGATTTGCGCGATGATTGCCGCATTGACGACTTCGTTTTTGTGCCCCAGGGGCGTGCACCAGACGCCGGATTCCAGGTCCAGATAGCGCTTTCCGGACTTATCCGACAACCAAACTCCGTCGCTGTCTACGATGTCGGGAATCTTCAGCGCGTGGCCAGTACAGTTTAATATGCTGCTCATAAAACGCCCCTGATTATTGTCTGAGCTTTATCGCTCTAGTAATCCGACCCCGACACGCGGCTACGGTTTTTCTTGGTGGTGCTTCGCTGTTTCTTCGTATCCACACGACGGGCTTTTGCAGCTTTGCCTGGTTTTGTCGCCCTGCGGGTTTTCGGAATGTCAGCTGCCTCGCGGATGAGACCGGTCAGACGTTCAACGGCTTCCTGGCGATTGCGTTCGCGTGACCGGTGGGTGTTGGCGGTGATCAGGATATAACCGTCTTTGCTGAGCTTGCTGCCAGCCAGTTTTGCAAGGCGCAGATAAATCGTGTTTGACAAGGCCGGGCTGCGTCGCGCATCAAAACGCAGTTGCACAGCCGTCGCGACCTTGTTCACATTTTGACCACCAGGTCCGGTGGAGCGCACAAAACTTTCAGAAAGTTCTGACGGGTCGAGCGTGATGTGATCGTTGACAATGATCATGACAATGCACCACGCTCAACCCTGCCGAACCTAAACCAGGGATTCGCAGAAACGGCGAATACGGGCCATGGCATTCTCAAGGTTTTCTGTGGACGTGGCGTAAGAAACCCGGAAATGCGGCTCCAGGCCAAAGGCCACACCCTGAACAACAGCAACCCCTTCATCCTCCAGCAAGCCGGTGACAAAGTCGGTGTCGTTATTGATTTCCATACCAGACGGGGTTTTTTTGCCAATGGCTCCGGCGCAACCGGGATAGACATAAAAAGCACCGACGGGTGTCGGGCAAGAAAGACCCGGAATGCTGTTGAGTTCCTTGACCACATAATCGCGACGGCCGCGGAATGTCTCGACCCATTCCTTCATGAAGTCCTGCGGACCGTTCAAGGCTTCAACTGTCGCGGCCTGACTGATGGAGCTTGTGTGAGTTGTGGACTGTGATTGCACCTTGTTAATGGCCGCAATTATTTCCTTGGGGCCACCGGCATATCCGACCCGCCAGCCGGTCATGGAATAGGCCTTCGCCAAACCATTTACAGTCAACGTGCGGTCAAACAATTCGGGTGCGACCTGGGCCATGGTCGAAAATTCAAATCCGTCGTAAACCAGATGCTCGTAGATATCGTCGGTCATCACCCAGACATGCGGGTGTTTGACCAACACATCCGCCAGAGCGCGAATTTCGTCACGCGTATAAGCGGCACCTGTCGGGTTCGATGGAGAATTGAATATCAACCACTTGGTTTTGGGCGTGATCGCGGCTTCCAGATCTTCCGGTGTCATTTTGAAACCGCTGTTGATGCCGGCAGAAACGACTACAGGTGTGCCACCAGCCAGCAGAACGATATCCGGATAGGACACCCAATAGGGTGCCGGAATAATGACTTCGTCGCCTTCATTGATTGTCGCCATAATGGCGTTATACAAAACCTGTTTGCCACCGCAGCCGATCGTGATCTGGTCTACGGTGTATTCCAGGCCATTTTCGCGTTTGAATTTATCGGCTATCGCCTGGCGCGCGGCTACGGTGCCTGATACGGCCGTGTACTTGGTTTCGCCTCGGTTAATCGCCTCAATTGCTGCAGCCTTGATGTGATCGGGCGTGTCAAAATCAGGCTCGCCTGCACCCAGACCAATGATATCGCGACCGGCGGCCTTCAATTCGTTCACTTTACCGGTCAGGGCAACAGTTGGTGAAGGTTGAATGCGGCCAAGGGCGTCGGCGATAAATGACATGGTGTCCACCTGTGATATTGATTAATAGGGTTTTGTCTGTTGCATCGTGACGCTTCAAACGGCGGAAAATCTACGCCTGCAAACGGGGCAACGCAACACGAAACAAGCGAGATCATTGAATAACAGGGTGTTTTTCGTGTTATTGAGTGTAATGAGAGTATGGCAAGACGGCTCAGGCTCAGGTAAAATCCCGCAGAACGCTCAAAATCGGAAGTCTACAATGCGCCAAACAACAGCATCCATTGCTCTGCGCCGGGTCGGCATCGCCGCCCTGATTTGCGGTGTCGGAATGCTGTCGGCTTGCACCAACATTTCAGATTTGAAGTCACCTAGGTCCCTGTACAAACCAAAGCCTTTGGCCATCAGCGAAATACCAATTGTGGACTGGGCCGAGACACAGGAAGTGCGCATGCTGGCGACGGAGTATGCTTTTTCGCCAAATGATCCGGTGTTCAAGGCTGGAGCGCCATATCGGTTGTTGATCCGTAATGTTGGCGATTCTGCACATGTGCTCAAGGGATCTCATTTTCTGAAGGCCATCGCCATTCACGAGGTTAAACTCACTGAGTTCACGACCCATGGATTTGACGGTCATGCTGACAAGGCAATTGGTCCTGACAATGCTGATGGGGTACCGGAAATACCTCCGTTAAAAGTAGGTGCCAGGGACCTGGTTGGCGAAAACAATGCCGAAGCCATCGCTCAGGCCGCCAACAGTGGTGCCGCTGGAGCTGGCAAGGAAGCTGACAATCCTTTTGCTGCGGCGCCGGCGGAAGAGGAAGAAGAGGCAGACGACGACGAAAGCGGCGCAAACCCCTTCGCCGCCAAAGCCGATGACGAAGAACAGGATGCCGCAGAAGACGGTGCCAACCCATTCGCTGCAAAACCTGATGACGAGGATCAGGAAGCCGCAGAAGAAGGTGCCAACCCGTTTGCCGCAAAACCTGAGGGAGACGAAGAAGCAGACGAAAACGAAACCGCTGAGGCCGATACAGTCGATGCAAAATCAAAATCGCCGGTTGAAGACAATGTCGCAGCCAGGGTTGAAGACGACGATGGTGACGCCGAGGATGACGATGACATCAGCGCCAGCAAGAAGGCACCGGTGGAAGAAGTTGATGACGACGACAGCATCGTTGCAAAAGTATCCGAACCGGCCAAACCGGGTGAGACAGTTGTTATTGCCTCAAAGGTTGAGACGGCTGAAATAAAACCGGCTGACAAAAAAATGATTGACTGGGAGCCAGTTACGCTGGACCGCATCGCTATTCCGGTTGGGCATGAAGTATCGATCGAATTCGTTGCCGTTCGTCCCGGCACCTATCGCATTCTCAGCGCCGATATCAAATATGCCATGACCGGTATGTTCGGAGCCGCCACAATCGAGTAGCGGACTTATCTGGCAGGCCTGAGATAACAAACCCAATACACCGCCGCGACCAACACACTTCCGCCCAGAATATTCCCGATTGTTACGGGAACCAGATTGGCGATAAAACCTTCCGGTGTCAGCGTTGCCAGCACTGCCTGTCCTAATCCTGAGGCGCTGACCGTTGCCGCATCAGTGGCAGCAAACAGTCCGACCGGGATCAGGTACATGTTGGCAACGGAGTGCTCAAACCCCAGGGCGACAAAGGCAGTTACCGGAAAAATAACGGCCATGACCTTGCCAGGCACAGTATGGGCAGCGAAGGCCAGCCACACTGCAAGGCAGACCAGCGTATTACATAAGACACCCCGGATCAGTGCCTCCATAAAGGGCAGTTGTGTTTTGCCAGCAGCAATTTTCAGGGCGGTGACAGCAACGTCTCCGCCACCGATAAACAAGGTGCCGGAAAGTGCCACCAGAACCACCGCGCCCAAAGATCCAACCATGTTACCGGCATAGACCAGCACCCAGTTTCGCAACAGCGCCGACAAGGTTACGTCCCCTGATGCCCAGGCCATGACGATCAGATTGTTGCCTGTAAAAAGCTCAGCCCCGCCGACGATGACAAGGATCAGGCCCAAGGAAAACACGGCCCCGCCCAACACGCGGGTCGGGCCAAATCCAAGGTCGGATCCGGTGACAGTCAGGGTGTAAAACATGGCCCCGAAAGCAATGAAGCCACCTGCGAGGACGGCCAGGGTGAACGTCGGGATCAGGGGCAGATGCGCCTTGGCGACACCTGCTGCTTCCACCCTTTTTGCCATTTCTGCCGGTTTGTAAGCATCAAATGTGTCAGCTGCGAGGTCATGGTTATGGTCACTGTTTGACATCAGAATCACCGATTATTCGAGGGCATTTGGCGGACATTTTGTCTCATTTTGGGGCCATTTGGGGGCATTTGAAGCACATTTTTCATCCGATCCGCAGATTTTCAAGGCCCTTCCAGTCGAGTTCGACACCATGACCAGATCGCTCCGGTGCTGTCGCCAGGCCTTCATGAATGATCAGGGGATCGGCAATAAACCGCTCAAGCCCAAATCCGTGTGCCTCCAGATATGAAGCATTGGACACGGCCGCCAGAAGATGTACGTGCAAATCATGGACACCGTGCGAGGTGACCTGGAGATTTCGGGCGGCCGCCAGAGCCGCAACTTTCATCCAGACGGTGATGCCACCGCAGTTCGATACATCGGGTTCGGGATAGGTCACACCACCTGCCGAGATCAGATGATCAAACTCGTGCAGGGAATGCAGGTTTTCACCCGTCGCCAGTGGCACACCGCCTTCCTGCAGGATACGGGCGTGACCAGCGAAATCGTCTGGGATGGTGGGTTCTTCCAGCCAGACCAGATCGAAGTCGCGCAATTTTCGGGCAGCGCGGATGGCCTGATCCACACCCCAACGCATATTGGCATCAACCATCAGGGCAAATCCGTCGCCCAGGAACTTCCGCATTTCACCAACGCGCGCGATATCTTCCGACAAGTTGTCGCGTCCGACCTTCATCTTGATGGCCCGGAAACCGCGTCCGAGATTATCGGCCGTCTGTTTCAACAACTGATCCAGCGGGAACAACAAATCGATGCCACCGGCATAGGCTTTGACCTTGTTATCTGCGCCGCCAAGCAATCGCCACAACGGCAATTTGGCGCGCCTTGCTTTCAAATCCCACAAGGCAATGTCGATCGCTGATATGGCATGCACGGTCAAACCACCCCGCCCGACATAGTGAGATGCCCACCACATCAGACGCCAGTTTTCTTCAACCAGATCCGCATCGTGGCCCATAAGCAAGGGCGTCAGGTCGTCGGCAATCAAGGCCCGGATCGCCGATCCGCCACGTCCAACAGTATAGGTGTAGCCAACACCTTCCGCTCCATCAGCATCGCGAACGCGAACGGTGATCAGCTCGAACGCTGACATGTCACCATGTGTGGAATCTGACAGCACCACAGGTAGCGGTATACGGTATTGATCTACCTGGATATTTTCAATTTTGGCCATTTGGTCCCCGTGTCATTTGCTGCTGACAAAGTTTGCGCTTTTTTTTTGGCAATCTGCAAGACCTGATCTGGTTCAACACAGGCTCCGGCCCTATATTTACGACATGACAACAGCTGCCCCCGAAACAGAGACCGCCCCGCCCTTACCGCCTCGTCAAAAGACGGAAGGCGGCATCCCATTTGAACTGGTATCCGAGTTCGAGCCTTCGGGCGACCAGCCCGAAGCCATTGCAGAATTATTGAAATCAATTGAAGAGGGTGAGCAGGATCAGGTGCTGCTGGGTGTTACGGGATCCGGTAAAACCTTCACCATGGCGAACGTCATCGCCACCACGGGACGTCCAGCCTTGATACTGGCGCCGAACAAAACCCTTGCGGCACAGTTGTACGGCGAAATGAAGGCTTTCTTCCCCAACAATGCCGTTGAATATTTTGTATCCTATTACGATTATTACCAACCCGAAGCCTATGTGCCCCGCAGCGACACCTACATCGAAAAAGACGCGTCCATCAACGAACAGATCGACC
>Ga0233449_1001997_pt1 | contig 16981 bp, 15 predicted proteins | sample SI_124_October20_FD_183012 | JGI IMG/M metagenome (GOLD analysis project Ga0233449, IMG submission 183012) | Seawater microbial communities from Saanich Inlet, British Columbia, Canada - SI_124_October2016_200_MG | ecosystem: Environmental > Aquatic > Marine > Inlet | place: Canada: British... | reverse complement strand
CAATCCGTTCTGAGTGACATCGCGTGCGCGGGTTGCCCGCGCACGCAATTTTATTTACGGTCCGGCTCCAACAAAGAGCCAACATGCCCAATGACGATTGAAAGTGCGATCAAGACCGGCATCGCGTGCTGGTTTCCGGGAGCCACAGGCATCGATCGCCTGGCTCAACTGTCCGGCGGCGCAAGTCAGGAGACCTGGTCGTTCGACGTCCTGCATCCATCCGGAAACATCGCTGTTATTCTGCGCCGCGCGCCATCGGGCTATGGCGCCGCACCGGGCCGCGCTGCCGGGCTGGAGGCCGAAGCGGTTCTGATGCAGCAGGCTTGTGAAGCGGGAATACCGTCCCCGCGCGTGCGTTACGTACTGCGCGGGGAGGATAGCCTCGGCAGTGGCTTCATCATGGATCGCGTCGAGGGCGAGACCATCCCGCGCAAGATCCTGCGCGATGCGGAGTTCGCCAACGCGCGCAATATGCTGGCGAGCCAGCTCGGTACGGTGATTGCTGGCATTCATGCTTTGGAAAAATCCCGGCTTCCGAAACTGCGGCTGATGACGGTCGCGGGCGAACTCGACGACCTCGCGGCGGAATACAAATCGTTCGACTGGCCGCGTCCGGTGTTCGATCTGGCGCTGCGGTGGCTGCACGACAACGCGCCTGCACCAGCGGACGCGGTGACGCTGGTACACGGCGATTTCCGCCACGGCAATCTCATCATCGGGCCTGAGGGCATTCGCGCGGTACTCGACTGGGAGCTGGCGCATTTTGGCGATCCGATGGAAGACCTCGGCTGGATCTGCGTGAACTCGTGGCGGTTCGGCGAAATCGACAAGCCGGTCGGCGGGCTTGGATCGCGCGAGGACTTGTTCGCGGCGTATGAAGCCGCAGCGGGCCGCGCCGTCGACGTGCCGCGTGTGATGTTCTGGGAAACGCTGGGCACCTTGCGGTGGGGCATTATGTGTTGCGGCATGATGCAGCGGTTTCGCGCCGGCCCCGATTATTCCATGGAGCGCGCCATGATCGGCCGCCGTGCCTCGGAAACCGAAATTGATTTGTTGCGGCTGCTGGCGCCGCGTCGCCGCGCATGACAAAGGATGTATGAGATGCAGGATCAACCGACGCCGGTCGAACTGATCAACGCGGTTGCGGAGTTTCTCCGTGCCGACGTCGCGCCGCAATTGTCCGGGCACGCGGCATTCAAGCTGCGCGTCGGGCTCAACGCGCTCGATCTGGTCGTGCGGCAGCTTACGCATGAAGCATCCGGCGATGCGGCCGAGATCGAGCGGCTGTCAAAGCTGCTCGGCACGTCCGGTTCGCTCGACGACCTCAACCGTCTCTTGTCGGCGCGTATCGCAAGCGGCGAGATGGGCTTCCAGACGCCGGGACTTACCGAACACGTCTGGCAGACCACGATGGACAAGCTGGCCATCGACCAGCCGAACTATGCGTCCTACAAGCGGGAGCGGGACGGAAGCTAGGAGCGTCAGCGACGAAGCAATCCAGTTTTCCTTGTGGCTCTGGATTGCTTCGCTTCGCTCGCAATGACGCTGAACTGATTTATCGTAGTCGATGAAAGATCAGCGCCCCTTCCATTGCGGCGGGCGCTTTTCCGCGAAGGCCTTGGGCCCTTCGATGTAGTCTTCGGACGCGCCAAGCGCCTTGACGGCCGGATAATCGAACTGTTCCGCCAGCGCCTGTTCCAGTGACACGCCGAGGCCGCGATGCATCGTCTGCTTCGAGGCGCGGATCGACATCGGGCCGTTCTGCAGGATGAGATTGGCCCAGCGCTCCGCAGCCGCGAGCGCTTCGCCCTTTGGAACGACTTCGTTGACGAAGCCAAGCTCAAGTCCTTCGCGGGCCGGAACATGGCGTCCGGTCAGGATCATGCCCATGGCGCGCTTGAGGCCGATCAGGCGTGGCAGGCGGTGCAGTCCGCCGGCGAGGGCAGCGAGGCCGACACGCGGCTCGGGCAGGGCGAAGGTCGCGTTTTCCGACGCGATGATCAGGTCGCAGGCCAGCGCGATTTCAAAGCCGCCGCCCATCGCCACGCCGTTGACGGCGGCAATGATCGGCTTGTCACAATCGAAGCGGTGGGTCAGTCCTGCGAATCCGCTGGTATCCCAGCCGCGCTGGCCGCCCTGGGCCTGCCACTTCAGGTCGTTGCCTGCGGAAAACGCCCGGTCACCCGCACCCGTCACGATTGCGATCCATTGATCGGGGTCCTTGTTGAACTCGTCAAAAACGCGATGCATTTCAAAGTGCATCGGCGAATGCACGGCGTTCATTACCTCGGGACGATTGAGCGTGACGATGGTCAGCGGACCTCTGCGGTCCACCTTGGCGAATTCATAGGCCATGAGCGATTTCCTTACGCTGCGTTGCAACACTTGAGCGATGTTGTCGTGCCTTAAATAGACAGCAAAGAAGCCGCTTCACAAATTAATTAAGCGCTTGACTAACGCGCCGCGTCTTACCTTAATTCCCAACCATCGTCGGCTCTCGCGAGCAGCGCGGCGGAACAAAAACAAAGTCCGGGGATGGACGTCTGGGAGTCGCGCGTTGGATTTCTCGCTGCCTGACGATTTGACCGCTTATCTGTCCGAGCTCGATCGCTTTATCGATCAGAAGGTTAAGCCGCTTGAGCAGCGCGACGACAACATCCGCTTCTTCGATCATCGCCGCGAATGGGCGCGGACGGATTTCGACAAGGGCGGCCTGCCGCGCCACGAATGGGAAGACCTGCTGCGTCAGGCCAAAAATCTTGCCGATGAAGCCGGGCATCTGCGCTTCGCGATTCCTGCGCGCTACGGCGGCAAGAACGGCTCCAATCTCTGGATGGCGGTGATCCGCGAGCATTTCGCTGCCAAGGGCCTCGGCCTGCACAACGATTTGCAGAACGAGCATTCCATCGTCGGCAACTTTCCGCTGGTGACGATGCTGGATCGCTACGGCCGCGACGACCAGAAGGCGATGATCGAAGGCTCGCTCACCGGCAAGTACCGCATCACCTTCGGCCTCACGGAACCCGATCATGGATCGGACGCCACCCACATGGAAACGCGGGCAGTGCAGGCCACGCGCGACGGCGTCAGCGGGTGGGTGATCAATGGCGAAAAGATGTGGACCACCGGTATGCATGTCGCCACCCACTGCGCGACGTTCGCGCGCACGTCGGGCAACGACGGCGATGCGCGGGGCATCACATGCTTCCTCGTGCCCGCAAGCGCCAAGGGCGTGAAGGTCGAAGAATATCTCTGGACCTTCAACATGCCGACCGACCACCCGCGCGTCAGCTTCACAGACGTGTTCGTGCCGGACGATGCGCTGTTCGGCGAAGTCGGCCGCGGCCTGTCGCTGGCGCAATGCTTCGTGCATGAGAACCGGATTCGCCAGGCTGCCAGTTCGCTCGGTGCCGCCGTCTACTGCATCAATGAGAGCGTGCATTACGCGCGCGAGCGCAAGCCGTTCGGCCACGCGCTGGCCGAGAACCAGGCGATCCAGTGGCCGCTGGTGGAGCTTGCGACGCAGGCGGAGATGCTGCGCCTTCTGATCCGAAAGACCGCGTGGGAAATGGACCGCATGACGCAGGCGGAAGTCGAGCACCGGCTGTCCGACAAGGTGTCGATGTGCAATTTCTGGGCGAACCGGCTGTGCTGCGAAGCGGCGGATCGCGCCATGCAGGTGCATGGCGGCATGGGCTACTCGCGGCACAAGCCGTTCGAGCACATTTATCGCCATCATCGGCGCTATCGCATTACCGAGGGCAGCGAGGAAATCCAGAAGCGCAAGGTCGCCGGATTTCTGTTCGGCTATATGGGCGCGGGGAAATTCGAGACGACGGAGAAGAGCCGCTAGTTCAGGTTTCACAAGAGGCGAACAATCGCCCGTGAAGAAATGTTTCTGGAGGAAACGATGCGCAGGTGTACGTCTGGCCGGTCCGACCGGTTCATGCTGATCAGTTCGGAGCGGGTGTTCTACGCCGGGCTGCACGGCAAGCCCTCGGTGCGTACGCTCGGTGCGCTCGCGGTCTGCGTGCCGCTGCATGGCACCGCGCGTCTAGAAATCGAAGGCCAGCCGCCGCGCATTGGCGAAATCCTCGCCGTCCCGGCTTACCTGCCGCACAAGATCACGTCGGAGTCCCGCGAAATCCTTGGGCTGCTGATCGAGCCTGAGTCAGTCTGCGACGAAGATCTCGCCGAGACCATTTGCCAGTGCGACGATCCGGTCGCCGCCAGCCGGCTAGCCGCACGCTTCCGCGAGATCTATGCGACCATGGCGCTGAGCGGCACGAGCGGTTTCACCTCGGCGGATTTCGACCAGATCTTTCTCCAGCGCCGCCTGAAGCAGCGCGATCTGGATACGCGCATATCGACCGTCGTGTCGCGGTTTCAGGCGAAACCGTCCAGCAGCATCTCGGGTGATGATTGCGCGAACGGCGTCAAGCTGTCGCTGTCGCGCTTCCTGCATCTGTTCAAGGACGAGACCAGCATGAACTTCAAGACCTTCCGCGCCTGGAAGCGCGCGCGGAATATCCTGCATCACGTCAATGTCGAGCGAAACCTCGCGCATTTTGCGCTCGATGCCGGCTATCCGGATTCGACGCATTTTAGCCACTCGCTGCGCCGCATTTATGGACTGCAGCCGAGTGCGCTTTTTTCCGGCTCGCGGCGGCTGCAGATCATCAACGGCCGGGATGTTGTGAGCGACGCAATGGGAATACGGGCTTAGGTAGCCGCGCGCACGCGTGGCGCGACGCCTTGCTCGGCGCCGGCTTTGTCCTGCGCCGCGATCGCCTTGCGGAATCCCTCGCGCTGCTTGAGCCGCCCCCAATAGGTGGCAACGGCCGGAGTGAACTGCGCGGACAGGCCGTTGGATTGCGCGAACATCAGCGCGTATCCGACCGAAATGTCTGCCGCGGTGAAGCGCCCCGCGCAAACCGTCTCCGATTCGGACACAGTGGTTTCGAGCGAGCGCAGCCGCGCCAGAAACCAGCGCGCATAATCGGCGGCGGCCTGCGGGTTCCTGCGTTCCTCCGGCTCAAGCTGTGCGTAACGGAAATAGATGGTCTGCGGGAACGTCAGCGTGGCTTCGCCGAAAAACAGCCAGTTCAGATACGAGCCATAAGCGGGTTCATCGACCGCGACGTTGAGGGGCGTAGGGCCATATTTGGTCACGAGGTAGTGGCAGATCGCGGAGGACTCGGTCATCCGGGTCTCGCCGTCGATCAGCAGCGGGATGGTGCCCAGCGGATTCAGTTCGAGATATTCGCGCTTCAGAAACCGCGGCGGAAACGGCAGCATCTTCAGTTCGTAGGGGATACCGACTTCTTCCAGCGTCCAGAGCGGACGGAAAGAGCGCGCGCTGGCGCAATGATAAAGCGTGAGCATGTCGGACGTTTCCCTTGCTTCTCGGCGTTATACAGCGCGGATCGTAGGCCGAGGCAAGCGCTTACTGCTCCGGCCGGGTTCTTATTGCTCTGGCAGCGTACCCATGTACTTGCACAGCACGCTGAGCATGACTTCATCCGCGCCGCCGCCGATCGAGGTCAGCCGCCGGTCGCGATAGGCGCGGCTGACGCGGGTTTCGTTCATGAAGCCCATGCCGCCCCAGTATTGCAGGCAGGCGTCGGGAATTTCCCGGCCCAGGCGACCGGCCTTCAGTTTTCCCATCGTGGCCAATGGGGTCACATCATTCCCGGCAATGTATTCCTCGCAGGCGCGATAGAGCAGGGAGCGCAGCAGTTCGACTTCGGTTTTCAGTTCCGCGAGCCGGAAGTGGATCACCTGATTATCCAGCAGGGGCTTTCCGAACGCCTTGCGGGCGCGGGTGTATTCGATGGTTTCATCGATGGTCTTTTCGTGGGATTTCAGGCATGCCGCCACCGCCCACAGCCGCTCCTCCTGGAATTGCATCATCTGGTAGGTGAAGCCCTTGCCTTCGTCGCCGATGCGGTTGCGCTTCGGCACGCGCACGTCGGTAAATTTGATTTCCGCCGTGTCCGAGCAATGCATGCCGAGCTTGTCGAGCTTGCGCAGAACCTCCACACCCTTGGTTTTCATCGGCAGGCAGATCAGCGACTTGTTGCGATGAGCCGGGCCATCGCCGGTATTGGCGAGCAGGCACATCCAGTCGGCCTGCGTGCCGTTGGTAATCCACATTTTGCCGCCGTTGATGACATAGTCGTCGCCGTCGGAGCGGGCGGTGGTCTTGATCGAGGCGACGTCGGATCCTGCGCCCGGCTCCGAGACACCGATACAGGCCACATAGTCACCTGCGATGGACGGTGCGAGAAACTCGCGCTTCATCTCGTCCGATCCGAACCGCGCCAGCGCGGGCGTCGCCATGTCGGTCTGCACGCCGATCGACATGCCGACGCCGCCCGCGTTGATCGCGCCGAGTTCTTCCGCCATCACCATGCCGTAGCTGTAGTCGAGACCCGCGCCGCCGTATTCGACGGGCTTGCACAGGCCGAGCAGGCCGAGGTCGCCCATCTTCTTGAACACCTGATGCGCCGGGTAGATTTCATTGCGCTCCCATTCATCGACGAACGGATTGATCTCGTTCTTGATGAACTGCTGCATGGTGCGGCGGATGGCGTCGTGTTCCTGCGTGAACTGCATTGCGTTTCCTGATGTTTCTTATGTGTCTCTAAAGTCCCATCTGGCGGCTCGCCAGATCCTTCATGATTTCCTCGGTGCCGCCGCCGATGGCGTTGACCTTCACCTCCCGGTAAATGCGCTCGACCTTCGGCCCGCGCATGAAGCCCGCGCCGCCGAAAATCTGCACGGCTTCGGACGCGCAGTAGGCCATGGTCTGCGTCGCCTGGTTCTTGCACATGCAGACCTCGGCTACGGGATTGTCGCCTTGCTCCAGCCGCCAGATCAGCATTTCCAGCATCGCCTGCGTTGCCGCCACGCGCTGCGCCATGTCTACGATCTTGTGGCGGATCACCTGATGATCGGCGAGGCGCTTGCCGAAGGTTTTGCGCTCGCGGGCATAGGCGATGGCTTCCTCGACGCAGACCCGCGCGAAGCCGGTGCAGCCGGCCGCAAGGCCCAGCCGCTCGCTGTTGAAGTTCTTCATGATCAGCTTGAAGCCGGCGTTCTCCTGTCCGATCAGATTTCCCACCGGTACGCGGCAGTCGTCGAAGTAGAGCGTCGCGGTATCGGAGGCCCACCAGCCCATCTTCTTCAGCGGCGTGCGCGAGAAACCCGGCGTGTCGCGCTCGATCAGCAGCAGGCTAACGCCGCTCGCGCCTTCGCCGCCGGTTCGCACCGCTACGGTGTAGTAATCCGCGCGCATGCCGGAGGTGATGAAGGTCTTCTCGCCCTTGACGACATAGTGGTCGCCGTCGCGCCGCGCCGTGGTGCGCAAATTGGCGACGTCCGATCCGCCGCCGGGTTCGGTGATGGCGAGGGCGGAAATCTTCCTGCCCGCGAGAATGTCCGGCAGCACCCGCGCCTTCAGTTCATCCGAACCGCCATAGACGATCGGCGGCGAGCCGATGGTATGGCTTTTCAGGCTGGCGCTGACGCCGCCAGCCCCGGCGCGGGCCAGTTCCTGCGCTGCGATCATGGACATGAAGCGGTCGCAGGGCACGCCGCCATACTCTTCCGGGAAGCCGAGCTGGAGCAGGCCGATGGAGGCGGCTTTCAGGTAAAGCTCGCGGGGGAATTCCCCGGCTTCGTCCCATTGCGCTGCAAAAGGTTCGATCTCGGTCGCCACGAAGCGCCGCAGCATATTGCGGAACGCCAAGTGTTCCGGGGTCAGAAAGGGACTGGCCGGTTCATCAATGGATCGTTCCGGGGCGTTCATCGGCATCCTCCGCATTTGGGGAGATTTATGGCCGCTCCAGAGCCCCAAGACTTGCGTTAAGCCGCCATGTCTTCTGAAATTATGCCTTCTGAAATTATGCCTCCGGAAATTGTGACAAGGCCAGCTAGTTTTCACAAGACGCTGGCGGTCCCGGCCTCCTACCGTTCGGAGCAACTCGCGATGAACCTGAGGGCCTGAAATGGATAAAGCCGTCGTCACCTGCGCGCTCAACGGCGTCCTGACCAATCCCAAGCAGCACCATGTCCCGGTGACACCGGAGGAAATGGCTCGGGAGGCCAAGGCCGCGTTTAATGCCGGTGCGTCGGTGATGCATATGCACCTGCGCCGGCAGGAGCCGGATCAAGGGCACATGCCGTCGTGGGACGTGAACCTGTCGAAGGAAGTCCAGCAGGCGATCCGCGAGGCGTGCCCCGGCGTCATCATCAATCACACCACGGGCGTCAGCGGACCGAACTATCAGGGCGCGCTCGATTGCATCCGCGAGACCAGGCCTGAAATGGCCGCCTGCAATGCCGGCTCGCTGAACTATCTGAAGGTCAAGGCCGACGGCTCCTGGGCATGGCCGCCCCATGTGTTCGACAATGCGCCGGACAAGATCCAGAAATATCTCGACGTGATGAAGGTGGCGAAGTCGTTGCCGGAATTCGAGTGCTTCGACGTCGGCATTGTGCGCAGCGTCGCGATGTACAAGCAGAACGGGATGTATTCCGGGCCGCTCGAATACAACTTCGTGATGGGCGTCGCGTCGGGCATGCCCGCCGACCCCGAATTGCTGCCGATCCTGCTCAAGCTGAAACTGCCGGATTCCAACTGGAGCGTCACCGCTATCGGCCGCGAGGAAATCTGGCCGCTGCATCAGCGTTGCGCGGAACTCGGCGGGCATCTGCGCACCGGGCTCGAAGATACGTTCTATCTCGGCGACGGCACCAAGGTGACCTCGAACGGTCAGTTGATCGAGGGCATCGTCGCCTGCGCGCGGAAAGCAGGACGCGAGATCGCGTCGCCAGCCGAGGCGCGGAAAATTCTCAAGCTGAACTAACGATAGCCGAAACGGACATCAGAGCCGTGGTTGAGACAGGGAGGTACGTCATGAACGATCTGACCGCAACGGGCGGCGTGCCCGGTCCCGGACGTATCGGGCGCGTGGCTGTCGGCGACATTCTGCGCCGCGCCGCATGCCGGTTCCCGAACCGCATCGCGCTAACCGACGGTCCACGTCAGGTCACGTTCACCGAAATCGAGCACGATGCCAATCGCTTCGCCAACTATCTGGTGGCGCGCGGGCTCAAGCCCGGCGAGAAGATTTCGACCATCTGCAACAACTCGGTCGAATTCGTCAAAGCGCTGTTTGGCATTCATCGCGCGGGTCTGGTCTGGGCGCCGATCAACACCATGCTCGGCCCGGCTGACATGGATTATATCCTCGGCCATGCAGAGGTTCGTTTCGCGCTGATTGACGACAACCTGCATGCACAGCCGGAACTGCGCGCGGCACTGAAACAGCGTGGTGTCGATCTCATTGCTGTGGATCTGGCCGGTAAGGCAAAGGAGCAGGGGCTTGAAAGCTTCAACGACCTGATCAAGGGACAGTCCATCATCGAACCAGAGATTGCGTTCGACGACCGCGATCTGGCGATGATCATCTACACCTCGGGCACGACGTCGCGGCCGAAAGGCGCGATGCATTGCCATCTCGCGGTGGTGATGGCCGCGATGAGCAACGTCATCGAAATGCATCTCGATCGTAACGACGGCATTACCGGACAGTTTCCGCTGTTCCATTGCGCCGCTCACGTCCTGCTGCTGACGTATCTGTCGGTCGGGGGCAAGCTCGCAATCATGCGCGGATTCGATCCCGTCGCCTGCATGGAGGCGGTCCAGCGCGACAAGCTGACGGTTTTCATCGGATTGCCCGCGATGTATCAGGCGATCCTCGATCATCCGCGCCGCAAGGAATTCGATCTCACGAGCCTGCGCACCTGCGTCTACACCATGGCGCCGATGCCGCGCCCGTTGCTGGAACGGTGCATCGCCGAACTGTGCCCGACATTCGTGCAGCCGAGCGGTCAGACCGAAATGTATCCGGCAACCACCATGTCGCAGCCGGACCGTCAGTTGGCGCGCTTCGGCAACTACTGGGGCGAGTCCATGATCATCAATGAGACCGCGATCATGGACGACGAGGGCAATCTGCTGCCGCCCGGACAGATCGGCGAGATTGTCCATCGCGGGCCCAATGTGATGATGGGTTACTACAAGGACCCGGAGGCGACTGCAGCAGCGCGCAAATTCGGCTGGCATCACACCGGCGACCTGGCGCTGATCGACGAGCACGGCGAGGTGCTGTTCATCGACCGCAAGAAGGACATGATCAAATCCGGCGGCGAGAACGTCGCCTCGGTCAAGATCGAGGAAGCGCTGCTGGCCCATCCGGCGGTGCTGAACGCCGCGGTGGTTGGACTGCCGCACCCGCAGTGGGGCGAGGCGGTGTCCGCCTTTGTCAAGCTGAAGCCCGGCGCGCAGACCGGCGAGGCCGAGATCATCGAGCACTGCCGCAAGTCGCTCGGCGGATTCCAGATCCCAAAGCTGGTGCGGATTCTGGACGAAATGCCGATGACCGCGACCGGAAAGCTGCGCAAGGTCGAACTGCGCCAGAGGTTCGTCGACCATTTCAACGCGACATCGGCGTCGTGAAAGCAAAGACCATCCATGACGGTAATTGAAAACTCCATCTCCCACGCCAGCGAGACCTATCAGGCCAATCGCGCGGGCATGCTGGCGCAGATCGCGCGGGTCAACGCGGTGGTCGGGCGGACCAGCGCAGCGTCGGAACTGTCGAAGAAAAGGTTCCATGAACGCGGGCAGCTGCTGCCGCGCGAACGCATCGCGCTGCTGCTTGATCCGGGCGCGCCGTTCCTCGAACTCTCCGCATTGGCCGGTTACTGCCTCGACACACCTGACCCGGAAAAGAGCATTCCGGGCGGTGGTACCATCGCGGGAATCGGATTTGTGTCCGGCGTGCGCTGCATGGTGACCGCGAGCGATTCCGGCATCGAGGCTGGATCGCTGCAGCCGATGGGCCTCGACAAGCGGCTGCGCTCGCAGGAAATCGCGCTGGAGAACAAGCTGCCGTCGGTTCAACTGGTCGAAAGCGCCGGCGCGAACCTGATGCGCTACCGGGTCGAGGATTTCATTCGCGGCGGAACGACATTCCGAAATCTCGCATTGCTCTCGGCCGCGGGACTGCCGGTGGTGACCGTCACCCACGGCTCATCCACCGCGGGCGGCGCCTATCAGACTGGTTTGTCCGACTACATCGTGATGGTGCGCGGACGAACGCGCGCATTTCTGGCCGGGCCGCCATTGCTCAAGGCCGCAACCGGCGAGATCGCCACCGAGGAAGAGCTTGGCGGCGCGGAGATGCACACCAGCACTTCCGGTCTGGGCGACTATCTCGCGGAAGACGATCGCGAGGCGCTCGGCATCGCCCGCCAGATCATGGCCGATCTCAACTGGGATCGCGCGTTGCCCGAGAGCGGCGAGCCGCCACGCGAGCCGCTGTACGATACCGAAGAACTGCTCGGCATCATGCCGATGGACCACAAGCGGCCCGTCGACATGAAGCAGATCATCGCGCGCATTCTCGACGGTTCGGATTTTCTGGAGATCGGCGCGAACTACGGCCCCGCGACAGTCTGCGGTCATGGTCGCATCGGCGGTCAGGCCATCGGCATTATCACCAATAATGGGCCACTGGACCCCAACGGCGCCAACAAGGCGACGCATTTCATTCAGGCCTGCTGCCAGTCGCGCACGCCGATTCTTTATCTGAACAACACCACGGGCTACATGGTCGGCAAGGCCTATGAGGAGGCCGGCATGATCAAGCACGGTTCCAAGATGATTCAGGCCGTGACCAACGCCACCGTGCCGCAGATCACCATTTACTGCGGCGCGTCGTTCGGCGCGGGCAATTACGGCATGTGCGGGCGCGGCTTTCATCCGCGGTTTTGCTTCTCGTGGCCCAACGCCAAGACCGCTGTGATGGGCGGAGAGCAGGCGGCGGGCACCATGGCGATCGTCGCTGAGGCCGCCGCCGCGCGGCGCGGCAAGCCGCTTGAGCCGGAGAAGCTGGAGGCGATGAAATCCCAGATCATCGATGTGTTCGAAAGGCAGATGGATGTGTTCGCCACCAGCGGGCGGCTGCTCGATGACGGCGTGATCGATCCGCGCGACACCCGCGCGGTGCTGATCAACGTGCTGGCGATCTGCAGCGAGGCGGAGAGGCGCAATCCGCAGAAGGTCCAGTTTTCGGTGGCGCGGCCATGAGCAAACTGACGCCGTTCCGTAAAATCCTCATCGCCAATCGCGGCGAGATAGCGCTGCGCGTGATGCGCACGGCCAAGCGCCTTGGCTACGAGACAATCGCGGTCTATTCGACGGCCGATGCGAATGCGCGTCACGTCCGCGAGGCGGATCAGGCGGTATGGATCGGCGAGTCGCAGCCGTCGCAGTCCTATTTGCGGATCGATGCCATTGTTCAAGCAGCGAAGGCCAGCGGCGCGGATGCCATCCATCCGGGCTATGGCTTTCTGGCGGAGAATGCCGAGTTCGCCAAGGCCTGCCGCGATGCTGGTCTCGTCTTCATCGGGCCATCGCCCGAGGCGATCCTCGCCATGGGCAACAAGGCCGGTGCGAAGGACATCATGCAGAAGGCAGGCGTGCCCTGTGTGCCCGGCTATCAGGGCGAGGACCAGAGCGACGCCACGATGCTCACCGCCGCCAAGCGCATCGGCTTTCCGGTGATGATCAAGGCGGTGGCCGGTGGCGGCGGCCGCGGCATGCGATTGGTGGCGAATGACGCGGCGTTTCCGGCTGCCCTGCGTGCAGCGCGCTTGGAGGCGCAGAATGCGTTCGGCGATCCGGGTGTCATTCTTGAGCGCGCCATCGTTCAGCCGCGCCACATCGAAATTCAGGTGTTCGGCGATCGTCACGGCAACGCGATCCATCTCGGCGAACGCGACTGCTCGGTGCAGCGCCGGCATCAGAAGCTGATTGAGGAGGCGCCGTCACCCGCGGTATCGCCTGAATTGCGTACGCGGATGGGTGCGACTGCCGTCGCTGCGGTCAAGGCCATCGACTATGAAGGCGCGGGCACGCTGGAGTTCCTGCTGGATAGCGCGGGCAACTACTACTTCATGGAGATGAACACGCGGCTGCAGGTCGAGCATCCGGTGACGGAAGCAATCACGGGCCTCGATCTGGTCGAGCTACAATTGCGTGTCGCGGGCGGCGAGCCGCTGCCGCTGACACAGGCCGAGGTGAAATCCTCCGGCCATGCCATCGAGGTGCGGCTCTGTGCGGAAGATGCCGCGCATGGCTTCATGCCGCAGTCCGGACGGATGCTGCGCTGGCGCGCGCCGTCAGAATTGCGCGTAGAGGATGCTTTGGAATCCGGCGGCGAGATTTCGCCGTTCTATGATTCGATGATCGCCAAGATCATCAGCCATGGCGCGACGCGTGACGAGGCGCGGCGCAGGCTGACGGCGGGCCTGAAGCAGATGACGGCACTGGGCGTCACCACAAACCAGTCGTTTCTCGCGCGCTGTCTCGATCATCCGGCCTTCGCAGCAGGGCAGGCGACCACAGCGTTCATTGATGAGCATTCGACCGATCTACTCGGCGTGAAAACCGGCGATGGATTGCATGCCGCCGTCGCTGCGCTTCTGGTTCATGTCTCGGCCATTGGGCCGGTTCACGCGCAGCAGCGTCTGGGTCTCGCGCATGGCTATCCCATCCCGATGCGTTTCGATCTCGACGGTCATGTCATCGAGCCGACGGTGCGGCGCGAGCGCGGTGATGTATTCCGGGTCGGGCTGGCGGAGTCCGAACACACCCTGACGCTCGGATCGCGCGACGGCAATGTGCTCCATTTCAGAAGCGACGGCGTTCTGGCCTCGGCCACATTCGTGCGCGAAGGCACTGATCTCTATTTCAATTTCGCCGGGACAACGTCGCATGTGCGGGATCTATCTCATGTCGCCGTGATGAAGGCGGGCGCCGCTGGATCGGACGGCAAGCTGCGGGCATCCATGAACGGGCGCGTGGTGTCGGTGCTGGCCAAGGCCGGGGATATCCTTGCCGCCGGTGCGCCGATCATCGTGCTGGAGGCGATGAAGATGCAGCATGTTCATGCGGCCCCGGTATCGGGTAAGCTCGCCGTGCTGAACGCCGAGGAGGGCGATCAGATCACGACCGGATTCGTGATTGCAGAGATCGAGGCCGCGCAGGACGCTGCTTGATGTGCAATTTATTCCCGGTCATTGCGAGGAGCGGAGCGACGAAGAAATCCAGCTTTGCTTGACCAGAAGTAAATGGATTGCTTCGCTTGCGCTCGTAATGACGAAAAGACTCCAGGAGATTGATGATGTCTGACGCACCAGTTTTGCACGACGAGCGCGGGCACGCGTTCTGGATCACGATCAACCGGCCCGACAAGCGCAACGCGCTGAACGCCTCGGTGATCGCTGGAATCGTTGACGGCTACCGCCGAGCGCATGAGGATAACGATGTCAGGGTGATCGTGCTGACCGGAACGGGCACCAAGGCGTTCTGCGCCGGTGCGGATCTGCAGCCGGGGGCGGGATTTGCGTTCGATCTGTCGCGGCCCAATCTTGACTATGCCGACATGCTGCGCACGGCGCAGAATGCGACCAAGCCAACCATTGCCCGCGTCAATGGCGTCTGCATGGCGGGCGGTATCGGGCTTCTGTGCATGACCGATATGGCGGTGGCGTCGGATGATGTCGTGTTCGGCCTTCCCGAAGTGAAAGTCGGCGTGTTTCCGATGCAGGTTTTGAGTCTGTTGCAATCCATCGCGCCGCCGCGTCTGGTGCGCGAATGGTGCTTCACCGGCGAGCCGTTCACCGCGGCGGAAGCAAAGGACGCCGGGCTGCTCAATCATGTGGTGCCCGCCGCCGAACTCGACGCCAAGGTCGAATGGCTGGTGGGACGTCTGATCGACAAGTCGCCGACTGCGATCCGCCGCGGCAAGTATGCCATGCGCGCGCTGGCCTCGATGTCGTTCGATCAGGGCATCGCCTACACCGAGTCGCAGATCGCAGTGCTGGCGATGACGCAGGATGCGAAGGAGGGCCTCGCGGCCTTCGCGGAAAAGCGCAAGCCGGTGTGGACTGGCAAGTGACGCGATAACGTCGGAGACGTCATGACCAAGGTCTGGATCGAAGCTGCGCTGAACGGGCCATGGACCCGCGCGAAGCAGCCGGGCATTCCGGTCGCGGTCGATGAGATCGTCGCGACGGCATCGCGTGCGCAGGGGCGGGCGCGGCGATCCTCCATGCCCACGCCTATGACGAGACGACCGGTCATCAGAAGGACGATTGGGAAATCTATGCACGTATTATCGAGGGCATCCGCGCCAAGGTGGATGTCATCGTCTATCCAACCATTCCGAGCCAGGCGCTGGGGCAGGAGCAGACAACCAATCGCTTCGGCCATACGGCGGAGCTTGCGAAGCGCGGGTTGATCGAATGGGCGGTGATCGATCCGGGCTCGGTTCATTTCGCGCGGTTCGATGATCTGGCGCATGGCGGGATTTACCTGAACCCGCACGCGGACATTCTGGAAGGCATGCGGATTGCCCGCGCGCACAATGTCCACCCGAGTTACGCGATCTACGAGCCCGGTTTCACGCGGCTTGGCGCCGCGCTGGCAGCCATCGCGCCGCCGTCACCGACGCCGGTCTATCGCTTCATGTTCTCGGAGGAGTTCGCCTGGGGCTTTCCGCCCCGCGACACATATCTCGATGCGCATCTCGACCTGCTGGCGGAAGCCGCGCCGGGTGCACCGTGGATGATCGCAGGTCTCGGCGTCGACATCACGGCGCTGATCCCGCACACGGTGGCGCGCGGCGGCCACGTCCGCGTCGGGCTTGAAGATATCAACTGGGGAAGTGACCAAACCAACGAAGCGCTGGTGAAGGACGCGGTCGGGCGCGTCCGCGATGCGGGTGGTGAGCTGGCGACAACCGCAGAGATTAGAGCCGCGTTGCGCGCAATGGATACGGCGCGGGGACTTCCTAGCGCCCCTTGAACACCGGCTTGCGCTTTTCCATGAACGCGGCGCGGCCTTCCTTGTAGTCCTCGCTCTTGAAACAGGCGTCGACCAGATCTTCGCAGCGCTTCATGTCGCGCATGAGCTCATCCTTGCAGGCTTCGCCGACAATAAATTTGATCGAATCCACGGTGAGCGGCGCGTTGGCGGCAATGGTGGCTGCGTAGGTCTTGACGTAGAATTCCAGCTCATCGTTTTCGACGATGCGGTTGACGAGACCCATCTCGACCGCTTCCATCGCCTCGAACAGCCGGGCGGTGAAAAAGATCTCCTTGGTGAAGGACGGACCGACCACATCCATCAGCCGCTTCACGCCGGAATAGCCGTAGCCGAGGCCGAGCTTGGCGGCGGGCACTGCGAAGCGCGCGTCTTCCGAGCAGATGCGCAGGTCGCAGCAGCTCGCCAGCCCCATGCCGCCGCCGACGCAAAAGCCGCGGATCATCGCGATGGTTGGCTTCGGAAACTCATGCACGCTGGCATAGGCGGCTTCGACCGCCTCGTTGTATTTCCTGACGCCTTCCTCGGAGGAGCGCTCGTCGGCAAACTTCGAGATGTCCGCACCGGCGACAAAGGCCTTGTCGCCCGCGCCCGCCAGCACCACCACGCGGATGCCGTCGTCCTTGGCGTATTCAGTCATCAGCCGGGTGCACGCTTCCCACATCTCCAGCGACATGGCGTTGCGGCGCTCGGGATTGTTGAAGATCACATAGCCGACGTTTCCGTCCTTGCGAGAGATCACCTTGTCGGTCGAAGCCATAGCCGTGTTCCTTGATTAGATTCAGACGACCTTGCTCTGCTGGAGCGAGGCGATCTCCTGTTCACTGAAACCGAATTCCGTCAGCACGTCGCGCGTCTGCTCGCCGACGCGGGGCGGGCGCGCGGCCATGCGGCTCGGCGTGCGCGACAACGTCACCGGCTGGCCGACGAGATGCTTGCCGGCGTCGGGCAGTTGCTGCGCGATGCCGAGGTGCTTGACCTGTTCGTCATCGAACACCTGATCGATGGAGTAAATAG
>Ga0233449_1001996_pt1 | contig 16984 bp, 20 predicted proteins | sample SI_124_October20_FD_183012 | JGI IMG/M metagenome (GOLD analysis project Ga0233449, IMG submission 183012) | Seawater microbial communities from Saanich Inlet, British Columbia, Canada - SI_124_October2016_200_MG | ecosystem: Environmental > Aquatic > Marine > Inlet | place: Canada: British... | reverse complement strand
ACACTATGAATCTTCACAGTGATCATAGTTATCGCTAATTTATACAATCAGGTATGGAAAAGGCTAAACGTGAGCAATTATCTAAAAATTTCTTCAGGGACGAATTTTCCTGCAAATGTAATTGTGGGTCAGATCGCATTGATTCCCCGCTAATTATTAAATTTCAAGCGTTACGAGATGATAGTTTGTCAATAGAATATTTTGATGTTATTAGGCAAGTGACAGCATGGTAAACTTACCTGTCTGGAAGGCTCGAGGGTTCCCTGTAACAAGGGGAAAAGTTATGTCGAGCGAAATTGTCCGGCGTGGTAAGGAGGGAATCTACTATGCCAATGTCACCTACATGGGAGTTAGGTTGCGAGACCGTTTGAAAACGGTTGACCGTGACGAAGCCCAACGTAGATTAATAGAACTTAAACTGGCTGTGGAAAGGGGTGATTACCAAAAAGCTAAACAAACCTTTGATGACCTTTTGGAAAAGTACAAACCCAGTAAGGAGCGAAAGGCTTTAATAATAAGAGTTCATTTAATGCCAGAATTTTCTGGTAAAAAACTATCGGAAATCGATGTTGATGCATGGGCGAATGATCAAGCCAAACGCCATCCTGAGTCTACTTGCAAAAAGCATTTTCAAGTGATGAAGGAACTTGGGTTTGAACTACCGAAGGTCAAGTTTATACAGGGCAAGCGGTTTAATCGGGAACAAATTCTTAGCGAAGAACAAGTTTTAAGAGTAATAACTCAATTTGTTAACCCTCGCTATCGTTTTGTTTGCTTGGTTTCAGCTTATAGCGGATTGAGGCTTAAGAATGTTGTTCACCTTAAACGGAATGAAGTTAATCTCAAGGATGGCTGGTTGAATATCAAAAGCCAAAGTAAAACAGGGAAGCCTGTGAGTGTCCCAATAACTCCGGGCTTGAGAAAGATATTCAAGTTGATCAAAGTCTGGCCTTTGAGAGATCAAGATAGATTTTTTCCTAATATTAGCGAGAAACCAATCAGCGTTCAGGTTGGTAGAGCTTTTAAAAAGGCAGGAATATCTTGGGGATCATTTCATCACTTCAGACATTTTGCTGCTTGTGAGCTTATTAATAACGGTGTACCTCTAGAGGTAGTTCGGGAGTTTCTGGGTCACTCTGACATTAAATCAACACTGGTTTATGCCAGACTCAAGGGTGAAAAACTTCAGGAAGCAGTCAGTGGTTTTGACACAACTCTGACACAAATAGAGAGTCAACGATTTGACTGGGCTGTAAGTGATTGAAAAGAGTAGCCCCAAGGGGAATCGAACCCCTGTTTCCGGCGTGAGAGGCCAGCGTCCTAGCCGCTAGACGATGGGGCCATACGTAATGCAAAGCCTTACTGTAAAGAAACGTAGTTTCTAAAACCCGTCGCGTTTCATAATGGGCGGGCCGGTACGGTTTTTCTTTTTCTCTTTTCTTATAACATCTTCTGCTTCGAGGTCGCGCTTGTTAACACCCGCTACTAAAAATACCATCAGGGGATAAGCAGGCAAGGACAAAATCCCCCAGGTTGCCATAAACTTTCCTCCCGCAGATATCATACCCCCATCGCCGCCTTCATTTCCTCCTGTACCAAATGCGAGGAACAGCATCAGTCCTAGTAGCATTCCCATCAACGATGAAACAGAAGTTTTATGCGCGATTTCGTTCATATATAGTGTTGCCAGGAGTGGGAAGTCGCTGACATAAGCACCTATAAGACCCAGTGTGAACATGATGAAAATAGCCGCCATTAAAAAGTCGTTGGTGATGGCAATGGTTGCGACCAACTGATAGGCTGGGGCGCAAAGGCCAACGATAAAGGGATTTCGATAAATGCTCATTTTTCCTCTTTTGTCCTAAAAAAAGCGGCGATATCTTGAAATTACAGCCGTTATCATGCTGAGTTCATCGAAGCGTCTCGCTTGAGGTGCTCAAAGTCTGCCAATATTGCCTCCCCTGCTAAGGGGGGGAATTGGCTCGGGTACAAGGGCTCGAACCTCGACATCCAGAATCAGAATCTGGCGTCCTACCATTAGACGATACCCGAGTATTAATTCCATCAAATCTTGGAAACCTTGATTTATAATAATTTTAATAGATTTCCATGTCAAGATTGTTTGCGTTCATTATTATAAGGAATATTATTAAATGCGTGTGATTTCTGGAACTGCACGAGGAACCCGGCTAGTGGATCTGGGGGATGCTGAGGTTCGGCCCACATTAGATCGGGTAAAGGAGTCGTTCTTTAACCAGATAGGACAGAATCTGGAGGGAAAGTCTTTCCTCGATTTGTTTGCCGGGACGGGGTCGATGGGCATTGAGGCCCTAAGCCGGGGTGCAGAAAAGGTGATTTTTGTCGAGAAGAACCCTGCCGCTCAACTCCTGATTACGGGTAACCTGGAAAAGTGCAGGATGACGTCCGAAGATAGGATAACCCGCTGGCAATTGATGAAACTGGATGCCTTGAATGCAATATCGGTTTTGAAAGAGAAGGGCGCTCGGTTTGATATCATTTATATTGATCCTCCCTTTGCGGATGATCTTTACGAGGTCTCTTTAACGGCATTGGCGGATATACTCGAAAATGACGGCTGGGTTATTGTCGAACATTTCCATAAAACTAAATTACAAGAAAGTTATGGTAGACTAAAATCTTTTAAAGACAGGCGTTTGGGTGACTCTTGCCTATCGTTTTTTGAATTGAAATTATGAATGATCCAGAAAAAATAGCTATAGCCATGAGCGGGGGGGTAGACAGCTCGGTCGCCGCATCGATAATTAAAGAACAGGGCTATCAAGCGGTCGGCATCTCACTGCAATTGTGGAACTATTCTGACTCGGATAACCGCTTCGGAACCTGTTGTTCGCTCGATGACCTTGCCGATGCACGTCGTGTTGCTGAAAAGGTGGGCATCCCTTTTTATATTCTCAACATGGAAAAAAAGTTTAAGGAAGAGGTGGTCGACTATTTCATTTCTGAATATATGCAGGCACGCACCCCCATCCCTTGCACGTTGTGCAATCAGAAATTAAAGTTTGATGAGATGATTCAGAAAGCGGAATCGTTTGGTGTGCATCGTGTAGCCACCGGTCATTACGCTTCCATCGTTAAGCATCCAAGCGGTAAATTTCTGGTTCGCCGGGGACGCGATCGTTGGAAGGACCAGAGTTACTTTCTTTTCAACCTGTCGCAGGAGCAACTTTCCAAGTTGGAGTTTCCATTGGGTGATATGGATAAAAATGAAGTCCGCGAACGGGCGCGACAATTGGGATTGAATGTGGCAGAGAAAGCCGAGTCTCATGAAATATGTTTCATTCCAGATAACGATTATCCAAAGTTCATTGCGAAACAATTAAATGGTGATGCTTTTCAGCAGGGAGATATTGTTAACTCAAATGGCGATGTGCTTGGCAAGCATAAAGGGTATCCGGCGTTTACAATTGGTCAGCGCAAGGGGCTGAACCTGGGTGGACTCAAAGAGCCGCACTTCGTAACGCATATTGACCCGGTGAACAACCGAATCACCGTTGGACCTAAAAAAGAATTAGAAAAGGCGAACTGTACTGCCGGTCAAGTCAACTGGTGCTTGGAGGTTGGAGATTCTACTCGCGCGGATGTGCAGATTCGTTATCGACATCAAGGTGTCCCGGCTACTATCACCAAGTTAGAGGGTTCTCGTGTTCGCATCGACTTTGATCAACCTCAAATATCGATTGCGCCCGGTCAATCGGCTGTATTTTATCAGGATGATTGCGTGATCGGCGGCGGGTGGCTGGAATGAGTGAAGAAGTTATAGTCGCAGTAGATGCGGCTCTGCAAGCAGGTAAAATTCTTCGTGAGCGCGCTGATGATATCGGTAAAATTTCTTTTAAAGAATTTTATGACCCGGTGACTGAAGTCGATCACCTGGCTGAGAAAACAATTATTTCCCGGATTAAAAAATCTTTTCCCGACCACGATATTCTCGCCGAAGAATCGGGTGACACAGAAGGTAGTGATTCAACAAACAAATGGATCATCGACCCGCTTGATGGAACGTTGAACTACTCCCATGGTTATCCCTGTTATTGTGTTTCCATTGCATTGGAGCAACAGGGTGAAATTAAAGTGGGTGTCATTTATAATCCGTGTCTGGATGAATTGTTTGTTGCCGAAAAAGGCGAGGGTGCGATACTCAATGGGAAGCCAATACACGTATCAAAAATTCCTACATTGCAGAAGAGTTTGCTGGTTACAGGTTTTGCGCCGCGTGTAGTGATGTCCGACAAAGACAACCTCGATCATTTCTGCAATTTTATGAAATCCTGTCAGGCAGTGCGCCGGCCTGGCTCTGCGGCGATGGATTTGGTATATACCGCGATGGGTCGCTTTGAAGGATTCTGGGAGAGGATGTTGCACCCCTGGGATGTTGCGGCGGGGCTTCTTATCGTTCTCGAAGCGGGTGGCAAAGCCAGTAAGTTCGATGGCACGCCGACAAATGTTTATGATCAGGAAATTCTTGTTAGCAACGGGCTTGTGCATCAAGAAATGGTAGATGTGTTACAAAAAGGCCAGTCGTAATTCCCTCCAGATTCTCCGGTTTAAGCCGTGAGTAATTTCATGAAAAAATTATTTTTACTCTTCTTTTTTATTTTTTGGTTTGCGGGCTGCCAGTCCACCGGTCAGAAAGACTGTGCCGGGTGTGCCTACGATGTGTTTTTATGGAAAACAGCAGTAGATACCATTGCGTTGGCAAACTTTCCTGAAGAAGAGTTCAATGCTGTGGTGCACTATGCCGAATTTTCCAATGCCTGGGTGACAACTGGAAACGAAGTGAATATCACTTCCAGGTTTCTTCACGAACTTTCAAAAGAACAACGGATAGCCGTGGCGGCCCATGAAATTGCGCATCTCAAGTCGGGGCATTACTACACTAGACTCGGTGCATCTATTTTAACTTCGATTGGATTTTCCGTGTTGAACGTTTTTGTGCCCGGTGCGGGTTATAGTGAATATCTAGTCAAACCGGCACTGATGGGTGGATTCTCGCGACCCCAAGAGCTGGAAGCGGATAAGCTGGGTGTCAGTTATTTAACCAAGGCGGGATATTCATCTAAATATTATTTGCAACTTTTAGATGTGCTTCGTAAAAATTCGGGAGAAAAAACTGAAGAAGCCAATTATTTTTCCACCCACCCGACGAATGAAGAGCGGATGAATCAAATCATTAATTTAAAACAAGCTAACGAATAACTAAAATTATTTTTATATACTTTCAGGGTCCACGAGGTAGGTGTATCCACTCAAACCTTCTTTATAAAGACTCAGAAAGTCGTCTGCTTCCTTTTGTGTGACGATGCCCCGTTGAACACAGCCAATGAGGAACCCATCAATGCGCCCTGCAAGCTCGTCGGCTGAAAACTGCACGTAGTCGAGTACATCGGTTACATCTTCACCTTCAATAATCTGTTCATACTTTAAAGTGCCATCTTCGTTCTGGGATACATGAACCGTGTTGGTGTCTCCAAATAGGTTGTGCAAGTCGCCCAGAATTTCTTGATAAGCTCCCGTCAGAAAAATACAGAGAGGATAGGTTTCTCCGGGTTCCAGTGGGTGGACGCGAAGAGTGCTTTCGGTTCCCCGGTTGGTTCCGATAAAAGTATCTATCCTGCCATCTGAATCGCAGGTGATGTCTTCAAGGGTTGCATCGCGGGTGGGTTCCTCGTTCAATCGGTAAATCGGCACGACAGGAAAAACCTGATCGATAGCCCATGAGTCTGGTACCGATTGAAAGACAGAAAAGTTGCAGAAATATTTATCAGCCAGTCGGGTTTTCAAGCTGCGAATTTCGTCAGGCATGAATTTAAGGCGCGTGCTTAGTTTTTCAATTTTCCGACAAATGCCCCAGAAGATTCTTTCGGACATGGCTCTGTCTTTCAAAGAAATCAGGCCTAAGAGAAATTGGTTCTGTGCTTCATCTTTTAAATGCACCGCATCGTGCCAGGACTCATTCAGGTTTTTATTGGAAGTTGAATCGAGCACATAAAATATTTCTTTAACGACCTGGGGAGCATTTTCTTCGATTTCAATGGTGTCACTCCATTCCGGAAAGCTTGTTACATCGAGAACGTTGACAACCAGTATGGAATGATGCGCTGTCATGGCTCTGCCAGATTCGGATATGATGTTGGGATGAGGCAGGTTTTCTTTATTGCAGACTTCTAAAAGATGGTAAACCACATCGTTGGCGTATTCTTGCACCGTGTAATTAGTGCTCGATGCAAAGGTGGAACGAGAGCCATCGTAGTCGACACCCAACCCGCCGCCGACATCAATGTATTCAATGTTGCAACCAAACTTCATTAACTCTGAATAAAACCGTCCCACTTCCTGCAAACTGTTTTTGATCCTTCGGATATTGGTGATCTGACTGCCTAAATGGAAATGGATTAATTTGATACTGTCTAGAATGTTTTTGTCTTTGGCTATTTGCAAAGCTTCCATTAACTCGATCGAATTTAGCCCAAACTTCGAGTTCTCTCCCGCAGAAGAAGACCAGCGGCCCTGACCGGTGCTTAATAGCTTGATACGCAGCCCAATGTTCGGCCTTACGCCCAACTCTTTTGCGACCTTTTCTATTAGAGACAGCTCATTCAATTTTTCAACAACAATGAAAACCTTTTTGCCGAGTTTTTGACTCATTAAAGCCAGCCGGATAAAAGCTTCATCTTTATAACCGTTGCAAACCAACAAGGCTTCAGGGTTGTCGAGGATAGCCAGGATGGCGTGCAACTCGGGTTTGGATCCGGCTTCGAGTCCAATGTTGTAAGGTTGGCCGAATTTAACGATTTCTTCTACAACCTGTCTTTGCTGATTCACTTTGATGGGGTAGACGCCATGATACTTTCCCTTGTATTCATATTCTTCAATGGAACGTTGAAATGAGTTGGCGAGATTGGCGATGCTGGCTTTAAGGATGTCCGAAAAGCGGATGAGAACAGGAAGCGAATATCCCTTCGACTGAATGTCGTCGACCAGATCTTTGAGGTCAATATCATGCTTGTTCTGGTGATTGGGTCTTACAACGATATTCCCTTTTGGGTTGATATCAAAATACCCTGCACCCCAGCCGCTGATATTATAATGTTCGCGGGCTTCTTCAATGGTCCACTTCGGCATTCAGAGGGGTCCTTTTTAACTGTATAAGTTTATGGAATGAGTCTATTAAAATTACCTCAAAGCTTGAAAATGTCAATTGAAAACAAAGCATTTTTTTGAATTCCTAAACTGTGTTATAAATTCTTCATTGTATGTTTAATCTTCAATCTGAACCAGAGATAGAAAATGAAAATTGAAAAAGTCGAAGTGCAGGAAATTGCTCGTCAGTTTGGCACTCCTGTTTATGTATATAGTCTTGAAATTCTGCGTCAATCCATTCAGGAGATTAAAAAACTCTCTCCTGTCACCCGGTATGCGATGAAGGCCTCATCTAATGTAAGTATTCTTCAGGAGATGCTGGCGAATGGAGTCAAGATCGATGCGGTGAGTGTTTATGAAGTTCAACGCGCTATTCGTGCAGGGTATAAGGCTGAAGACATATGTTTCACCAGTGACGTATTTTTTAATTCTGATGATGTGAAGTATTGCCTCGATAATGATATTTATTGTAATTGCGGCACATTAGGAATGGTTGAAGAATATGGTCAGGCTTTAAAAAAGCAGGGAACGGGTTCCGCAAAAATTTCTATTCGTATTAATCCCGGTGAGGGAGCGGGGCATTCAAAAAAAACCAACACAGGTGGGCCTTATAGCAAGCACGGCATCTGGTATCAAAACCTGGATGAGGTAAAGAAATTATTGAAAGAATATAACCTGACGCTTTCAGGAGTGCATATGCACATTGGTTCTGGTGGCGATATGGAACACCTCAAGCGCATTACCGGAAAACTAGTGGACTTCGCCAAAGAGTTCCCTGATGTAGAAACAATAAACTTCGGTGGTGGTTTGCCTTATCAGTATGATCCCGAGCTGCCGCAGGAAGATATCTCAGGCTACAAAGCTATCATCGATGAACGGGCGAAGGTTTTGAAAGATCATTTTGGTCGTGAAGTGGTATGTGAGATTGAGCCGGGAAGAAGATTTGTTGCTGGTTGTGGTTACCTGATCGGTGAAGTGCGTTCGCTCAATCACACTTTCGATGAAGACGGAAAACGTATCGACTATGTTTTGACCAATGTTGGATTTTGCCATTTGATTCGGCCGATGGCTTATGGATCGTTTCACCCTATCTGGTTTGATGGCGAAAATCTGGGGCCAGAACAAGATCTGATTATTGCCGGTCCGGTCTGTGAATCGGGAGATGTGTTGACCCAAAAAGATGAAGAGCCGGTTCCGCGGAAATTGCCGATGCCCAAATCGGGTGATTGTATAGTAATAGGTGGGGCAGGGGCTTATGGGCATGTCATGTCTTCGAACTACAATTCACAACCTCTCATCCCTGAAGTCATTGTCGATGGTGATCAATGCACCCTGACCCGAAAACGCCAGACGCTGGATGACATCATGCAGTCTGAAGTTTAAGATTTCTGAAATAGCGGATCAATTTTTTGGGCCATTTGTACATCTGCGAGGGTAACGCCGCTTACTGTGTGGGTCCAGTACCTTATTGAAATGCGTTTGTAGTTGATGATGATGTCGGGATGATGATTGTTTTCCTCCGCAGCTTCTGCAACTTTGCCGACAAACTCAATCCCTTCCATAAATTTTGAGGCGTGATGCACACGTTGAATGTAGGGAACGTCTTTTTCGTTCTTACCCGTTTTCCATTCCGGTGCCATCTCTTTTAATTTTTCTTCCAGTTCCTGTTCAGTTAACGCAGTTTTTTCTACCATTATTTTTCCTTTATTAGTTCTTCGAGTTTTTTCCGCAAGGTGATTTCGTGAGTCTTGAACACAAAGCTTTCTTTGCCGTTGATGCGTATTACGGGGATTCTTTCTTTATAGGATTCGAATAGTGCAGGGTCGGATTCGATATCCGTAAGGATTAGCGTTGCCGGAAAATCAGGTAGTACCCGATCAACAATTTCTTTCGCATCGTCACAAAGGCAGCAATCTTTTTTTGTCAGGATTTCGATTTGAATTTGCATCATATTTTTTTAACCTGATTTACCACAGATAAACACAGATGGACACAGATTTGTTAAAGGCGCAAAAAATTATTTCAGCTTTACGGGTATAGACCAGTTGGCCCCACGCCGAGTGGTTACATGGAGTGGGTCATGGTGGTGACGGTGCCCCAGATTATGAGGGCTGCGAAGGTAACTATAAAGCCTACCAGAACGATCATTGCAAGAGGACGTTTTTTCCAATAACGTTCTTTATTTTGGTCGACGATGGGGATAGAAGCTAAAAATCCTATGATGACCGGGGGTGCTACGATTAAAAAAGGAACCCATACATTTTCCAAAGCATATATCCAGACAAACTGCCAGGGAGGCTTGGTAACTTCGAGACCCAGGACCGGCTCATCTCCCAAAGGAGGTGCTATCGTTAGTGCCAGCAGACAAATTAATAGAAAGACCCCTGCGCCAGCTTTTCTCAAATAAGCCATGTGATGCGTAAAGGGAATGTTTTTTGCGGGCTTCGTTGCATCTGGCAATTGTGAAAGTTTGTGGTATTTGACGTAGAATAAATGGAGCCCGATCATCAATATCGCGATGATGGGTAGCAGAGAAATATGCGCCATATAGATCCTATTCAAAAGAGGGACCCCTTGTGCAAAAGCTTCGGTGAGCGGCAACCCGAAAATGCCCATTTGCTCTGCAACCCAAAGAAAATGCGCTAACGCCTCATAAGCTTCCTGATCCCATTTAAGAACGGTGCCGGTGAAAAGCAAGTTGACCATCATAAGCATTATTCCAATGCCTATGAGCCAATTGATTTCCCGCGGATTTTTATAGGATGCCGTGAAGAACACACGGATGACATGCAGAGTCATGGTCACCGTCAGTACTTCTGCGGACCAGAAGTGGATGCCTCGTAAGAACCAGCCTAGATATACTTGATCAACAAGGTAATGCAGGCTTTGATTTGCACGTTCTGGGTCGGGGATGAAAAACTGAGCTAACAGAATACCGCTGATTACCAGAACCCCGAAGGCCGATAAGGTCATTCCTCCCAGGGAGTATTTTATGGAATTTGAATGCTCGGGGATGTCGTATTCAAGGAGGTGGATGCCTAACCGGTCTTCCAAAATTTTTGTAAGTCCGTTGGCCATGTTGTCATTCCCTCGGTTTTATGAAAGTCAAACCTGCAAAAACAAGCCCAGCCAAAAAGGTAATGCCCGCTGCTACTCCATAGCCTTTGCTCGATGTGCCCACTGTTTTATGTTTCGCTGACTCTACTTTTGGCATGTTGTGGTCATCGCTCTCTTTGTGGCTGCCTTCCATTTTCATTTCCGTTTTCTGCGTAGGTTCGACAACTTCACCGGGCATGAACAGGTCACTGGGAGAGAATAAACCCGAATCCCCAAAAGGATCTGATGCTTTCTCTTCATTGGCATACATGGGGTCGATGGAAGTTGGTTCTTCTGTTGCAGTTATTGGAGTCGATTCTTTTTTGTGGCCGCTATGCGCCAGTGCGTTTTGGGCGCTGAAAATAAATAGAACGGCGATCAATGATAAGGAGAATGACTTCATGATCCCATTACCAATTGTGTGAAAGCTTCCAGTGTCTCATCGTTAGCCCAGTCTCTGGGGCCAATGGCTTTGTGTCGAATAAGTCCCTCGCGGTCAACGATGAATGTTTCAGGAACACCGGTGGTTTTATAAACTTTTTTTGCTACGATGCTTTCTGGATCCAGCAATACGGGAAAGGTCAGATTGAATTTTTTCATAAAGGGTTCAATCAGTGTTTGATCCTTGTCGACACTTATCGTGAGCATTTCAAATCCATGATCTTTAAACTTACGGTATAGCTTTTCCATGGAAGGCATTTCGACCTCGCAAGTGCCGCACCAGGTGGCCCAGAAATTTATGAACACCACTTTACCTCTGTAGTCCGAGAGTTTTACTTTCCCGCCGGACAGAGTTGAAAGCTCAAAATCGGGAGAAATAAATGCCTCTGCGGGATACTCGGTTTCGTACGGCTTAAGCTCTACCTTATTCAGGGAAACAACGAACACAGATAACAGCGCTGCTACCAAAAAGGTGTAAGGGATGTAAATGCTAATAGGTTTGTCTTGGGCTACGTTTTCCATTTTTTATAATATTTTGTTTAGGTGTCTAAGTTCGACGATAAGGACGATAGAATTTTTTGTCTACAGCGATAACGATTTCGTCCAAAGTTTTGCCTTGATTGTACAAGTCATAAGCATAAAAAACTTCGTTCAAACAAATATCGCATTTGGAACCATGCTTATTAGTGTAACAAGTTAATAAGGTTTTGTGGTTGTGATTTTTTTTGCAATAACAATAGCAGAACAGGCTATCGATTACCTTTGGTATTTCGGCTGCAATTCGATAGGCCTCTGCCACCCTTCCTGTAAAAATTGCATCGGTCAGTATGGGACGGGTTTCAATTAAAAACCCCGTTGCCGGCGCTACAGGTGGAACTTTTACGGATGGTTTTGTAGTTATATATACTCCTGCTACGACCACGCAGACAAAAATCGCCATTGCTATGGTTGAGACACGTTTTTTATTTATATTGGAAATGTTATTCCCGGATTTCTTTTTGGCCATTTTCTGCAATAAACCCTGATTGAGTTAAATAAAGTATTGATTGTACTTAATTATATTGACTGTCACCTTTTGATTCAACTAAAACCCTCCAGCCCCCCCCTTGTCAGGGGGGATTATTAAGTACCCCCCTCTCCAGGCCGAGTGGCTAACGGATGATTTGGTACCATTTTGTTAAAATGCGCGGAGGAAATCCTAATTTAAACAGTGTGGCGATGAGGATGTTTCTTAAAGTCGTGAACCAGATGCCTTCTTTAGTCCATCTACGGGGTGATGTGAGAGCTTTTTCTTTAAGAAGAACTACCGATCCTAATTTTTTCAGTCTTTTGAAAAAATCGATATCTTCACAAATAGGTAGCTCTGTAAATCCGCTCATTTGATGGAAGATGGAACTTTTCACAAAAAAAGCCTGATCGCCATAAGCCATTCCCAGGTATTTTGAGCGTATATTTGCAAGCCGGGTGATTAATTTTAGAGACCATTTTTCGGAATCAATACAAAGCGAGAATGCGCCACCGATTTTTTCTGGGTTTTTCATTGAGTGCAGCATTTTTTTGTAGCTGGCAGGTTCAATTCGACTGTCGGCATGAAGGAAAAGAAAAATATTACCTGTGGCGATTTGTGCCCCGGCATTCATTTGCGGTGCGCGGCCAGAGGGTCCCTTGATCACGAATTCAGTAAAATTTTTTGCGATTTCGATGGTGTTGTCATTGCTGCCACCATCGCTAACAATCAATTGATGAGGTGAAAGCTGTTGTATTTGCGTCAGGGTTTCGCTCAAACACCGCGCTTCATTAAAGGTGGGGACGATAATCGAAATTTGCAATGCATTTTCCTTGGGTTTTCGGGCCTGTCTATGTCTAGAGCATCACTACGCCTTTGTAATCAGGCATCAATATATTATAGAATAGGGGTAGGTTAAACCCGATTTCACCATTTTTCTGTGCGCCCGGTTGTGGGCAAGGTAATTATGTTAGCGCATTTTATAGATTCCCGATCATTTCAGTGTGGTTATTTTCAAGACCGCCAGTCTCTATTCGAAGAATATTTGCTTGAAGATGTATCGGAATCCGAGTTCGAGTATTTATTGGCACATGGTATGCGCCATTTTGGTGACTATTATTTTCGCCCCCGTTGCCAAAATTGCTATCTTTGCATTCCTATCCGTGTGCGTATTAACGAATTTAAAATGACACGCAATCAAAAACGCGCTTTGAACTCATGCAAACATATCAAAATGAAAATCGGTGATCCCGTGTATACAGAGGAAAAATTTAAACTTTATCTGACGCATAAGAAAAGGTTCAATTCTCTGCAGGACGACGTGGAAGATGAACAGAATTTTCGCATGTCATTTTATGTGAATACTCCTTTCGGAATTGAGTTTGAATATTATCAGGATGGGAAATTGGTCGGCGTGGCTTTGGGGGATAAAACTTCGAAATCGTTTTCGGCGATTTATACTTTTTATGATGTCCCAGATAAGAGAATGAGCCTCGGCACTTACAGTGTATTAAAGCAACTGGAGTACGCGCAGCAGTATTGTATGAAGTATTTTTATCTGGGATATTATATTTCCGAAAATGCGTCTCTAACTTACAAGTCTAGTTTTCGGCCCAATGAAGTTTATATGGGGCGGGAATGGCGTCGATTTAGAAACGCTGCAGGAGACTATCTTATTTCTAAAAAACGCCTGCAATGGAAAAACTCCGACCTTCTTGTCAAAGCCGCCTCCACCAGCGTGACACTGGATTCTCAATAAACCTCTGAGCAGCGGAATAAATTCTATTCCAGAATCAAAAAGGTTTAATTTTAACTTGAAAGGTTTTGGTCTATTGCTACTCTTCGCCAGAGGAGGTTAGAGGACATCGGTAAAGACGAGGACCATCCAAATGACCAGGACGACGTTGAAAATCACACCTACATGGAAGAACCAGTTGAAGAATTTAGAGTGGCCGTATTCGTAATCGTCTTTATTTTCTTCTGTCATAATCGATCAGTCCATTACCAGAGTGGTCAAGCGTTTTGCCAGTTCTGAGCCGCGAATCGCTTTTCTAATTGGGCGCTCTATAAAGTTAAGACTCATATAAAGCCGATCGAGATTCATAAAAGTTTGTGAATCTGCAATAGCCTGCCCGCCTTCATCTCTTATTTCGTTTCTCCAGATACTCAATGCGCTCAGATTTTTAAGATAAGGTGAGTTGGCAAGTGCAATGGCACCGGCATTTCCCATTTTATTGGAGCATAAATATAGTTTTTCTAGGTCGCCCAGATATTTGCTTGCAGCCAGTGCTTCTATACCTTCATCACCGATACCACTGCTATCGAGATGCAGGGCTTTCAAATTTGGCCATTTATCAGATGCTGCAATGGCCCGGGCACCCTCCGGCCCAATTGGATTAGAATCGAGAAAAATAATTTCCAGATTTTTCAGGTTGGGTGACTCGGCCAAAGCGGCCACACCCGCCGGGCCTATATTGTTGGCCTCAAACATGATGCATTTAAGGTTTTTCAGTAAATCGGAACCGGCTAGAGATTTTGCTTCTTCATCGCCGATGATATTGTGATTGAGATAGAGGGAAGTTAGCCCCGGCAAACATTTTACCTGACAGAGAATTTCGATGGCTTCGCCACAAAGCTGGTTTTGGCTGAGATAAAGTTGCTTTACACCCGATAACTCATCGCTTGCGGCCAAAAGGCGCAATTCTTCTATGCCAATGCTTTTGTCTTCCAGGTCCAAAAGCTTGCCATTATCGACAAGATTAGCCGATATCGTTTGTTCAAAACTTGCGTCTATCATTACTAACCATCCGAGACATTATTGTTTTTGAAGGGCCACTGTAATGGATTTTATTTGAAATATCAAATGGAGGATTCGTTTATAATAAATAGAGCGAATCAACTGTAGAGATAAAAATGATTGTAGGAATTCCAAAAGAGATCAAGACCGATGAATATCGAGTCTCAATGACCCCGGCCGGCGTTCACGACCTCGTAGCCCATGGGCACAAAGTGCTGGTGGAAAACAAGGCCGGTGAGGGCAGTGGCATTCAAAATCAGGACTACCTTGAGCAGGGTGCTGAAATCCTTCCACGAAATGACCTGTTTGCCCAGGCTGAAATGATCGTAAAGGTCAAAGAACCCATTGCTGAAGAGTATTCCCTGTTACGTGAAGGGCAAATTCTATACACCTATTTGCATCTTGCCCCGGCACCTGAATTGACTCAGGCTTTGCTCGATCGAAAAATTGTCGGCATCGCCTATGAAACCGTGCAATTACCAGATAAATCTTTGCCATTGCTCATTCCCATGAGTGAGGTAGCGGGAAGGATGGCCGTGCACGAAGGCGCGAAATATCTCGAACGTGAGAACGGGGGACGTGGGATATTGCTCGGCGGTGTGCCGGGGGTTGATCCGGGCCATGTTGTCATAGTGGGTGGGGGCATTGTAGGTGCGAACGCAGCAAAAATGGCAATTGGCACCGGGGCATCTGTGACCTTGCTCGATGTCAACCTGCCACGATTACGTTATCTTGATGACATTCATGGCAGCCGACTGAAAACTTTAATGTCGAATAAATTTAACTTGATAGAATCCCTTCGCACGGCAGATCTTGTGATCGGTGCGGTGCTTATACCCGGTGCGCGTGCGCCGAGACTCATCACTCGAGATATGCTAAAGGAAATGCAGCAAGGATCTGTGATCGTCGATGTGGGTATTGACCAGGGGGGGATGCTCGAAACTTCGCGTCCGACTACGCATAGCGATCCGATTTTTGAGGTGGAGGGCGTGGTGCATTATTGTGTTGCCAATATGCCGGGAGCTCTGGCACGGACCTCAACGTTCGCATTGACCAATGCAACTTTCCCATACGCATTGAAGCTGGCAAATGAAGGTTATAAAAAAGCAATGACCGATGACCCGGCGTTGCGGGGAGGGCTCAATGTCTGCCTGGGCTCCATCACGCACCCCGCCGTGGCAACGGCTCTTGGGGGGGAATTTGTTTCTTCAGAAAAATTTATTTGAGGAAGTGTTTTATTTTCTGAAGGAGAACTATTATTTTTTTAGGAATTTTTCAATAATTTCGATAAGCACATCCGGCTCTTGTGGTTTTAATATATATTGTGAAATGCCTAATGAAAGCCCGAGTTGTTGGTCTGCCTGGGATGTATGGCTTCCTGTATAAACTATTATGGCAACAGAGTCCCATTTAGGGTTGGCTCTTACTTTTCGGCAAAATTCAAACCCATCCATTTCGGGCATCGTTATATCCGTGATAATCAAGTCGGGTACATTTTCATTTAACATTTCCAGTGCAATTATTCCATTAGGTGCCAGGGAAGTTTCATGAGATCTCATGTCTAAAAGGGTTTTCATTACGACTTGAGAATCTTCACTATCATCTACTATTAATATTTTTACATTTTCGGAACCACTTGGTTTTAACGGGAGTTTTACCGAAAATGTGGAACCTTCGCCTGGGGAGCTAATTGCTGAAATACTTCCTTCAAGCCGACTTACAATTTTTTGGCAGAGGGTGAGCCCGATCCCACTTCCTTTTTCCTCTATATTTTTTTCAAGCCGTTGGAAAGGCTTGAAAATTTGTTGTGTATATTTTTCATTAAATCCTATGCCAAAATCTTTAATGCTGACTTCAATGAAGCCATCGTCTGATTGTTGACCGGTGATGTGGATGGTGGGAGGCTCAAGATCTTTTTTAAATTTCAAGCTATTGGAAATCAAATTCCGAAAAAGTTCCTTTAACATGTCTTTATCTGAAACCAGGGAAGGTAACTCATCGACTTTAATTTGAGCCTTGCTTTTTCTGATTTTAACAGCAAATTTTTCCAGTATTACCTGGAAAAGTTCATTCAAGGAAATAGACTCGTAATTGAGGTTGGTGTTTGTGATCCGAGCAAAATCTGCAAGGCCGGTAATATTATTGTTTAGTTTTTGAGAGGACCTTTCAATAACATTCAAATAAACTTCTTGCCGCTCATCCAGGTCCTCTCCATAAACCTCCCTCAATCTACTGCTAAAAGAAGAAATTTTCCTCAAGGGTTCAATAAGGTCATGAGATGCAGCAAAAGTAAAATCAGAAATTGCTTCATTAACCTGGTGTATCTCAGAGGCCATCTGAATTTGTCAAGGGCAGAGTAAATTCGTACCAGTGTGGCGGAGTAAAAGTGTACCACTCGGGTTAAAAAATATAGGTTATTAGATCATGATCTTTGTAGCAGTAGTGCCTGTTGGCCCTGTGTG
>Ga0233449_1001994_pt1 | contig 16992 bp, 16 predicted proteins | sample SI_124_October20_FD_183012 | JGI IMG/M metagenome (GOLD analysis project Ga0233449, IMG submission 183012) | Seawater microbial communities from Saanich Inlet, British Columbia, Canada - SI_124_October2016_200_MG | ecosystem: Environmental > Aquatic > Marine > Inlet | place: Canada: British... | reverse complement strand
AAGGCGACAAAGTCTTCTCTCGAGAATATGGGTGTTCAATCTTTTCGCGTTGAAGACGACGTTGATGTCGCGCCAACGGTGGATGCAGTCGCAACCCAGGTTTTTGCCGGAGACCAGGCCGCCGCGATCTTGCTGGGGCAAAAGCTGATTGGTAAAAAGGAGTGGTCGAGATGACGTTGGACATTCGCCCATCTGGCAGCCTCGATCGCCGTGATGTCGTTGCTGAATTGCTCAAGGACCGGGGTGATTTGTTGCTTGTAACAGGGTTGGGATCGCCAACTTATGACGCAGCCGCTGTGGAGGATCACGATGCCAATTTCTATCTTTGGGGCGCCATGGGCGGTGCGGCTGTGATGGGTCTGGGCTTGGCTTTGGCGCAACCGGAAAAGCCGGTGCTGGTTTTGACCGGCGATGGCGAACAACTGATGGGCCTTGGCAGCTTCGCAACAATCGCCGTAAAGCAACCGCCAAACCTCAGTGTCGTCGTCCTCGACAATGGCCATTATGGTGAAACCGGCATGCAGACCAGTCATACCGGATATGGCCTGAAGTTACCTGAGGTTGCCAGCGCCTGTGGATTTACAGATAGTGTCGAAGTTGAAGACATGCCCGGTGTTCAGGCGTTGAGAACCAGAATTCACGGGAACGCTGCAGGCCCCAGGTTCGCCAGCATCCGGATTGCGCCAATTTTACCTGAGAGAGTTTTGCCGTCCCGTGATGGTGTTCGGATAAAAAACCGCTTCCGCGATCACCTGGGTTTGTAGAGCGTCCCAATACCCAACGAGCACGATGATCTTGATCATTCTCCTCGAGGATGCAGACATTGTCAGTCAACCTGCTTCAATATCCAGTCTCTGAAAGCGACGATGCGGGGAATATTTGCGTGCTCGGTCTGGTAGGCAATATAGAAATCATAACTCTCCGCTACGTCGGATCCAAAGGGTGAGGTCAGTCGACCGGAACGAATATGTTGTTCGACATATGCTTCAGGGACGACGGCAACACCCAGTCCGGCGATGGCAGCGGCAGCGGCATAGGCGCTGGATTCGAATTTGAGCCCTTTCTCAGGATCGGGATGATCAATGCCTGAAGCGTTCAGCCAGCTTCGCCATTGACCCATCGTTGGTATCACGTGAAGCAGTGGCACTTTCAACAAATCCCGGGCAGCAGATATAACTTCACCCGTTTCGGTTTCAAGGCCCGGTTTACACACCACAACAAGTTCTTCCGACATCAGAAAGTGACTGTCCAGTCCGTCCCATTGTCCTGAACCGCTGCGAATGGCCACATCAATATCTGAATGACGCAGGTCAAAAACACCGGTAGATGAATTCATGCGAACTTCGATTTCCGGGTGGGCCAGTTGAAAACTGGCCAGGCGTGGCATCAGCCATCCGATGGTCAAGGCAGGAGCAGCACTGATCATCAAAGGCTGGTTATCGGACTGTCGCTTCAGGCTCGCTGCAGCATTGCTGAGCTGGACAAGCGCTTCACGGACCGACGGCAAAAATATTTTTCCCTCTGCTGACAATTCGATCCCGCGCCCGGGACGGTCAAAAAGTGCCAGTCCCAAATGTTCCTCCAACAGCTTTACGGCGTGGCTGACGGCGGAAGGTGTCAGATTCAGTTCCTGCGCTGCCTTGTTGAAGCTCAGCAGTCGACCCGCAGCTTCAAATACCCTCAGGCTGTTCATCGGTGGAAGGTTTTTCATGTCAATTCCGACTCATGAAAATAATTCATGCTAATGGAGAAAAATGATCATTTGTATCTCCATGAATAAGGGCATAAATCAACAATATCAACGAAATTTAATACAGCAGGCCGGATACTTGAGAGAGATGAAGCGAATAAATTTCATCATATCAATAAAGCCGCAAGCAAAAAAAGGAACTGATTATGAAAATGGAGAAGATGCCAATAGAAGGATACGAACTGGCACATCTGAAGCAAGACGCGGATGGATTGGTCGATAGTGGCTATTATGAAGCGCGTGGTCGTCAGCTGCAGGCGCAGGCGATTGGCGATATTTTTCGCCAGGCTGGACGCTATTTGGCCCGTTACAATTTGATCGGTCTTGCCAAATAGGCAGGTTGTTCTTGTTAAAAGCCATATAGTTTTGCCGGATTGTCCACCAGGATTCGGTTGCGTGTGGCATCGTCATCTGCCCAATGAAGTAACAGATCAAGCAAATCGGCCTCATCATATTTGCCATGGTGGTTGGGATGAGGCCAATTGCTGGCCCACAACATCCGCTCAGGTGCTGCATCTACAAGGGTACGGGCACTTGCGTCGAGATCGTCCCAGCGAGGCGGTCCGTTCAAACCGGATTCGTAAGGTGCTGACAGCTTCACCCAGCAACGCCCTGTCTCTATCAGATGCAGCAGGGCCTTGAAGCTCGGGTGATCCAGGGGCACCGGGTCCATAAAGCGTCCGACGTGATCAACAACCAGTGTGCCAGGTAATCGGGCCAATTGTTCATGGCGATCCGCAAAGTCGCGACCGTTCATTTGCAATTGTATGTGCCAGCCATGTTCGTGCACCTTGTTGGCGACAGGCTCGAGGATATCCCAGGGCACCGCAGCACCTGCCAGCATGAAAAATCTGGCACCCCTGGCCCCGGCAGCCGACAGGCTTTCCAGTTCATCATCTGAAGTGTTTTCATCGACCACGACGACCAGTCTGGCGTCGTCACCAAATGCCTTTGCCATTTCCAGCTGACATGTGTTGTCCCGGCCATAAGTTGATGGCTGAACAATAACAACGCGCTGCAGTCCCAGCCTCTGTTGCAGGGCTTTGTAATCGTCGCTACTGGCGTCTGGCGGAGTGAATGCTGCCGAAGCAGCTGTCTCGTATCGTGCTGCATCATAGAAATGCATGTGGGTGTCACAGGCACCGGCAGGAGCCTTCAGGTTTGGTATGCGTGCCATGTCTGATCCCCGGTCTTGAAAATTATGGTCTCGATTATAGGCGCGATTAGTGGAATAATCCCATGAATTCCTTCTTTACGATCTTCCACCAGATATATTGAGAGACGTGCCGTGACAGGATCCAAAGCGCTTGAGAACTGCGTCAATATTGAAGATTTGCGCAAATTGGCCAAATCGAAAATGCCCGCACCCATCTTCCATTTTGTCGACGGCGGTGCCGAAGACGAGGTCACCATGCGGCGCAATGTTACAGCCTTTGATGATTATGAAATCGAAACTGAATATGCCGTGGATGTCGGCCAGATCGACACCTCGACAACAGTGCTGGGTCAGAAAATAGACTGGCCGGTGATGACTGCCCCCACAGGCACCGTTGGCTTGGTGCGCGCAGGGGGTGAGCTGGATGCCGTGCGGGCCGTGGCAAAATCCGGCACGATCTATTCCCAGTCCTGCGTCAGCAATGTGACGATTGAAGATGTCGCCGCAGCCTCAGATGGGCCAAAGATGTTTCAGGCCTATACTTTTCGCGACCGTGCCATAACGCGGGATTTCATGGCCCGTATCAAGGATGCGGGGTTCGAAGCCCTGTGCCTGACCTATGATGTGCCGGTACCGGGTATGCGAGAGCGAGACCTGCATTACGGTTTGAAAGTTCCGCCGGAATTTTCCCTCAATGCCCTGCTCCAGTTTGCCATTCGTCCGGGCTGGGTCTGGCGTTATCTCATGGGACCAAAATTTGTCATGGGCAATATCCAGAAACATCTGAAGGAAAGTGATGCAGATCTTTCGACCATTATCAAGTTTGTTGCCAACCAGTTTGATCCCACCGCGACCTGGAAAGATGCCGAAGAACTGATCGCCGACTGGGACGGGCCGGTGGCGATCAAGGGCATCATGACGGCGGCGGATACACAGCGCGCCCGTGATGTTGGTGCCACGGCAGTGATTGTTTCCAACCACGGCGGGCGCCAGCTGGATGGTGCCCCGGCGGCAGTTGATCGTTTGGAAACCGTTGTCGATGCGGCAGCAGGTGAGATGGAAGTTATTCTCGATGGTGGTATCCGTCGCGGTCAGCATGTGGTCAAGGCCCTGGCCCTGGGCGCAGATGCCTGCATGATCGGCAGGCCTTATATATATGGCATGGGTGCGGGTGGTGAGGCCGGTGTTGCGCGCGCCCTGACCATCCTGCGGGAACAGATAGAACGATCCATGGCGCTCAGCGGTTTTGCCTCAATCGCTGACATCACCCGGGACCGTCTGACCCATCGGCGTTAGACCTGCGATATCTTGTAGCCCACACGAGGGAAATGAACACAGACCTGACCAACACGTTCTTCTTCACGAAGGATCGCGACCTTGTCTTTGGTCAGAATATGCAGACTGCCAGTGACGATCGGATCTCCGCCGTCCTCATCAGGTGTAACGCCAATGATCTGCCCTGCCTCCAGGGCAAGCGGGTCCCTGACATCGATGTCTAGTGAAAATTCGGTCGTTGAGGCTTTGGCGATAACCAGTGCCTCTGTCGAGGACAATTCTGTGCTGGTGCCATGGCCAATTTCCTGTATCCGCGCCTCCCATGCCTCCAAAGCCGGGAATTCGGATAACAAGCCAGGCCCGCCATCCCAACGACCACGCAGAAACCAGATCAGGTAATAAAATTGAGCATCGGGCAGGCCTGGTTTGTCGCCCGAAATAAAATCCAGTTCTTCCGCAAGCCGTTGCTCGATCCACCCCAGCTGGGCCCGGATTTGCGAAACCAGATGTGGAATATTTTTGGCAACTTCACGCAGATCGGCATTTTCACCCAGGTATAAACGGGTCCTGTCTTTCACAAATTCAGCCGGAATTGAGTCTGCTGAAACAGAAAGGATCAATTTTATCATTGCGATAAACAAGTCCGTATCTGTCCAGCGGCTGATTCCCCATTCAAGACCTCCGGATCTTTCCGAGAAAAAAGTGGGTTCGGGATAGCGTCGTTCCAGCTCTCGCAGAATTGACTGACTATCACAAAATATATCTGCCCCAAATTGCATAACAGGTGTGCGACGATAGCCGCCTGTCAGTGGCATCAGGTCCGGTTTGGGAGGTATGCGCGGGATTTCAACGGAATGCCAGGAGAGCTTCTTGAGCCCCATGCCCACGCGGACCTTCTCGGCGACAGGGGATTGCGGATAGTGATGAAAGATCAGATCAGACATAAGGTCCCAGGCGCCTTAAAAATTGAAAATGTGGTGCGCTATGAATCAGTTAACCATGGATATAGATGAATTTCATACAAATTCCAGGTTCCGGTTTCATCAGGTATCTATCTGGATCACCAATGAAGGGAGTGTAAATAAATAATATTTATTCTTGCAAATGAAAGCGGGTATTTGTACGGTCCGCGCCTGCAGTATCGCCTGAGCACAGATTGTAAATACACGATGTGTCGCGAAAATATTCATTGGAGGAAGTGAAATGTCCGGAAAATCAATTTTAATGCTGGTCGGTGAATTCAGCGAAGAATATGAAATCTTTGTGTTCCAGCAGGCCTTTGAAGCTGTCGGTCACAAGGTTGAAGTGGTATGCCCGGAAACAAAGGCCGGGTTCCAGCTTGCAACCAGTGTGCACGACTTCGGGCCGGACCTGATGACCTGGAGCGAGCACAGGGGCCACAACCAGGAAATTACCAAAGACTTTGACGCCGTTGATACGGCGGACTATGACGCAGTTTATGTTGCAGGTGGCAGGGGCCCGGAATATATCCGGACTTATCCGCGGGTGCTGGAAATCGTGCGGGAATTTCATCGCGATGACAAACCTATCGCCTCGATCTGTCATGGATTGCAGGTATTGATTGCGGTGCCCGAAGTTATCGCCGGTAAAAAAGTTTCAGGCTTGTTCACGGTTGCACCCGAAGTCGCGTTGACCGATGCCACCTATGTTCCTATTGGTCCCAAGGCCGCGCTGAGAGATGGCAATCTGGTGACAGCGGAAGGCTGGACGGCTTTGGCGGCGTTTATGCGCGAGTTCATGAATTTGCTGGGCACAGAAATCATTCACCATCCGGTCGGTGCCCTGGATCAGGCAGCTGCCGCTGAGTAACTTCGTTCACCCACATAATTTGACCTTCGCGAGGCCGGATTTTCCGGCCTCGTGTTGTTTTGGCGCTCCGACGCAATCTTTCCAGAACAAAAATGCAAACATTTATCTTCAGTTGAATGAAATTTTCCATCTTTCGACATGCCCATATTAACAAAGGTCAAGTCATTGAAAGTCATTGATGAATCCATATGAAGCCGATTAATAATCGTACTATTTAATAAGAAAGTACGATTATAAACTTTAAATAATCATATTTTATTGTTGATTCTGAAAATACCTCCCTATAGAGTTCCGCCAGCTCAAGATCACCCAAGGGGGGGGACCATGTCGGTACTAAGTGTTGCAGGACTGAAAAAAAGCTTTGGCGATATTGTCGCTCTGGATGGCGTTGATCTTGCTGTCGACAAAGGCGAGTTTTTCGCCCTGCTGGGTCCCAGTGCCAGTGGCAAAACCACAACCCTGAGAACCATATGCGGCATCGAACGCCCTGATCAGGGTCAGGTTATGTATGAAGGTCAGGATGTAACGCACGCCGAAGTCCGGGGTCGCGACATCGCCATGGTTTTCCAGACATTTGCTCTCTATCCCCATCTTTCGATATTTGACAACCTGGCCTATCCGCTGCGTCAAAACGGCGTTTCGCGTGATGAAGTTAATCGCCGGGTCGGTGAAACAGCCGAAATGCTGCGCCTGACCCATACGCTCGACCGTAAGCCCGGTACGGCCAGTGGCGGTGAACAACAACGCATTGCCATCGGGCGCGCCCTTGTCCGCCGTCCTGGCCTGTTGCTGCTGGACGAGCCCCTGACAAACCTGGATGCCAAACTGCGCAATGACACCCGTGCAGAATTCAAAAGACTGCACCGGGAACTGGGCATGACCATCGTGTTTGCCACGCCGGATGAGCTTGAAGCCCTCAGCATGGGTCAGCGAATTGGTTTGCTCACAGATGGCAAGATCGTTCAGACCGGCACTCCGGATGAACTCTATACAAAACCCAAAAATGCTTATGTCGCGTCAATGGTTGGCTCTCCGCGGGTCAATCTGATCAATGCGACACGGCGCGGTGCGGATGCAGCACCATCTGTCGAGACACCCTTTATGTCCGCCGAGAAGGGGCCGTGGGCCGATGCGCTCAAGGCGTTTCCCATGGGCAGTGATTTATATTTTGGTTTTCGTCCCAATGACATCCAGCCAATAGGTGATGGCCAGACACCGGGTGGACCTTCGTTCACCGCACGCGTGCATCTGACTGAGCCGCTGGGGGACATCGTCATTCTGGACCTCGAAGCAGGGGGGGCTGAACTGAAGATGGTTCTTCCCGAGGAACAGGCAGTCCGGTACAGCGTCGGTGACGACGTACCGGTTTTCGTTCGAGTGGAGAACACGCATGTGTTCGCTCGGGATACCGGCACAGCAATTCGCTAGGTCGGCAACATCTGACAGCGCGGTGGTGCTGTCCGATTTCCAATTAACTTGAGGAGGAGGTTTCGATGAAAAGTAAATTCAGTATCGCAAGCGCCTTGGCAGCAACTGTCGTAGCGGGTGCTTTGACCGTTGCATCAGCACCAGCTGTATCCAAGGACATTGTTCTGAATATGGCAGGTCCGGACTGGGGTCCGACCCGTTTTTTGCAGGAATATTTTAATAAGACCTATAAAGCCAAATCCGGCAACAACGTGAAGTTGGTTTTTGACTTTATTCCATGGCCCAGTTTTTATGATCGTGTCGCTGCTTCGCTCACCTCGGGTGAAAAGAAGTATCAGATGATCATTTCTGACAGCCAGTGGATTGGTACCTTCATCGAAGGCGGCCACTTCATGAAGCTCAACAAATATATCGATGCAGACCCTGAGCTTCAGGCGATCATGAAAGACATCCATCCGGCCATGACGGAAAACTATTCGACTTATCCTCACAAGTCGAAGAACTATTATGGCTTCCCACAGTTCCCGGACACCAAAGTAACCTGGTTCCGTAACGACCTGTTCTGCCACGATGGTGAGCGGGCTGACTTCAAGGCCAAGTTCAACCAGGTTCTGCCTTGTTCATATGACGAGTGGAAAAACACAGACTGGGATGTCTGGGCCAATGTTGGTAAATTCTTCCGTCGTGATAAAGGTGCCAAACTGGGTGATGGTGTCGCCGAACATGATTTCTACGGCGTTGCATACCAGGCTGGTAAAGTCGGTGACTTCTCTTCCATGCAAATTCTTGCCTTCATCTGGCAGCATGGTGGCGATATCTGGGACGAAGCCAACGCACCAAACGCACAAGCAGAAGGTGTTGTGAACTCTGCGGCAGCCGTCAAAGGCTTCCAGCACTATCTTGATATTCTGAAGTACGCTCCTCCGGTCCACAAGACTGGCCAGATGGGTATCTTCGCCATTCAGGAACTGTTCATGCAGGGCAAAGTTGGTGCCATCATCGACTGGGCCGGTGTTGCACCGCCTGCACTGGATCCAAAAGTATCCAAGTTTGCAGACAAAACCGGTTTCGCCATGACACCGGGCTTGCGCAAGTCTGACGGTTCAATCGACCGCACAGACAACATTGGTGGACAGCCTTTTGTTCTGACCACATGGAACTCCGAAGAAGTCACCAAAGAGGCTTTGGAAGTTGTGAAGTGGTGGATGTCCAAAGACGTTCAGATCGAATTCTCCAAGAACGGTGGAGAGCCAGGTCTGATGAGTGTCATGAACATGCCTGAGTACAACGACTTCCTGCCATGGAACCGTGCTCATGCTGAATTGCTGCAGTATCAGAAAGATGTCTGGCACACACCAGAGATGTTCGAAATGCTGACCCAACAGCAAGAAGAGTTCGACAAGGCAATCACTGGCCAGAAGACAGCCAAGGAAGCCATGGACGCCATTGCCAAGTTCCAGCAAGAGCTGCTGACCGAAGTTGGCAAGATCAAATAGTCACAACTGATTATTTGAACGTTTAGTACAGGGAAAGGGAGAGGATCAATGAACCAGCCAATCGCATCTGATGCAGCCGGGCTCAACGACCTCTCCCGATCTCAAGCACAACAAGACAATTCAAACCCGTCTCCCGCCGGAGGAAAGACAATGCGTGATTTTTGGCAGTGGATGTTCAGTCCATCCCGACGTGGGCCAATGCTTATCGCCCCCGCTTTGATCATGTTGTTCGTGATGAACATCTTTCCACTGATGTGGTCATTTGGACTGAGCTTTTTTCATTACAAGGCGAGTTCCATTCGCCCCCCCACTTTCGCAGGTCTCTATTATTATGAAAAAGTCCTGACCGATCCTGTGGTCTGGGAGCGCATGCAGACAACCGCTCTGATCGTTGCCATGAGCGTGCTGCTGCAACTGGTCATCGGTTTTGCCCTGGCCATGATGTTCGAAAAGAAGTTTCCCCTACGCCGTGAAATATTGATGCTTGTGCTGACCCCGATGATGTTGTCGTTTGTCGCCGTTGGTGTCTTCTTCAAACTCTTTTACGAGCCTACATTTGGCTTGCTCAGCCAGGCCTATTCATATTTCTCGGGTGAGCCGCTGACTTTGCTGGCCACTCAATGGGGGGCTGTCTGGGGCATTGTCATCGCCGATGCCTGGATGTGGTCGCCCTTTGTTATGCTGCTGGTCCTGGCTGGTCTGGTCAGTGTGCCTGACTATCTATATGAAGCCGCCGAAGTTGACCGGGCTTCTAAATGGAAGCGCTTTACCACGGTAACGTTCCCCTATGTACGTGGATTGTTGCTGCTGGCCTTACTGTTCCGTACCATTGAAACCTTCAAGATATTTGATGTTGTTTATCTGATCACAAACGGGGGGCCGGGCACGTCGACAGAAACCATTGCTGTCTATGTTTATCGTGTGGCTTTCCAGTTCTTCAAAACCAGTCAGTCGTCGGCGCTGAGCTATATCCTGCTGTTTATCGTGATCGTGCTGACAAATCTCTATCTCTATTTTGTCAAAAAGCGCGGTGAGGAGGGCTGATCATGTCTGTATTAATGAGCCTGTTTTCCCGGAAAGAACGTCGTCTGCGTGAGGCCGGATGGGGTTGGACCCTGTTCGCCGGAATCATCAGCCTGATCTATTTCTTCCCGGTCCTGTGGATCATCATGACCGCGTTCAAGACGCGGGCAGATGCCCTGGCAACGCCACCGGTATTTTTCTTTACGCCGACCCTGGATAACTTTGTCGCCGTCTTCTATCGCGTTGCCCAAACCGGCAGCGGTGAAGCCATTGGTACCGGCATGGGCGGGTTTTTCTTCAACTCCATTTTTGTCGCTTCCGCCGGTGTTTTTCTGGCTCTGATCATTGGCACCCTGGCCTCATACGGCTTCTCGCGTTATCCCCTGAAAGGCAATGACACATATCTGTTTGTGGTCCTGACAACCCGCATGTTACCGCCGATCATTGTGATTATTCCAATCTTCCTGATGTTCCGCATGGCAGGCCTCAGTGGTTCCTACATCGGTGTGATTCTGTTGTATGCAGCCTTCAACCTGCCGTTTTCGATCTGGATGATGAAAAGCTTCTTTGATGAATTATCACCGGATGTTGAGGATTCTGCTCGTATGGACGGATCCTCTGAATTTGGCGTGTTCTTTAAAATGTGTATTCCACAATTGAAGGCCGGATTGGCGGCGACGGCAGTCTTCGCCGTCATTCTGACCTGGAACGAATTCCTCTTTGCGCTGCTGCTGACCAGTACGGATACGAGAACGGTGCCGGTCGCAATGGCCCGCACCATCGGCGGTGAAATTGGTGTGGAGTGGGGGCTGTTGGCTGCCATCATTACCTTGTTCCTGATCCCGGTCTTCGGTGTGACTTACCTGCTGCAAAACCATCTGCTGCGCGGCGTCACCTTTGGCACCATCAAGAAATAGGAGGCGGATATGTCGACCATTCAAGTTACCAACCTGACCAAGCGTTTTGGCGATATGCTCGCCGTTAGTGGCGTCGATCTGGACGTGGCTGCGGGTGAAGTCCTGTGTTTGCTGGGCCCCTCCGGTTGCGGTAAGACAACCACGCTGCGGATGATTGCGGGACTGGAAACCACGTCGGATGGCGAAGTTCGTATTGCCGGAAAACGGGTCAACGAAATCGCCCCGTCTGAACGTGACATCGCCATGGTGTTTCAGTTTTATGCCTTGTATCCCAGTTTAACTGTTGCCGAAAATCTTGGATTTCCCTTGCATCACGACAAACTGCCACAGGCCGAAATCGACAATCTGGTTTCTGAAGTGGCGCGCAAGCTGGAACTGACGGATGTGTTGCACCGTCTACCCGGCTATCTGGCGGAGGGCGAAAAGCAACGTGTTGCCGTAGCCCGGGCTATTATCCGTGATCCGAACTGCTTTTTGTTCGATGAACCTTTGAGCCGCCTTGACGTGGAACTGCGTCAGACCATGCGTGGCCAGATCAAGGAAATCCTTGATGGTCTGTCCAAGGCCACCGTGATTGTAACCCATGATCAACTCGAAGCCTTGACGATGGCCGACCGGATTGCCGTCATGCGCGATGGTAAAATCGAACAGGTTGCCTCACCGCATGATATTTTCACCAAGCCAAAAAACCTGTTTGTGGCTGGTTTTATCGGCACGCCTCAGATGAATTTGCAGGAGGCTGTTTTGACCGGGTTCGAGGGGGACAAAGGCACGTTCCAGGTCGCCGACCAAACCGTCGCGATGGCGGTCGACCCTGCCGTTCAAAATCTGGACAGTGGCAGCAAAGTAACTTTGGGTATTCGTCCTCGTGCTTACGACATCATTGAAGAAGCCGCTGAAGATACGTTCAGCGCCGAGGTTGATCTGATCGAACCCATGGGGGCTGAAACATTGATCCACATGATGGAATCGGGAACAGATGTGCGTGTCGTTATTGACCGAACCGTTCGTCTTGAACAGGGGGAACGCGTTCACATGCGTTGCCGTCCGGAACAGGCACATGTGTTCAACACAGAAGGGGATCGGGTGTTCTCATGACAGACCAAACACAAGAAGTCGAAATTGCACCAGGCATGAGCCGCAAGCTCGCGCGTCGGATCGAATACAGCATTATTGGGCTGTGCCTTCTTGCCATGGCCCTGATCTTCCAGCCCTTCTTCAAAATCGGCTTTACAATCGGTTGTGTGCTGGTCGTTGTCGGCGGCCTGGCGTTCAATCTTGTGCCCTTTTGCCAACCGGGCAAGCCCCTTCGGGGGGTGATAAAGGCCGGGATAATTGTTCTGATTGTTTTTGCTGTCGCTGTCTTGCTGGCGCTGGGATCGGCGCAGCTGTATGGCGTTTATCTGGCGAGTCAGTAACAGGATATCTGGAAGGCGATGAAAATGGATACTCCTGACCGGATCACAGGTAAATTGAAATCAGTGGAAACACTGGTCCCGGCGACACATGTGCACAGCTATCCATCCGGCGGAGTTCATGGGCGTATTGTCCATGCCATCGGCGAGGAAATTGTTTCCGGTGTTTTTGCGCCAGGAGAACGATTGCCAGGCGATAGCGACTTGATTGAACGCTTTAAAGCAAGCCGCACGGCTATTCGGGAAGCTATGAAAGTTCTGGCGACCAAAGGCCTGATCGATGCCCGACAGCGTGCCGGCACCAGTGTGCGTGCCAGAAATGACTGGGATTTATTGGACGCGGACGTCTTGTCCTGGCATTCCCCGGAGACGATCGGTGAAAAGCTGGCGGGTGATCTGGTTGAACTCCGTGAGTTGATAGAACCGATAGCCGCACGTCTGGCGGCAAACCGGGCCTCGGAAGACGATATCGAACACATGGAAAACGCCTGGCGGCAGATGGAGGCGGGTGTTGATGACCTTGAACTTTATTACGCCGGTGATGTGGCTTTTCATCTGAGTGTTCTGGCGGCCTGTCACAATCAGATCATGCAGCGTCTGGACAGTATCATTGGTACCGTCCTCAGCCTCAGTTTCGAATTGCAAAAAGACACGCTTGTTGGCCCACATGAAGGGCTGGATGCGCACTATCTGATTATAGATCGCATTCGTGCCCGTGACCGTCGTGGGGCGGAACGCGCCATGCGGGCAGTGATTGGCCGGGCCAAGGATGAAATCGGTCGTCGTGAGGACTGGCCACGACCACGTCCCGCCGCTGGCTAAATCTGATTGGCGGCGCTATGTGTCAGCCTGCGAAACGCCCGGGCAATATGCCCTTCACCCCAACATGAACTTCAAATAACGCACCTGCCAACGGTTGCCGGGCAAGTGCTTCGGCATCCAGTTGTTTTGCGGCTGTGCTGACATAAAGCGTTTCCAGATCGGGCCCGCCAAAAGCAATATTTGTGCAGGCGCCAACAGGCATTTCGATAACGCGATCTATGCCGCCATCGGGTGCAAAGCGCGTTACGCGCCAGCCGTTATAATGCCCGACCCACAAAAATCCCTCGGCGTCTGTATTCATGCCGTCCGGGTATCCAGCGTCATCCGCAATGTGGATATGTTCGCGCTTGTTGCTGATGCCGCCATCTTCGTCCATGTCGAACGCATAGATGGTCTTTTTCAAGGTGTCCGTATGATACAGGATATTGCCATCAGGACTGAATGCAGGACCGTTGGTAATGGCATAGTCCTTGTCCATCTGATGACAGCTGAGGTCAGCATCGATCCTGTATAAGGCACCGGTTTTCTCGCGCTCACCATTATCCATGGTGCCCAGCCAGATGCGGCCTTCTGGATCGGCTTTGCCATCGTTGATCCTGTTGCCCGGTATATCGTTTTCCGGGAAGCCCAGTTTATCGATATCACCCGTATCCAGATCAATAATTGCCAGCCCGCTTTGAAGACCGGCGATAAATCCGCCTGTTTTGCGCGGGATCAGACATCCGATTTCCTCCGGCACGGGCCAGGACTTCTGACCACCACTTTCCGGATGATATCTGTGCACAAGCCTGCCCTTGATATCGACCCAGTAAAGCGCCTGTTCTTCTTCAATCCAGACGGTCCCTTCACCAAGCAAGGCGCCACTAGCCCAGACCTGTTTGACGGTTGTCATCTGCGTATCAATTCCTAGTGCGAATCACGTGGCACAGCAGCACCGCTGCTACCAATCAGAAAGTCAAAGTCGGCGCCCTGGTCGGCCTGGTTTACGCGGTCCCGGTACAAACTGTAATACCCCCGGTCATATTCCGGTTCCGGCGGTGACCATTTTGCCCGGCGAGTTTCAAGCTCTTCGTCAGAAACTTCCAGATGCAAACGACGGTTCGGTACGTCCAGTTCTATCATGTCCCCGTTCTGGACCAACGCCAGGGTACCGCCAGCCGCCGCTTCCGGAGCCGTATGCAGAACCACAGTGCCATAGGCCGTACCGCTCATGCGGGCGTCGGAAATACGAACCATGTCAGTGACGCCTTGCTCCAGAATCTTCGGTGGCAGCGCCATATTGCCGACTTCCGGAAAGCCTGGATAACCACGCGGCCCGCAGTTCTTCAGAACCATGATATCATCCGGGTTGATATCGAGATCAGGTTCATCGACCCGAGCCTTGTAGTCATCGATATCTTCAAAGACGACGGCCCGCCCCCGGTGGGTCATTAATGCTTCGGTTGCGGCGGATGGTTTCAGGACGGCCCCCAGCGGTGCCAGATTGCCGCGCAAGACTGCGATGCCGCCATTTTCAGCCAGAGGTTTGTCCAGAGGCAGGATAACATCGTCATTGAAGCATTCTGCATCCGCCACGTTTTCCCCGATGGATTTGCCGTTCACCGTCAATGCATCTGTATGCAAACGGTCCCCCAGTGACTTGATCAGCGCCGGTAATCCACCTGCATAGAAAAAGTCTTCCATCAGGTATTTGCCGGATGGTCGCAGGTTCAACAAGGTTGGAATATCCCGGCCCAGACGGTCCCAGTCATCGAGAGTCAGGTCAACGCCCATGCGTCCGGCCAGCGCTAGAAGGTGGACAACGGCATTGGTTGATCCGCCGATGGCACCGTTGACTATGATCGCATTTTCAAATGCATCCCGGGTCAGGATTTTCGACATTTTCAGGTCTTCCTTGACCATATCCACGATGCGTCGGCCTGCCATATGGGCGAGCACGTTGCGTCTTGAATCAGCGGCTGGTGTTGCGGCGTTTTGCGGCAGGCCCATGCCCAGGGCTTCGACCATGGACGCCATTGTTGAGGCCGTTCCCATAGTCATGCAATGGCCAATAGATCTGGACATACCGGCTTCGGCTTCCATGAAAGACTGCAGGCTCATTTCCCCGGCACGAACGGCTTCGGAAAATTCCCAGACCGAGGTGCCGGACCCGATGTCTTCACCCCGATATTTACCGTTCAACATGGGGCCACCGGAGACAGCGAGGGTCGGCAAATCACAGCTCGCGGCACCCATCAACAAAGCAGGGGTCGTCTTGTCGCAACCGACAAGCAATATGACACCGTCCATGGGATTGGCACGAATGGATTCTTCGACATCCATTGAAGCCAGATTGCGGTACATCATTGTTGTCGGGCGCATCAGGGTTTCACCCAGAGACAGAACCGGGAATTCCACCGGGAAGCCACCCGCTTCATAAATGCCACGTTTGACATGTTCTGCCAGGTCCCGGAAATGGCCATTGCAGGGCGTCAAGTCTGACCAGGTATTGCAGATGCCAATGACCGGACGGCCATCAAACAAGTGTGACGGATGGCCCTGATTGCGCATCCAGCTGCGGTGAATAAAGCCGTCACGGTCTGCAGGACCAAACCAGGCCGCGCTGCGCCATTTTTTTGTATCGTCTGCCATATTTTCCGCCTCTGGGTTTTAACGTGTTGATATCCGAAAGGAATCACAGAATTTGTGCGTTGAAGATATACCGGAGCATATTTTTCAGCCACATGATCTGTAGAAATTATTTTTATATAATATGATTTTTTTAGTGACAGGCAAGAAAATAAATAGTATTTTTTGGGCATAATTGAAAAATGACTTTCGACAAGCGTTGGTCCGTTAAATTCCGCCGAACAGATTGCGGATCAAATGATCAAATCCTTGTCGATGGATACGTCGATGGATACCGGGAGGGAACAGCCGAGATGAAAACGATCAAGGGACCAGCACTTTTTCTGGCACAGTTTGCAGGCGATGAAGCACCGTTCAACAGTTTGGACAGCATTGCAGAATGGGCATCCTCTATCGGTTACAAAGGCATTCAGATGCCGTCATGGGACGGACGTTTGTTTGATCTTGCCAAGGCCGCAGAAAGCCAGACCTATTGCGATGAAGTCAAAGGCACGCTGGCGAGCCATGGCCTGGAACTGACCGAACTTTCCACGCACCTGCAGGGTCAGCTGGTTGCCGTTCATCCGGCCTATGATGAAGCATTTGACGGTTTCGCAGCGCCCGAAGTTCAGGGCAATCCGAAGGCCCGTCAGGAATGGGCGGTAAACCAGATGATGTTGGCGGCCAAAGCTTCACAGAATCTCGGGATGACCGATCACGCGACATTTTCCGGTGCCCTGGCGTGGCCGTTTTTATATCCATGGCCACAGCGGCCAGCCGGTCTGGTGGAAACGGCTTTTGATGAATTGGCCAAACGCTGGACGCCAATTCTGAATGCCTTCGACGACGCTGGCGTAAATGTTTGTTACGAGATTCATCCAGGCGAAGATCTACATGACGGTGTGACGTTTGAGATGTTCCTTGAGCGTGTGAACAATCACCCTCGGGCCAATATTCTCTATGATCCCAGCCACTTTGTATTGCAGCAGCTGGATTACCTGGATTTCATCGACATCTATAAAGACCGTATCAAAATGTTCCACGTCAAAGATGCCGAATTCAATCCAACCGGACGACAGGGTGTCTATAGTGGGTATCAGTCCTGGACTGATCGTGCAGCCCGTTTCCGGTCACTGGGTGATGGTCAGGCCGACTTTGTTGGCATTTTTTCCAAGATGGCTGCCAATGATTTTGATGGCTGGGCTGTTGTTGAATGGGAATGCTGTCTCAAACATCCAGAAGATGGTGCACGCGAGGGAGCCGAGTTTGTTAA
>Ga0233449_1001988_pt1 | contig 17026 bp, 14 predicted proteins | sample SI_124_October20_FD_183012 | JGI IMG/M metagenome (GOLD analysis project Ga0233449, IMG submission 183012) | Seawater microbial communities from Saanich Inlet, British Columbia, Canada - SI_124_October2016_200_MG | ecosystem: Environmental > Aquatic > Marine > Inlet | place: Canada: British... | reverse complement strand
GAAGAGGCTGAACAATTAGAAGCGCAACTCAAAGCGATGATGGAAGGGGCTGATTCAGCGGTTGGTGATGGTCAAGGAAGTCCTAATTCCATGCTATACGGTTGATTCAATCTATATCCATGGGTAGGGACTGAAAGGGCGGATAGATAGCCGATAAGTCCGCTCTCAACAAACTAATGGGCTTAAGCAGAAACCCATTTATTTACCCATAAATCGCTTAATCCGTACTTAAGTTCATAATACCCTACGTTAGCGAATAATATATGGTGAACGAGGTTAATTCAGGCAAAGCAAAAAGTGGGAGCATGGGTTCAGTAGCTCCTCTGGGTGAACTGATATTTTTCGGTTTTTGGCTGATGGCTTTTTTACTAGTTTTTACATTCATTTTTATAGCAGCATTTCCATTAACATTTCTTTTCGCAATACCAATATGGATTACTGGATATACATTATTCCGCCTATGGTCTAAATCAACTGTTACCATTGATAGAGAAAAAGATACTCTAGAGTTCAGTCAGTCTTTAATTTTCACACCAGGTATCGCTTGGCGCTCTGAATCGAGACCCTTGTCTGAAATGACAGGAATTAAAATTGGAGGTTCCAGTTATTCAAGGCAAATCGATCCTGACATGGAAAGAGGATTATATGAGAGCCGAATGGAATCGGACGAGGCAATTGGCTGGAATCGAATGACAACTAAGGAAAAGTCTGAAGTTATGAATGTGCAAGAAAATTTCTGGCAAATCTATCTCACCGGATATAACAGGGAAAACGAAGAATGGATATTAGATATTTCAGATGCAGCATTAGTTGGAACAAATAAAGTACCAAATACTAAATTCATAAATGAACTTTGCTCGATGTTGGGGCTTCCAGAACCTACATTGAAATCAGATAAGCCCCAGACATTATTACCGATAATCATCATGGCAGGTGTTATGTTTTCACCAGCAATAATGATCATATTGGATGAGAATTTTTTAAATTTAAATTCTATATTAGCAATCATATTTTACTTATCCATTTGGATTTTGTCATTTATCTCACTCATAGCGTATTTCGTGGTGAGAATTATTTTATCAGTGACAAATCCTGAATTTGGGGGGCCACCGCTGCCAGTAGAAGGTCTTCCCGAAGGGTGGAATATGGCGCTATGGAGAATGAACGGTCAGAGCTGGTTAGATCAACAGGATAAGGACAAGTGATTCAATCGTATGGGAAACCCTTCAACTCGTACATGGTCGGATGGGTAGCGACGAATAGCACCCACTGAAAGCCCTTGCAAACACTAATTTTGCACACATGGGTTTGAGCATAGACCCTTGCGAATTATCTATATTCGATTATTCTATTCTCAAACTTGTTTCTAAACACTAAGATGTTCAAGACCTGTACAAAGGGCCGAGAGAGATAAGCCAGTAAATGAATATCACCGATAAGAGTAGAAGAAAACCGAGGATTCCGATTCCAATTTTTACCCAGCTAATCACTGGAGGATTGGTTGTGTACTCGTTTGAAACATCTTCATCATCTTCCCAGGAGAATTCTTCATCACAATGTGGGCAATCAAATAATCCAAAATCATCATCTTCTAATTCAATGCCTTCATCACAATGAGGGCATTCAATTTCGACCATATTCACCTCTACCCATTGCTGAGGAATAAAGTTTGAGCCGGCTTCATTGACTACTACTCGTCCTCATTGCAATTACAAAATTGGCTAATCCAGAAATCAATAAGATCACACTCAACCAAATAGGCATTAGTAATACTAGATCATATGGTAAGTGAAGAATATCCAAAAGTGATTCACCTCTTGTGAATTTTCCACCGGCGCTTGCAGTCAGCAATATTGCACCACAGGCAGCCATTCCAAAACTAGATTGGATAATGGATGATTTTGCTTCATTCCAAATATCAGTTCCAACTTTCCACCTACTGATTAAGACTCCAATTGCAAGTCCTAATCCGGCAAAAGAAAGCCATAATTTGTTAACCAATAATGCACTAACAAATCCACTTTCATCAACGCCTGCTGAATTAATTCCAGATAATATTGCGAATGGTAAACTGAGTAATCCAAACAATAACGCTCCATGTGCAATGCTATCAAACGCTTCATCGAATTTGCTATTTGGCAATATGTTGAATGATGATAATAGTTTGAGGGCAAAGCATAGCCCTGCTAATGCAAATGTTCCTACCACCAATTCTGTAGTGACTACGTGGAATGTTGCTGGCGAAACCATCACAACTCACCTCCTTCTTGGGAAACTGTTGATGTGATTTCGTCAAATGATTTTTCTTCTTTGTTTTGATTAGTTCTATTTCTGGTTTGAAGTAATACTGTCAATCCTGCAAAGAAGATTAGCACGCTTATCGCTTGTAAATACACAGCTGTTTCATCAATACTGAAACCCTGTTCATTGGTAACCAAAGTGAACCAAGGAGAAGTTTGCTGAGGCCCTTCTCCATCCAATACTGCGCGCCATTGCATTGAGGATGGTTGGTTGGCAGTAGGTAACTCAACCATGAAACCATTGACTGCATCTCCTGTTACGATTGCCTGATTGGCAACTCCACCATCAATTCTCCATTCGACTACAACTGTATCTGCATCTTCAGTTGACAACTGGAATTTTGTGACCTGCCCTACTTCCCGTGCCACTATTGGAGTGAATTCTTCTGTTAGGCGAGGGAGATTATCGGGGATTGGTAATACTTCGACAGTGTAAGCCTGACTAATTCCGAAATGAGGTGCATTGTTGCCGCCATGTTGGATGGATGCGTAAAATGTGTAATTGCCAATTTCTGGGGCTCTTAGTACCCAATCAATTGTATCGCCATCGGTTAATCCAGATATCTCAATATAATTGTTAACATCTCCTTTAGAGTCTGAAAGAATTTGCCAGCCAATATCTTGTGGAGTATCGCGATAGCCGGTTGTATCGCTTAGTAAGAACAAGCCAATCGGAGCATAAGGTGAACTTGTTAATGATTCTACTTGAAGGGAAAAGGTTGTCGCTTGGCCTGCATAAATGTGGGATTCAGTGGTGAGAATTAGTGATGCTGATGATGTTGCATTTTGATCTGAGTCACCATGGCATGCACCACCACATTGCATATCATAGACTCCATCTCCTACACCACCAGGCTCTGCCGCACCGAGATTGGTGGCAAGCAATAAAAGGCAGAGAATTAGTGTAGCTTTTACTCGCATTGTACTCATTCAATCACCTCTGTTAAGATAGCCCGTTCCAGCCGCAATCAAACTTGAAATTAACATTATTAATCCAAGAACCATACCTGCGGTATCGTTTGTGCTTTGTAGTTCTTTGAAGGATGATTCTACTGTAGTGGATGAAGAATCACTGCCTGCATCCAATTGTCGCCCGTCTATTACAGGTTGAATTGAGTATGAATTATCACCTGAAAAAATCGGTATATCAACAAAACTTGTTTGGTTTGTTGTAGCGATAAAATTGCCATTTCTTATGACTGAGAATTGTGATTGAGGGCCATCCCATTGCCATGACAATTCAACTTCTTCACCGTTTTGAACGGCAACGATATTACTGACGTGTGGACCATTTACAACTTCAATAGTTTTTGTTGCAAAGCCAATTCCTCCCAAATCATCAACAATTTGTAATGTCAATGTAACTTCTGAAAACGGAGTGAATGTCAATGATTGTGATGAATGGGCTGAACCGGAGTTTCCACTGCTATCATTCCAAGACCAAATGGAAGTAACCACTTCTCCATCACTATCGCTTGATTGTTCCGAAGTAACTGTTATCGATTCTCCAATCCATACGGGATTGGTAACGACTGTAATCAATGCTGTAGGTGGACTATTACTTATTGTCGTAACAGCGATGGCCTCTATACTGTTCTCAATTCCATCATTAGCAATCGCTTTGCAGGTCCATACTTGACCTGGCCCAAGCATAGTTGCAGGCACTGTTTGTAAATTATCAAGAGAGCCTTCTCGGAAGCCATTTCGTAGCCACTGAATACTAACAGTAACTGGATCGTCATCGGCATCTGATGTGGAAATGTTGGCGACTAAGTCGGTTGAGGAATCAATGCTTTGTGGTAGTGAGAGTGATAGTTGTGGGGAGTTGTTAGGACTTATCTCGGCAATTTGAATAGAAAATGTCCCCGATGAATCGCCTGTGTTATCCACCATGTTATCTGCAGCAAGAACTGCTAGTGAAATTGTTACTAAGCCACTTCCAGAACTTGGTGCAGTCCAAGTAACAGTCCAAGATGTACTGGCAGATGAGGAATGAGTTGCTGAGTTTTGAGGCCCATTCACTTGTGCATTGGTGCTTGGATTAGAAAGTGTACCTTTGTCAATATCTAAAGAAAACCCACCTGCCGGAGCAGATAGGCTCATTCCAATCGCCAAAACATATTGTTCACCAGCAGTGTATGTAGTAGGATAACCGGATAATTGAGCCTCAATAATGGCGTTATTATGGCAACTACAACCACTTGAGTTGTTGAACTTACCACTCGGGTGTCCATTGATTGCAGGCGCTGTAACGACCAATAACAACAGTATTGTTAACGCCAGTGTCCCAAAGCGACTCATGGTGATGCTTCATGGCATTTGCATTTCATACTTCGGCTATATTGATGCGTAAAATGTGTATTAGTATTCAAATAATGATTTCTGCGCAGGACTTTCTTCGGGCATTTGTTGCTCTTTATCTTCAACTTCTGCATCCGCTTTTTCAGGTGCAGGGATTTCGGTCTTGGAAGGATTGATTTGCGAAAACAATTCCTCTTCGCTCCAAATCAATACTTGTAATGATTCGGCTTTAGCTAATTTTGAACCTGCCTTTTCTCCAGCCACTAAGATGTCCAATTTTGCTGAAACACTGCCAACTACTTTTCCTCCGGCATTTTTTATTGCCAATTGAACTTCTTTTCTCGGCCGAGTGAGTGAGCCTGTAAGACAGAATGTTTTTCCAGATAGATTACCGCCATCTACTGCTTTGGGTTGATCTTCAACTTCGATTATTGAGGCCAAATCAAGTAGCATTTCTTTCCTTGATGCCAGTCCATCTCTAACCTGTCTGGCTACTATCATGCCAATACCATCAATTTCCACAAGGGCCTTTAGTGCCTCGTTTTCTTGGTCTTGCTGTTCCTCAGCATCAACAACCCATTGCATCAAATTGTCAAATGATGTGGCAAATTGTGCCACTAATATTGCCAATTCTGGACCGATTTTAGCAATTCCAAGTGCGTGTAAAAACTTAGCCAGTTGCATCTGCTTGCTCTTGGATAGTTCTGTTAGTACATTAACGGCTGATTTTTCTCCCATTCTCTCAAGGTTCTCAATCTCGGCTTGTTGTAAGCGATATAGGTCTGGAATATTTTCTATCAATTTCGCTTCTAATAATTGTTCAACTAATTTCTCTCCAATACCATCCATCTCCAATGCGCGGCACCAGTACAAAATTGAACGGCTTGTTCTTTCGGTGCACATCATATCCTGACAACGCAAGAAGGCTCCATCAATAGTCAATTGTGCTTGGCAGGAAGGGCATTGACTTGGAATCTCAATTTCACTACTCTGTGGCAATTCCAATTCAAACGCTGTACCATCTGCGTGGTATCTGTTTTGCATATCAGCCGCTGATGCTGGACCCAAACTACTCTCAATTTTAGGAATAACATCACCACGACGAACGATTAGAATCCTATCTGCAATCTTTACTCCGAGCCTTTGCACCTCGCCAACATTGTGCAATGTTGTATTTTCAACGGTTACTCCTCCAACCATTTGTGGGGCGATTTTTGCAACTGGTGTTACCGCTCCCGTCCTACCTGTTTGCCAAGTGACTCCAAGTAACACCGAAACCGCTTCTTCAGGAGGGAATTTCCAAGCCAAAGCCCAGCGCGGGTGATGTGCGGTCTTGCCGAGTAATTCTCGCCTTTCTAAAGTATCAACTTTGAAGACAACTCCATCGATTTCAAATTGATAATCTTCACGTTGTTGTGCCCATTTTTGAGTCTCTCCACACATTGATTGAATCGCTTGGGCTGCGCCATCAAAATCATGAACTTGCCATGGTGCAGGTTCAATTCCTGCTGTTCCACTCAACCATTCTAAGACATCTGAATCTTGCTCGAAATCGGGTGGTGAAATGCTATCTTTATGGCGATTGTTTGCATCTGGAAACTTTGCATCATATGCTTGGAATACTAAATCCTCAGCCTTTGCTTTTCCTTCTGCTTTCTTTTGCCGCAATGCTCCGGCTGCTAAGTTGCGGGGATTTGGTGAAATTACACGATATTTTTGTTCAAACATTGTTTTACGCATTACCACTTCGCCACGCACATGAACATCAATCTCCACAGCGAGTGATTCTGGTACATTTTCCACTCGCCGAGCATTGCGAGTTACATCTTCTCCTCGCTCCCCACTACCACGAGTTGCTGCTCGTACCAATCGCCCTTTGCGATACTCAAGAGAAAGGGCAGAACCATCTAATTTGGGTTGGGAAAGGAATCTGCTGGCCCCAAGAGCAGTTTCGTTAACGAAATGGTTGATTTCTTCATCACTGGTAGCCTTGTCAAGACTACTCATTGAAAACATATGTTCCACTTTTACAGTACCAGGGTCTACATCTGAGCCAACGATATTGAGTTGAGGATGATTGGGTTCAAGGGCTTTTAGTTCATCCCATAACCTATCAAATTCTGCATCGGAGATCTGCGTTTGGGCTTGATTATAATAGAGATCTGAATGGAAGGCTATCCGCTGTGATAACCACGCGATACGCGCCGCTTCATCCTGTGGATTTGGGCCGACCTCCGCCATATTACAGACAGGATGGCGAGCCTTCTTGAACACTCGCTTTTGATTGCAAAATTATGCCTAGCGGCCTTATCTTTGGGTGCGGTATTGGTGAGTTCTATTGCTCACTCATCGGGAATGTTTCGACATTACTCCTTTTGATGTAATAAATTAACCTTTGCTAAATTTCTCCAATCTAATATCGACCATCTGAGGATCTAGGCCAACTGCACGGATGTTGCGAATAGCATTCATTGCCCCTTCATGCACCAATGACATTTTACTAGATGGATTTATATTTCCATCACTGAATCCATCTGCACTGATTGAATATAGACGCAGCATATTTGCTTCAACGCAGTCATCGCAGGTGAAATTATCACTGAATTCAAAGCGATCTCCTTCCGACAACGTACCACTTGAGTCAGCATCAACAAAAACAATTCCATGTTCTAACAACCCGTCAATATCTGATAACTCATATGCGTCGATATCCGTGCAGGAATTTCCGGCGCTTCCAAAGATCATATCGTTTAAATCAGCATCAGATCCGTTTGTGCCCTCACTTCTAGCGCTTGTAGTCTCGTCATCAGCCTCAGTCGTTGCATCTATCCCGGTCGTTTTATTGTCAAGAGTGCAATTTGAAGTGACTAAACGGTAATCGCTCAAATCTCCCTCCATACCATATGGACCACTCGGGCCAGCGATGACCACTTTGACATTGACTGCATTCAAGCCTTTTTTACCCTCTTCGGTTGCAGACTTATTTTCTGATTCATTCGTATCTGAATCGGGAATCCAGTCGAAATAGAATGGAATCGCACGCACGCCGCCAAGAACCTCCGAGTTGGGAATTGTTTCATCACTATTGACACTTCTATAATCAACTGGCTCTGAATAGTCATATTCTTCAAAGCGCATTTCATTAGCATCTACTACCTCAAGCAAAATGATACGAGCTGTGAGTCTGTGATAATACATATCTAATGCCCCTCCTCTTGACGGTTCATCATCCCCATCGCCGTCAACGTCGACAGGTATTCTCATGAAACTGTCAATGATGGACAAGTTTGTGTTTGGGATTTCGTTGCAATACTCGGTGATTTTGAATCCATCTTCTGTCATCACGCCCATCACTTCAACCTCTGTACCTGTGCTCGTATCTTTAGCAAAATAATAGATGATTTGTGCATGGCCACTTCCGCGAAGTTCTACTTCGTGGAAATCTATCGATTCAAATTCAGTGTCAGCAACTGAAGGGAAACCACAAGGTTTGTCGCCAACACGACCATCATTACAGTCGCCTGGCCCTCCGTCTTCACTTCGTGCAACCGTTTCGGTTTCTTCAACTGCTTCGTAATTGTCACGAGAATCATCCCTAATTCCAGGACCATGTTCTAACCGGTTTCTAAACTCGTCATAGGTTGACGCAGTGTCCATCGAGTAATTGTCCCATTCTTCGCCACTGTATTTCTCCACTTGGACGAGATTGTCAAAGACAGTTTGGCTTGAATAATGGCATTCATCGAATTCAACTCTGTCGTCTTCCTTTATCTCGTCAATTAGGCCAAGTGATGATGCGGCATCCCGGCATCCATCCTGTTGTTGAATTATATGGGACGGTTCGTGAGCACCTTCGTGGATATTCCGCAACAAAATTTTCTGATCATAATAATCTGAAGAGAAGACCTCTTGGATATCGAGGCTACGTGATTCGTTTTCATCTGCGGATGTTTCGCCAATCATCAACCGGTATCCAACCGGCCCTGTCGCATTATTGATTGCATCTGCATCCCAAGAACTCCAGAATACTTCTTCAGCCAACAACAATTGTTCCTCTGATAAACAGAGGTCTGACGATTTAGTTGCGTTTACATCATAATTTAGGGAGCTTGCATCCAAGCACCCCCATACTTCGGTTAGAGGCAGGAATGCTAGTATCTCTGGACCAAATGATGCGGTTGGTGAAATGTCCGAGGTCGTGCCACTTGGAGTAGTTAGAGTCACAGTCAACTGAAAATAATCGATCTCTCCGGACTCGTAAGAAACGGTCGCGGTTCCAGATGATAGAGCAAATGTGCAACTGGCATCCGGCCATGAATCGCCCCAATACGTTGAGTATGTGCCAATCGAGCACAGTGAACTTCCATCACTGTGTGTTACAGTAATCACGTGTCCGCCGTCGCCCAAAGAGTCGGTGGCGCTAATGGTGTACATGGTAGTTTGTTCTAATGTTTCATCAGTAGTTTGGCCAACTATAGAATCTGTAATACAACCCGCTAAAGAGACTGTCAGCATCAGAAGACTTGCAATTATTACTTGACCGCGCATGATTATCCGATATCATAGGGGTTAATGAAAAATGCCATAGCATAAATTTGACAATTCGACAATCACTCAAAAGAAAGAGCAACGAATTCACTATCTGCCATTGGACATCTTGTCATAATTGATTGACTCATTACTCGCATATGAATTTCTGCAACAACTTCTACAGTCGCTTCAAACATGTGGCCTGCGTGAACTTCAACATCGTTATCAGTAAATGTAGCATGTAAATGGGTAAATCCGCTGCCATCTTTTAATCTTGCAAAGTTGCCCTGTAGTGTAACTAATTCACATGGTTGTTCAAGGGTCCAGCGCTGGTAAATATGTTCAGCGTTCATGAAACCATATGCGTTATTGCGCGTTCGGCCAATTCCACTTGTTATTGCTGCTGCATTGATTTTTTCTTGATTTGCAACTTCACGAATACCCGCATGAATTTCTTCGCCTGGGTCCAGTCGGATGAAGATGTCATCGCCGCTTCTCGTCCAATCCATATACCGGCCAAAACAATGGGGGTTTTGAGTGTAATGCTCCATACTACTCCGATTCGGCAATAATAGAATCAATAATCTGACTTTCAACAGCTTCCCCTACAAGCACGTTTTCGATGTATAAACGGGCGGTTGTCAAATCATTTTGTTCACCGCCAAGAGGCAATGGGCCAAATATCCCCCACCCCTTTCTCAACAACATTATTCTCCGCTTTGGCTGTCTCTTGGCAATTTTTAGCATCGACCAAGGGTATCTTTGGCCATCGGCAAATAGATGTGTTTTTGTTATTGCATAGCGTTTTGGGATCAATAGAGAAATCAAATGTAGTGCCAGCAAAATATCCCAAATTATCACATAAGTTACTGAGGTATTGGAGATTTGTACTAACCCCCAAGGCAATGCTATCATCGCCGCCATTGAGAACAGATTTCCCCATTGCCTTATCACCTCATGAGAGCCCTCGCTTTGCCAAGCGAAACTACCATTATCTTGCTTGCCGAGAATTGGAACATCTGAACGTTGTTTGGTTAACCAATATGCATCCCATGCGATGATAATTGAAAGTATTGACACTGCTAGCATAGCGATGTCGTTTGGATCTGGTAAGGCGCTTGATGTCACCATAGTATCACCTCACAGCAGTCGTTCATCAAATAACTTCATCTCGCTGCTGCCGCCACCTTTTCTTGAGCGAACAACTAGCATTATTGCAATTAAAATTAAACCGATTACAAGGAGTAACCCTGTTGTTGAAATTATTGAATCTTCTTGTGTGGCTACACCTTCTAAGATATCTGGTGTCCCATCATTGTCATCATCTTGGTCTTCAAATAACCATGTTGTTACACCATCTGGGCAGTTAATTGTGTCAGGCATTCCATCATCATCGCTATCTGCAAATGCGCAAGCGTCTAATGGGAATTTGTCCTTTTTATCTGTAAATCCATCATTATCATCGTCTTCATCATAGATATCTGGGCCACAAGAACGGGTAAGGATATTGTCAAACCAATCACTATCGTCGCATGAAGAGGTCCAGTCTCCATCAGAATCAAGTGCGGTGACTTCGAAATCTACACTTGCGATTGCCACCTTACCAAAGGAGTCGGTGACTTGTAATTCCAAAACATAAATTCCTTGTGATATATCTGTTATATTATATTGCAATTCATCGGGCCCTCTTAGAACTTCATTACCAGAAACATCACTCACTATCCAAAGTAAAGTCAATTGCTCAATGGAATCATAATCATCAGAGGCTTGAGCAATTGCTGTCAAGTGTGTAGTCTCCATGAATCTTTGACCCGGATATGGAGAGCTGATACTCGCTGTAGGCTGGCCATTTACAGTCATGTTAACCATTAAGTGATTATTTTCAAGTGGTAACTCAAAGGTTGCTTCGGTGTCAATTACATTTTCTGCACTAGCCAATATAGTGATTGTAGTGGCTTCGTATGTAGTAGATGATGAAATCCACTTCAGTAGGAGTTTTGCCTCAACTCCGTGCCCACTATAACTCATCGATTGACTATCAATACCAGAAACCGATGCTTGATAATCTGCTGTAATAGATTGATTATTCATTCTTGCATCCAAAATAAATGTCTCAAAAATATAGGCCTCTGATTCGATTAAAGAAAAGGTAGTTGATGTGCTATCAACATCAACCAAAACAATTTCAGTTGAGGAAGTTTCTATTTCTCCAACGATAATTCCTTCTTCAATATTGCAACCGAAACCTTCAGCAGAGATTGCGGTAATTGCCCACAAATCTATATTCCTCATTATCAAATCAGTTGGTGATTCTCCTGCATCTGCATGAAGGTCAATAGCAATCGCATAATTCGCGATATTAGCATCTTCAATTATCAGTGCTGAAGATGACTTGCCGTGATGTACGGTCAGACCTGTCCCTGCGCCTTGTCCACTCAAATTTAATCCTGAAATCATTCCCGCGGTATTGTCAAAATCAATTGCTGGAGCGCCGGTGATTTCAATGTTCAACAATGAGATCTCTCTGTTATTATTACCCGCAATCGCGGCAACTCCAGTGGCTATTGCACTGAAACCATCAACAGAAAAGTGTCCATCAATTGATTCAAGCCACATCACATTACTATCGCCATTGAATAAAGAAGCATCAATATTGTTAGCGCTTCCTGTAACTCCTGTCAATTCCATTCCCGATGATGTATTAGCTCCAATCTTTAAGCCATTTATCTGTAAAGCGATTTGTCTTGCCCAGATACTCGCTCCATTACATGAATCTAATTCTACATCGGCAAGAGTTAGGGTGGAGTCTGAAGGATAAGCAGTAATACATCCGGAGCCTCCATCATGGAATTGAGAATTTCTAATATTGACCTTTGCTGAACTACCTGAAGAAATTTGCATCAATGGGTCTGAACCACTTGAGCGGGCGAATAGCGCCGAATTAGCTTCGACAATTCCAAGGCCAGGAATTGTCAACGCCTTGCTTGCCTCTACAACATGAGTGCCTGATAAATCGATAAGTGAACTAGTATATTCTCCCAAAACTAATCCACCCCAACGTGCACCAAATCCTGTGCTAGAGAGTGTGGCAATTCCAGCATCTAAAACACCGTTCACTGTAATTGTTGAACCTTCGGTGGAACGAACTGCAACGCCGTCATGAATTGTCAATGTAGTAAATTGTCCAACTTCTAAATTGCCATCCAAATAATATGGGCTCCATTGGGATTCTAATATCAGCCAGGAATTTATTGTTCCAATTGGTAGTTTTGAAGCCATAAATGTATGAGTAAGACTGGTTGAAGAATCCCATGAGATCATGTCTGTGAAGGAATCTATTTGCAGAGCAACTGTTTTCATTCCGCCCGTAGTATCACTTGAATCATCTACATGGCGTGCGGTTGCGGAAGTTGAAACCTGTCCGTTATCATCTGTTTGCGACATTGCTCCATCCACTGAAACAATTGCTCCGACAACTGGTTCACCTTTGTCTAATACTGTAACTTCAAGTTTTGACAATAAAGTAAAATCTCCACCGGTTAATACAGTGATGCTTCCTTCAACATCTCCTCCAGTCATTTCAACTTCACAGCCAGGTTGTAGAGTCAAACTTCCTTTGATTATCAGTTGGGATACTTCGCGCAATGTCTGGCACGACCAAATCAAATTAGCATCAAGTGTCAAAGAGTGTCCAATGTCAGCGCTAACCATTGCAGTAGTTCCAGCAAAAATGTTTGGTGCTGAAACTATTGCATCTTGGCCGCTTAATATGCCTGTACCTTGGACATCTATTTCTGCTGTCAGCGGCAATTGCAAGTCAACACCAACCAGTGAAAGTCCTGCATTATTGGAGATTGTTAAATCTCCTGATAAGGCATGTGCTGTTCCATCTGGCTTTGGATTGAGAACTACAAATTGCCCACTTGGAATTGTCCAATCTCCGGAAGGAATTACTGGGATTTGAACTGACTGGCCTCCTTGGCCACCAGTCAAGACAACTCTTACTCCAGCACCATCCAATGTAACTGAAACCGTTGAACCAGAGGATAGTAGAGGTAGGTCTGCTGCCCCATTGACGTCACTGGTCAATTCAAAACCATGAACGATAATATTGGCTTCAACAGGATTGCCAACTAAGTCGGTAAAAGTAACTGCAGTTTCAATGAACTTATCGGAAGATGATGTTGCTATAACTTGTGAAGTTGATGAGCCATAAAGAAAATATCCATCTCCCAATGCTTGTGATGAACCTGCTGAATTCTGTGGTTGGAAATTACGTACTGTTGCACTTGAGCCATCTGATAATGAGAGAGGGGTTGTGTGTAATGCTGCAGCCCATTGGCTTAGGTGGAGTGAGGATTGACCGGTTAAGCGCACTCCTGTATCTTGTGCTGTGCTATGAAGTGAATTGCCTTTGAATGAGGAATTGGATAACTCAATACCAACTTCTTCACCATATTCCAATACTATATCGGCAGCAGTAATTATACTACGCTCTGTATTGATAGAAGTTGCAAAATTATTTACTTCGAAGTTACCCAAATTAATATCTGAATACCAAATGTTTAGAGCCTCTGATTGACTATCAAAAGAACTGTATGTTTTTGTAATAATCACATCGTTCCAATCGTGAGTACCACCCAACACATTGACTGAACGCTCGGTGCTAGCTAAATGTTCAATTGCAACTGTTTGAAGGGATGAATCCGGACCTGAAATAATCAGTGCGTTTTGTTGGGTAGTAATGTTAGTTGATTGTATGCTCAAGGTGCCTTCTCCTGATGCTGAAATTCCACTATCATGGCCTGTTAATTGTGATGCTGTAAACTCGTGTTGTCCGTTGCCTGAAAGGGTTGCAAGATGATTGCTATCCCAAACTTCAAGTTGGTTAAATTGGCAAGTTCCTGCACAATTAGAATCTATGGTTGCCCTATTTGCATCAGTAGATGATTGGAACCTAATATCGTTCAAGCGATATTGCGTGGCCCCATTAGCACTGAGTAATCTGTGCCCTGCCACTGCTGCTGTATTCAATTGCAAATCATCACTATTCGCTGCATCAACAAGCAACGTTACATCACTGCCAGTGATGTTAGAGACTTCTACTGAAGAACCGGATATTGAAGATATTCCAACTGTTGTTTGACTAATTCCAACTCGGTTAGCAATTAGGTTGCCATTACTTCCGCTCAAGCCGATGCCTGATGAGGAAATTGCAATATCTTGTCCATTGAAATTCCCACTATTAGAAATTCCAATTGCAATATCATCAAAAGTTGCATCACTTAACACAGTATCGCCGCTATTTCTAATCGCATCAAAGTCGATGTGGTTTGCTGAAAAATCATTGACCGATGAACTACCGATTACATTAATTGCGATATATGAATCGTTAACTACGAGATTATTTGCATCGAGTGTCCCTTCTACCAGTACGCCGGTTTCTGCATTTTCAATGACTACATTTTGCAATACGGCATGGCCATTGCTTGCGACTTCAATGCCAACCCATAACCCCGCTCCGTGGGAACCTTGGGTAAGAGATGGAAGACTTGAATTGAAGTAAACGCCATTTGCATCTAAAGTTCCTTCAACCGAAATCCAATACTGTTTAGCATCTATTGTTGTACCGGATTGGATAGTTAGTGTTGTTCCATTGGCCACTGTTACATTTCCGCTAAGAGTTATATCACCACTCCATTGAGAGTCTGAATTAATTACGCTATCTGCGGCAGATGGGGTTACAAAACCTGACAGTGGTGCAACGAGTAGCAACAAGACGAGAATATGGGCGCGAGCGCTTGCCATGACAATGGCTCGTTGATTATCCATAAGAACCCAAAGGCTTCCCGTCAGGACTTGATAATGTTCTTAGCAATAATTTGTCTAGTCTTTCGACCGAACAAGGGATTTGCAATACTAGGTCAGAGTTGCTCACTTTAGAGATGTGCTGAACGGCGCGATTTCTTCAATGAGATCGTGGTGTCCAACATACATTCTGCGGCAGCAGTAACGAGTTAGTTCTACTTGGTCAAGTGCATCAGCAACTTCGATACCAGCGGCGATTTTCTCTTTGTACTCTTCCCACTTGTGAGCAATTAAGCCACCACAACTGAAACAACGGATTGGAATTATCATACTTATTCACCTCAACGATAGGACTTCTGCTTCTTTCTACGAGCACCGCGACCAAGTTGGTGCTTGGCCTCTTTGCGGCGAGGATCGTTAACCAATAAACTACGGTCGAATCTCAAGTATTCATCACGTAATTCTTCGTCAATTCCTTCTGCTCCGCCATTGTAGTGGACTAATCCACGTGCAATAGCAGTACGAATTGCATCACTTTGACCCATGATACCGCCACCTTCGGTGGTGATATTGATGTCAACCTTGCTCAGACGCTTCATTGCGTCTGCAATGATTAGCGGCTCCATTGCCTTACGACGTGCAAGGGATGGTGAAAGGATTTCGATAGGTTCGCTATTGACGCGCACTCTACCCTTGCCAGCGATTACGCTTGCTCGAGCTACTGCGGTCTTGCGCTTTCCTGATGATTCAACAGACTTCTTTTTCTTCTTACTTGCCATCATTGTTCACCTCCATTCCAGCGGTGGGTTGGTGCACCCAGGTTAGCAGAAATATCTCCAAGGAGAATAAAACGCTCAGGTAGTGCCCTTCTAATCTTGCTATCGTCACCAGATTCATGACCTTCAGGAAGGTCTGCTTCTAGATGAGATGGACAACCGATTTCGACACGTAGATTGCGCAATGCACGGCGTCCGCTACTCTTCTTTTGATAAGGTAGCATTCCACGAACTGTACGCTTTAGAATCATGTCCGGCATACGTGGGAAGAAAGGTCCCTTACGCGAGTGATTCAACTCATACTTTGCATGGTATGTGTTTAGTACGGAGCGTGGGCGTCCAGATACGATTGCTTTCTCTGAATTGATAATGACAACTTTGTCATCACGGTCTTCACGTGCAGCCTTCAACAGAAGTTCAGCAACGGTAGATGCCAATCGTCCCATGATGAGACCATCTGCGTTGAATACGTAGGTGGTTTCAGCCAAGGATTACGACCCCCTTTCCGGTTGGGTTTTCATTCATCAGCTCGCCGTAGGTCATTATTCGACCTCCAGCGGCTTCTATTTTCTCCCGAGCGCCATTACTTACACTGTATGCTGCGATAGTGTGGTTACTGACCAATTCACCTGAGCCAAGAAGCTTGCCTGGTATGAGGATTGTTGCACCCTCAGGGGCGTAGCGACTTACACGGCTAAGGTTAGGTTGGGCCCAGTTCTTGCGACTCTTTGAAAGTCGCATGGCCACATCTCGCCAAACAGCAGATCCGGTCTCGCGAGACTGTGCCTTCAATTGGCCGATCATGTCGACTAACTGAGTATTTGTCTTGCTTGTAGGTTTGCTCATTTAACTCCCTCGATGCTTTGAAGCAAGCCGCCGACTCGCCAACCCATTATGAAGCCACCGACGCGTGAACGCTGTACTACGCGTCGCAGTGCTGCGTTTATCAACAGCGGACTGTTTTCAATGGCTCGCGCCAAAAGCATCCGTTCATTCGTAAAGAATGTCGCCTTTTGCATCAAGTAGTTCTACTGTTAATCCTGCAGCCCTGCCTTGGATAATGATCTCTTCGTGTAATGCATCGGAAAAACTGTCCAGTGCTCCGAGTTGAGTTATTCCCTCAATATCGGTTAATTGGTCGATTAGATGATTCAGCACACAACTAACTCCGTATGCTTGTCCAGCCCTAAATGCGTGGTCAACACCACCAATTTCTGGGTCTTCTGCTTTCATGCGTAGCATTACTTGCTGAGAATACGCAACTAAGGCTCCATAAATTGATTCAATTATTTGTGCCGCTTCCAAATCCCC
>Ga0233449_1001985_pt1 | contig 17078 bp, 11 predicted proteins | sample SI_124_October20_FD_183012 | JGI IMG/M metagenome (GOLD analysis project Ga0233449, IMG submission 183012) | Seawater microbial communities from Saanich Inlet, British Columbia, Canada - SI_124_October2016_200_MG | ecosystem: Environmental > Aquatic > Marine > Inlet | place: Canada: British... | reverse complement strand
AAGAAAAAGAAAGTAGTGTCAGGTAACAAAAAAAAAGTATCACCAGAAAATACTTTAAGCAAAAGCAAAAGCAAAAGCAAAAGCAAAAGCAAAAGCAAAAGCAAAAGTATCAGGCGCTCTAACAATAATGCTTTTCCTATTGTTGGTATCGGGGCTTCTGCCGGGGGGCTTGAGGCACTTGAGGGATTCTTCTCCAGTATGCCTCCTGAATCCAATATTGCCATTGTAGTTATCCAGCACCTTGCCCCCAAATACAAGAGTATTATGGGATCTCTCCTGAAGAAATACACAAAGATGAAGATATTTGAGATAAATGACGGAATGAAGGTTGAGCCGAACAGTATCTATCTCAATCCTCCGGATAATGATGTGGCTATCATGAACCGTACACTCCAGTTGATTAAACCCCTGGCGTCCCATGCGGTCAGACTGCCCATTGACGGTTTTTTCCGTTCACTGTCTGAAGATCTGGGTGCAAAGGCATTCTGTATTGTTCTCTCCGGTACGGGGACAGATGGTACCCTGGGGCTGAGGGCGATCAAGGGTGAGGGTGGTATGGCTATGGTACAGGAGGAAGGGCAGGCAAAATATGATTCCATGCCAAGAAGTGCTATAAACACGGGTCTTGTTGACTATATCCTTCCAGTCGAGAAGATGCCGGATGAGCTTGTCAAATATATTAAGCATCCTTTCATTGAAAAGGATGTAATCACCGGTACTACCGAGCAGAAATATCAGAACAACATAACAAAGATACTCCTTCAGGTACGCAGCACAACAGGCCATGATTTCTCAAATTACAAACAGAATACGATTCGCAGGAGGATTGAGAGGCGGATGGCCGTGCACCAGATAGACAAGATATCACTCTATCTCGATTATGTCAGGGGAAACAAGGCAGAAGTGACAGCTCTCCATAAAGACCTGCTCATCGGGGTAACCAACTTTTTCAGAGATCCTGACGCATTTGATATCCTGCAAAAAGAGGTAATATCTAAGATCGTAAAAAGCAAGAAGGGTGGAAATATACGTGTATGGATCCCCGGTTGCGCTACCGGTGAGGAGGCGTATTCCATAGCTATATTTATTGCGGAATTGACGGAAAAGACACAAAAGCGCTTTAATATTCAGATATTCGGAACCGATATAGATGAAGATGCCATTGAGTACGCGAGAGCGGCAATTTATCCGGATAGTATTGCGGCAGATATATCCAAGGAGAGACTGAATCATTTTTTTATAAAGGATGATAGTACATATAAGGTAAAAAAACAGATCCGTGAGATGCTGGTCTTTGCCACACAGAGCCTTATAAAAGACCCTCCGTTTTCGAGGCTGGATCTTGTCTCGTGCAGAAACGTCCTGATTTATATGGACTCGGTACTACAGAAAAAGATACTGCCGATCTTTCACTATACACTGAATAATGATGGATACCTCTTTTTAGGTTCTTCAGAGACTATAGGTGAATTTTCAGACTGTTTTTCAACGATAAATTCCAAGTGGAAGATCTATAAAAGGATTGGAGATACTGTAGAAAGGGCACTGGGATATCCAGTTACAAATGATGTAATTTTGCCAAAGGAATTACCTATAAGTGATGTCGCGAATTACCCGAGGGAGGCCAGTATTTATCAAAAAGCGGAAAGAGAGGTTCTGGATAAGTATGCTCCTCCATTTGTCCTTGTTAATGATAAACACGAGATCCTTTATGTTAACGGCAAGATATATAAGTACCTGCTGACACCTGTTGGTGTGCCGGTATTTAATATCCTGAAAATGGCACACGAAGACTTGCGTTACAAACTTACGACTATTCTTCATAAGATGGGCAAGAAACGAGACACTGTTGTCCAAAGGGGGCTGAAGGTAAGGGACAATGGTAATTTCTTGACAGTAGACCTGACCGTTAAACCTTTTTCTGCCGGAAAAGGGGCAGAAGACCTGATCATGGTAATTTTTGAGGAGAAGGTACCTCCTGAAAAGATAGTGAAGAGGAAAACTACATCTGGTAAAACCAAAAAAGAAACCTCGCAGATAACTAATCTGAAACAGGAATTGAAATCTGCAAAGGAGTATCTGCAGGCAACGATCGAAGAGCTGGAAACTTCGAATGAAGAGCTCAAATCTACTAATGAAGAGATGCAGTCCACCAATGAGGAGCTCCAGAGTACTAATGAGGAACTGGAGACATCCAAGGAGGAACAGCAGTCTACCAATGAAGAGCTTGAGACCGTGAACTCGGAACTCCAGAATAAGGTAAACGAACTCTCACGCTCCAATAATGATCTCAATAATCTCCTTGGTAGCACACAGATCGCGACTATCTTTCTTGATACTAAGCTGCGTATTGTTAGATTTACTCCGGCACTGACGAAGTTATTTAACGTGCTGCCGTCAGACCTTAATCGTCATATAGGCGATATTACTTCAAAATTCAATTGCGAAACACTGTTTCAAGATGCAGAAGCAGTACTTAATACTTTAATTCAAAGAGAGTCCGAGATATGTACACAAGATGATAACTATTTTAATATGAGTGTCCTGCCATATAGAACTACAGAGAATATGATTGATGGAGTGGTTATTACCTTTGTGGATATAACAACAATCAGACAGGCAGAAATTGCGTTGAAAGAGACGACAGAAAAATACAGATCTATTTTTAATGAGGCGCGTGACGGCATTGTTATCATTGACAAGAAAACAGGTATAATTGCAGACTGTAATCAGGCATTTGAGGGGCAAACTGGGCGTCCGCTTGAACATCTGAAGAGGTTGAAGATATGGGAAATAAGGCCTTCACGCAAGAAGGAGAGGGCAAGGAATGAATTTGTTGAGTTAAATGAAATAGGAGTAGATGGTTCCAGTCGTCTTGACATTGAGAAGCCAAATGGAGATATAATATCCCTTGAATTCTCCAGTAGAGTAGTAACGATTGGTAACCAGCCTTACATCCAGAGCATTGCAAGAGATATTCCGGGCGGCAAAAGGCAGAAAAAAAGATAGAGAACCTTCTCCGTATAGTTTGTGCCTGTAGGCGGTACAGTTTGTGTTAATGTTTATGGTGTTGAATCTGCCGCGAACAAGAAGGTTAGTAAAAATAATTAACAAATTGAAAACGTAGGGTAATCCTTAAGCCTGGCTTCCCTTGCATGCATTGATGTCAAAACAAGCCTGAAGGATTGTCTTGCGAAAATGGATTTAATAAATTTGTCGAGAGAGTTATAATGAATAAAGATAATAAGGAAAAGTCTGCTGATCTGCGTAAAAAGGCAGAAAAAATGCTTACACCTAAGAGCGTAGATATTAATAACCTCTCAGATGAGGACATCCGCAAACTGGCACATGAGCTGCAGGTACACCAGATCGAGCTGGAGATGCAGAATGAAGAACTGCGAAAGGCCCAGGTAGAACTTCAGGACTCAAGAGACAAATATTCAAGTCTCTATCACATTGCACCAGTTGGATATCTTACTATAAGCAATAAAGGAATAATTCTGGAAGCTAATCTGACAGGTGCAGAAATACTTGGGGTAAATAGAAGCGAATTGATTGGTAAGCCACTGGGTCTGTTCATAACGAAGGAGTATGAGGATGTCTTCTACCTGCAACGCAAAGAAGTTTGTAATGTAGAAGGAAAGAGAGGGATTCGTGAGCTTGTAATGAAAAAAGCGAATGGTACTCAGTTCTACGCTCAACTGCAATGCAAGGCTGCGCAGGATGCAGGGAGGAGTAACGCCGAATGTTTGACAATTATGAGTGACATTACAGAACGCAAGAAAGCGGAGTTGGAATTGCAGGAGTATAGAAACCATTTAGAAACTTTAGTTGAACAACGGACAAGAGAACTGAAGAATTCACAGGCGCAACTCGTACGTAATGAAAAAATGGCTGCTATAGGTAAGGTGTCAAGTAGCATTGCTCGTGAACTACGAAACCCCTTGGCTGTCATGCAAAATGCATCGTATTATTTGGGTGCGGTTCTGAAGGATTCAGATGACAAGGTAAAAAAACATCTTGCCCTCATATACGATGCTGTCGTGTTCTCCGACAACATTATTAACAGTTTTGTAGACCTTATCTTAGCAAGGTCAATGTCCCTGGTAAAATCTGATATTAATAAAATTATAGAACATAATTTATATGATTGCAAAACAGCAGAAAACATTAATATTAAAACTCAATTAGATGAGCAACTTCCCGTAATAGAATTAGACAAAAACCAGATTTTTAGTGTATTTAAGAATATCATTTCTAACGCACTTCAGGCAATGCCAGAAGGAGGAAGTCTTGATATCAAAACAGAGGTGAAGGATGATTTTGTCGAGGTAGAATTTAAGGATACGGGTACAGGTATCTCTAAGGATAATATTCAGAAAATATATGAACCTCTATTTACCACTAAAACAAACGCGTTAGGGCTTGGCCTCACGAAGGTTAAGGCCATTATAGATGAGCACAAAGGAAGTATATTCGTGAATAGTGAGATAGGGCAAGGTACAACATTTACAGTTAAACTGTCAATATTGGGGCATAAAAATGAAAAAGAAGCAATCTAAGGTGAAAAAAACAGATGATTTCCGTGATAAGGCGGAGGAAATTCTCAAATCAGTTAAGGCACCAATAGAGAAGCTGACAGATGCAGACGTCCGCAATCTGGCACATGAGCTGCAGGTACACCAAATTGAGCTTGAGATGCAGAATGATGAGCTCAGGAAGTCACAACAGACACTTGAGGACTCAAGAGACAAGTATTCACGTCTCTATGACTTTGCTCCGGTGGGGTATGTTACAGTTGGTGAGGGTAAATTAATTCTAGAAGCTAATCTAAGGTTAGCCTCTATGTTGGATATGGAACGTGGATTCTTGATAAAAAAACTGTTATCAAAGTTTATGACCAGAGAGAGTGCAGATAAATACTACCTATGCTCTAAGGCTGCTTTTGAAACGGGAGAACATGTAACATGTGAAGTAGAGATGGTAAAAAAAGATGATACAACATTCTACGCACAACTGGAATGTGCTTTCGTACCGGAAGAAGACGGGAATCCGGAACGGTGTAGGATAACAATATCTGATATCACCGAACGTAAGGAGATGGAAGAGACTCTCTTTCAATCAGAAAAATTAAAGTCTCTGGGGGTTATAACCGCCGGGGTTGCCCATGAGTTTAATAATATTCTTGCGGTAATTCTTGGTACTGCAGAGCTGCTTGATTCCGGTTTTGAAGATGATCAGGAGCTGAAGAAGGGACTGAATGATATTATCGTGGCGGGTGAGAATGGAGCTGGAATTGTGAAAGATATGCTTTCATATGTTAAATCACAAGAGGAAGCAGGCATCTCCAATTACACTCCTTTTGATATAAGGTGCTTACTTGAAGAGGCGATTAATTTTACAAGTCACAGATGGGAGAGTATGGCTCAGGCAAAAGGGGTGGACTATCAAATATACAGAGAAGATATGAGAGAGATACCTGAGGTACTTTGTAGCCATGCAGAGTTGCTGGGGGTATTTATAAATATTATAAATAATGCCCTGGATGCTATGCCGGATGGTGGTCGCCTCTCTTTTAGTACATCAAGTAATGATGACACTATTTTTATAAGCATCTCTGATACCGGCAATGGCATGCCTGAAGATGTGAGGAGGAAAATATTTGATCCATTTTTTACAACACGCAGGCCACTAGGGACAGGCTTGGGCATGAGTGTCTCCTATGGTGTAATAATGAGACATGGCGGTAAGATAGAGGCGGAGAGTGAAGAGGGAAATGGCACAACGTTTAACCTGAGTATTCCAATCCGAAAAGGTGCAGTACAAAAAGTAGTACCACCTGAACATGAACGACGTGTAACCGGAAAAAAGCTGCATATTTTAGTAGTAGATGATAATAAGGATATCTGTGACATTGTGGATGGAGTCCTTACCAGAGGTGGTCATGCCGTAACGAGTGTTGATAACGGCGCAGAGGCTATAGAACTTGCAGGGGAAAAAGATTTTGATCTCATTTTATGTGACCTGTTGATGCCAAATGTACAGGGATATGATGTAGTAAAGGCCCTGAATAAGTTAGACAAGATACCAAAGATAGGCTTAATGACCGGCTGGGCAGATCTTAAGCCTATTGATGAAGAAGGTACCAAGGTAGATTTCATTCTAAAAAAACCGTTTAAACATGCAGAGTTGGCAAAACATATAGATGAATTAGATATTCCCGCATGACAACTGGAGTCTGTAGGAGCTAATATGCTTGTGTGGAAAGAAGCCATTTAATTAATAAGTTTCTGAGGGCTTTCATTGTAAAAGATGATCAAGATAAAGGAGCTGGAGAAGGAAATTAAGCTTGCTGATTGAAGCCTGATCAGTAATTTACAAAACCAATAATTACACGTATTAGTGGGGATTTCGAAATGACAAAGAAGAAATTTAAAACTGAAAAAAATGATGATATTCGCAGTCTGGCAGAGAAACTTATCAGTCCTGATGTTCTATCAGTAGATGAAAGGTCTCATGCAGATGTCTGTAAGCTGGCGTATGAGCTGCAGGTACACCAGATTGAGCTTGAGATGCAGAATGATGAGCTCAGGAAGTCACAACAGGAGCTTGAAGATTCCAGAGATGAATATTCAAATCTATATGACTTTGCACCGGTTGGATATATTACCTTAAGCGGTAAAGGTATCATTTTGAAAGTGAATTTAACATGTACGAAATTATTGGGCTTAGAACGAAGCTCGTTGATTGAAAAGCCCTTGTCACGGTATATTGCCAGAGAAAATCATGATGACTACTATCAACTTTTCAACCGTAATTTGCAAATTGATGAACATGAAGTCTGTGAATTAAAAATGGTCAGAAGTGATGGAAGCGAATTCTATGCACATCTGGAATGTGTACTGGTATTGGCTAAAAATGAGAATGAGAAGGAAATAAGGATTACCATTACTGATATTACAGCGCGTAAACTTGTAAGCCTGGAAATAAAAGCTCTTAATGCATCTCTTGAACAACGCGTGGTAGAACGTACGGCTGAGGTGGTTGAGTCAAATAAAGCATTGCAGAAGGAAATTGTTGATCGTAAAAAAATGGAAGAGACTCTCTTGCTATCAGAAAAAATAAAGTCCCTGGGGGTAATAACCACAGGGGTTGCTCATGAGTTTAATAATATTCTTGCGGTAATTATGGGGACTGCAGAGTTGCTTGGTTCCGGTTTTGAAGATGAGCAGGATCTGAAGAATGGACTGAATGATATTGTCCAGACTGGTGTGAAGGGGGCTGGAATAGTAAGAAATATGCTTTCATATGCTAAATCACATGATAATGACATATCAGATTTTATTTTATTTGATATAAGTTACATACTCGAAGAGGCGATTAATTTTACAAGACACAGATGGGAGAGTATGGCTCTTGCGAATTGGATTGACTATCAAATAGACAGAGAAGATATGAGAGAGATACCTGAGGTGCTTTGTAGCCATACAGAGTTACTTGATGTATTTATAAATATTATAAATAATGCCCTGGACGCGATGCCGTATGGTGGTCGCCTCTCTTTTAGTACATCCAGTAATGATGACACTGTTTTTATAAGAATCTCAGATACAGGTATTGGTATGTCTGAAAATGTGAAGAAGTGTATATTTGATCCCTTTTTTACTACACGAAGGCCAGAGGGTACAGGTTTGGGCATGAGTATGTCCTATGGTACAATGACAAGACATGGCGGTAAGATAGAGGTGGAAAGTGAGAAGGGAAAGGGCGCAACATTTAACCTGAGCATTCCAATCCGAAAAGAAGTAGTACAAAAAGAAGTACCACTTGAATATGAACGGCGTGTAACCAGAAGAAAGCTGCAGATTTTAGTAATAGATGATAATGAGGATGTCTGTGAGATTATGGATGGAGTCCTTACCAGATGTGGTCATGCCGTAAAGAGTGTTGATAACGGCGCAGAGGCTATAGAACTTGCAGGGGAAAAAGATTTTGATCTCGTTTTATGTGATCTGTTGATGCCGGATGTACAGGGATATGATGTAGTAGAGGCCCTGAATAAGTTAGACAAGATACCAAAGATAGGCCTAATGACCGGTTGGGCAGATCTTAAGCCTATTGATGAAGAAGGCTTTGAGGTAGATTTCATTCTAAAAAAACCGTTTAAACATGCAGAGTTGGCAAAACATATTGATAAACTAGATATTCCCGTATGACAACTGGAGTCTGTAGGAGCTGAATATTTACTATTTGAAATTTAAGCTTGCTGATTAAATCCTGATCAAGAATACACGTATTTCTTACTCCGATTATTTGTGTCTTTCGTTGCAATCTCTTCTGGTCTCTCCGAGAGCTGTTACTGCAGTACCCCCATGGCCTTCAGGTCAGAACTCTTAAACGCTTCGTAAAAAAGTTCTGCCTGTTCTCCTTCTCCTGTTTCTGGTTTAGATAATGGGATTTGTAGTTTTATTTGCATTATATTTAATCATTCAGGATAAAGTACAAAATAATATACATTAACTTCTATTTATACACTTAATGTTATTATTTAATCACTTTAAAAAACTAGTTGTTTTTTTGAATTATTACAACTATAATGTACCAAAAAGCGCACTCTAAGTGCGAAAAAACTAATTAATGTGCTTAATGGGTAACATTATGGAACTTGAAAATATGTCTCCAGTCGCTATAACGAAAGAATTAGGTAATAGACTGCGACAAGCCAGGATCAATGCTGATTTGACTCAGGCTGAAGTGGCATCAAGGGCTGGTCTAAATAGAAGGACTATTCTTAATGCTGAAAAAGGAAAAGTCCAGCTAGAGAACCTTGTCGCTATATTAGTTTCAATGGATATGGCAGACCAGATCAACATGTTTCTACCCATACAGGAAATATCCCCTATACAATTGGCAAAACTCAGAGGTCGGGAACGGCAACGAGCATCAAGAGCTAAGAAAAGGAATACCCGGACCAAAGAGGATAAATCATCATGGTAAAGGATGTCGTCAGTGTAAAATATAAAGAGCATGATGTTGGTGCTGCCAGTTTCAATACTGAAACAGGCATAGGCTCCTTCGAATTTGAACCTCGTTTTATCAAAACAGGCATTGAGCTATCACCTATAAAGATGCCTTTATCCCCTAAAATATATTCATTTCCTGAAGCTGATCCTGCTGCTTTCAATGGGTTACCCGGGATGTTAGCAGACTCATTGCCTGATGATTTTGGTAATGCGGTGTTGAATGCCTGGATAGCCAGTCAGGGTAAATTGCCAGCCGACATTACACCAATACAGCGTCTTAGATATACAGGGAAGCGAGGCATGGGGGCATTAACATATCACCCTGCGACGCAAATAAAAAACTTAAACGTTTCACAACATATTGAAATCCAATCTTTGGTCTCTATTGCCCAGGAAATCTTAGATAAGCGAGAACGATTCAGGATAGACCTTGGCGCACAGGGAGAAGAAGATAAAGAAGCAATGATGGAATTGTTGTCTGTGGGTGTAAGTGCAGGTGGGGCCAGACCTAAAGCGATACTTGCATTTAACGATGATTTCACACAAGTGCGATCAGGTCAAACAGATGTACCTGAAGGGTTTACTCATTTTATAATGAAATTTGATGGTGTCAGCGAACACAACAAAGATAAGGAAACCTTTGGTGATCCTATGGGGTATGGGACAATGGAGTATGTTTATCATCTCATGGCGAAAAAATGTGGTATAGACATGATGCCTTGTCGCTTGCTGGATGAAGGTAATAGACGCCACTTCATTACCCAGCGTTTTGATCGGGACGGCAATGAAAAGCGGCATGTACAAACATTAAATGGCCTGGCACATGTTAGCTATAAAAAAGCAGGTTTGTACTCTTATGCCGAATTGTTCACAATTGCACGAGAGCTTAAATTAAGCTCTGATGATGCGATGCAGATATTTAAACGTATGGTTTTTAATATTGTTGCACGTAATCATGATGATCATTCTAAGAACTTTGGGTTCATGCTCGATGATCAATATCACTGGCAATTAGCTCCTGCTTATGATTTAGTCTACAGCTACAAGCCAAAAAGCTATTGGGTGGGAAGTCACTGGATGAAGCTCAATGGAAAGCGAGACAACTTTACACGAGAAGATTTTTATAGCCTTGGAAAATTAAGCTCTTTATTCAGCAAACACAAAATTGATCAGATAATTGATGAGACTACAGAGCATGTCTCGAAATGGAATGGCTTAGCAGCTGAAAACTGTGTGCCGCATTCATTGATCGAGTTGATAGGTAGTAATTTACGGCTAACGATTTAACCGGAAGATAAAGTGGTAGAACGAACCAAGGAACTAACCGAGGTCAATGCCAGTCTTAAAGAAAAAAATAGTATACTTGAGAAGTACAAGGACATAATTGTTGGTAGAGAACACAGAGTAAATGATTTGAAAGAGAAGATAAAGGAGCTTGAGAAGAGATATAAGCTTGGTGATTGATTAAGTGTTAATACTATATCCTATAAAATAGATGTTATAGTTTTTGTTTACTTGTGCCTTACGTGGCAATCTTTTCTGATCTCTCCGAGAGCTGTTACTGCACTGCCCATGGCCTTCAGGTCAGAAGTCTTAAATGCTTCGTAAAAAAGATCTACTTGCTTTAAATAGGTTTCAAAAAAATCTTTTCCCTTGCTCGGGTAGGTGCACATTGTTTTTGAGTCACGGTAAAATCGTTCTACCAGATCAGATTCAGGGAGAACCTGGTCTTGAATGCAACTATTCTTAATAGCTTTGAAATCTTTTGACATACGTCTTTTCAAATCCATGTAGCTTTCATCATTAGTCTCTGTGGATGATGTTGGTTCAACCTTTACTGCCTCAGTCTCTGATATGGTGCTTGCCAGTTTAAATTTCAGCTTGGCAGAGAATGTATCGCCCTTGGCTTTCAGACTGAACTTTCCTTCCGTATCAGCGGCTATTGGACATTTCTGTTCGTTTATGGTTACATCTCCCTTTTCCAGTTCGTCTGCTAATGTTCTCAGCTTCTCAGCCGTCTCCTTGACTGTAAGGTAAAGCTCCTGCTTATTCTTATTTGAGTCAGACATTGTTATCTCCGTTTCCAGGAATAGGTATCAAAAGCTACATTGAAGTAGTTATCAAAAAAGCTTCTACTATATGCATATTTCAGCGTCTAATATAACAGAAGAGTGCAATGATGAAAATAATTATTTATACAAATTTTAGATAAGAATCATAAAAGAAATAATTTGATATTAAGTTCCCAATCCTTTACCCTAGAATGCAGTGGATTCATTGCAATAAGATGGAAGGATAAGTTGAAGGATCTACTGCCTGAGATTTTCACCTGTTAGTTGAGGTGGCGAAATCTTATTAAAAGAAATTCGAACGGGAGGGGCTCGAATGAAGAAGATTAGTAACGTATGTATCGTTATGCTTTTTGTTTCTTTTCTAACCACCGGTGTTTTAACCTGCGGATGGAAGTGTAGTGAAGCTTTGTGTGAAGATATTGAGGTTCTTCATGAAGATAAATCATCACCAACTCAGGGTCTGATGCGCATAATCAGCTCCCATACCTCTAAAATGCTGGATGCTATAATGATTGGTGATTTCGATGCGGTTCTCAAGGAATCCGTGGAGATTATCAATGCCAGTGATGTTGTCATGCGTATGTTTTTTTCTGCGGATGGAAAGGCTGGAGAGTGGTTCAGTAAAGCGGGCAATGATCCCGATGACCCAAAGGCCGTTATAGCCATGAAGGAGGAGTTTGAGAAGTATCTTAAGCAGGTTACTGACGCTTCCAGAAATGTTGCTGAAACATCAAAAAGTAAAAACATTGTAGAAACCTATAATAGTTTTGATTCAATGTTGAGAAAGGCATGCTTCAAGTGTCATCAGACAGCCCGTCTGGAATGGCCGGGATGGATGACGCAGGTGGAGGTGGAGGAGAAATAATTCTGGAATGAGCGTGCCTCGAAGGTGGGGCAGATCAGTTATAGGGAAACCTTACACTCTATCTGAAAAGGGGTGGATTATTGGGTCTTTTTTTATTTTAAATATCCTGATCAACTACCCTCAATAACTCTTTCATGTATTTCCTGGATTTGTCGGGCATTATTACCCTCAATTCTTTTAATAGTCTGGATCTGCTCCGGAGATGCCTCATAAATGTGCTTGTCAATATACCAGTTCACACTCTCTGAATAAGGCGGCGTAGTAAGCGATCCCTTGTAAAAATAGAGACCTTCCTCGGACTTGTCTTTCCGGGTAACCATTAAAAGATCACTCAATCTTACACGGCCTGACTGGATATTATGTACCGAGTCTATTTCCTCCGGAATGAGATCACGGAAGTCACTGATAAACTTATTCTCGTCCCCCATCTTAAAGAGAATACTTACCACCAGATACTCTATCCTGCCATTTTCCTCATCTTCAGCAGTATTTACAATGTGCATCTCCATCGGAAATGTCATGCCGTCCAGTTGATGCTCTGATGGTGTATGAAAATGCATCTGCTTAAATTGGAATGTCTTTCCATGGGCCGAGATAGTGCTACCTTTAGCAAAATAGAGCTGTACTGTGTGACCCATATTTGTGATAGCATTAACCTCGTCTTTGTATCTGACGTTAATAGTACGGCTATCCACATTAGCAACAGTTTTAGTCAGAACATTAATAGGCGACTGGATCAATCCGTGGTCAAGTCCCGGCAAGGCAAACCCATGTTTGTTCTCTTCTGAAACATCAAAAAATTGTGCTTCTAGCTCTTCAGTTTGTCTATTATCCTGTAGAATCTTCCTGATGTTAGCTCTTTTGTCTGTATTACAAGCAGTAGTCAGGAGTGTTGCCAGTAGGATTACATAGAATATTTGCTTCATAAGTCGTATATATTTATCAAAAAGCTGTATAGTATGATTGTAAATCGCAAAATTAATGCCGAATATTTTTCTGTAAAGCACAACGATCTCAAAATTCATAACCGCGTATATAATAACCGCTTATGTGTGTGTATGAAAGTTTTATTAGTTTTTTGTATATATTGGTTAACAGTTGTTGCGAAAATATTACGGAAGACAGTGGTTTGTACGAAAAATATACATTTTTGTCCGCTGCTTCTCAGATGGGAAATGTCTTGCTGTCTTGAATGGGCTCTATCCAATTATGCCGGCTATCAGAAAAACAGGATTGTTGTGGAGTGAACACGCCTAACTTCATTCATTTGCTTGTGCCTGCATGTGCATAACACGAAGATTGGTGATTCAATCTTTTCTGCTTGATTTTAAGATGTTCTGACAATAAGCTGAAAACAGAAATTATCTATTATTAGATAAATATGTTAAAGAATACTTTGTGCGATGAATAAACAGGTATTTTAATTACAAAATGTTAAGGAGTGCTGAAAATAGAAACTGAAAGCCAAAGCTTACAATTAAAAGATAGAAACATCCTTATCGTGGATGATATAGAAAATAACCTCATACTTTTGGAGGATTTGCTAACAGGATCAGGATCCAATGTCGTCACGGCTACTAATGGTAAGGACGCGCTTGAAAAGCTTCATGCAGAGAAAAAGTATGATCTTATAATCTCCGACATTCTAATGCCCGTAATGGATGGGTTTCTTCTCTGTAAAAATGTGAAAAGGGATGAGAAGCTGAAAAATATTCCTTTTATTTTTACCACAGCATCCTTTATTGAAGAAAAGGATGAGGCGCTCGCTTTCAAATTTGGAGCAGAAAAATTTATTCGTAAACCATTTGAGCCGGATGAATTTATAAATATGTTACAAGGTCTATTGGAAGGTGTGGATGATGGTAAGACAGAGACACAAGAGATCTCTTTGGAAGATGATAAGGAGGTTCATAAGCTATACCATGAACGTTTGGTAGGAAAATTAGAGAAAAAGGTTTTGGACCTTGAGGATGAAATAGCCGAGCGCAAACGGGTAGAGGAGGCACTCCAGAGATCAAGTTCGATGTTGTCCTCAGTTATCGAGAGTCCTGATAATGTTATTATTTTTGCACTGGATAAAGATTCCAATTATATAAAATTTAACATGGCCCATGCAAAAGAGATGAAACAGATATATGATGTGGAAATTGAGATTGGCGAAAGTATCATGACGTATATTACGGGAGAGGATGACCGTTTGAGAGCCAAAGAAAATATTAAGCGTGCTCTGAACGGTGAGCGCTTTATCAATATTGAGGAGTATGGTCTGCCCAACAGTCGAGTTTGGTATGAATTAATTTTTAACCCGATTTATGACAACCTGCAACATGTTACAGGATTTACTGTGTTTGTAACCGACATTACTGAGCGTAAGAAGATGGAAGCGTCACTATTGCAGTCAGAAAAGCTGAGAGTAGCAGGCACAATAACTGCCGGAATTTCCCATGAGTTTAATAATATACTCGCAATCATCTCAGGCAATGTACAGTTGCTGAAGAGGAAATACAAGGATCATGGGGACCTGACTAATACACTTCATATTATTAAGAGGGCAACGGATGATGGTGCTGAAATATCCGGCAAGATGCTTGAATTTACTAAGACAAGCCAAGACTCCGAAGAGTATGTTTCTTCAGATATCAGGGATATGATATGGCACTCTCTTGATTTCACAAAACCAAGATGGAAGAATATGGCACAGGCTAAAGGTATAAAATACCGCATAGTCAATGATGGTATGAAGAGTGTTCCATGCATAATGTGCAACCCGGTAGAACTGAGGGAGATATTTATAAACTTTATAATTAATGCCCTGGATGCAATGCCTGTAGGAGGTAATATTTCGTTCAGTACATGGAGTGTAGATGATAGTGTGTTTGTAGGCATCTCCGATACAGGGGAAGGTATGTCCGAGGATGTAATGAAAAATGTATTTGACCCATTCTTTACGACTAAATCTCCTGAAGGGACAGGATTGGGTATGAGTATGGCTTACGGTATAATAACCAGACATGGAGGCAGTGTAGAGGTGAAGAGTGAGTTGGGGAAGGGTAGCACGTTTACCCTGCAATTTCCAATTGCCACAAAAGCAGTCAGCCCAATAGAGGCGCCTGAACCGGAAACAACCGAAAAGGCTCTACACATCCTGACGGTAGATGATGAAGAGGCGATAGGCAGCATGTTGAATGAAGTCCTTTCAAGCAGTGGACACAAGGTTGAAACGGTTGATAATGGAGCTGACGCAATAGATCTGATAAAGAGTGAAGATTATGATCTTGTATTGTGTGATCTGGTCATGCCGGATGTGTCCGGAGCCGATGTGATAAAATTCATTAATGAGTCGAAGAAGAGATCAAAGATAGGTTTAATCACCGGTTGGGGGGGGAAGCAGGCGCCAATTGAGGACGGCATGCATGTTGATTTTATTGTAAGGAAGCCTTTTGATTTTGAAGAGTTAATAAAGCAGATAGATGGCTTGAAGTTTTAGTCTGAAACTTACTTCGATAGTTTGCTATTTACTTTTCCTGCATGTTCAATCCAAGCGATACTATACTATTTTTCAGAATCTTCTTTTTTGTGCTGGATGCCGAATAGATGCTTTATCGTTTCTACATATTGGAATCCGCCGCCGTTCTTTGCCTTCTCTTTTCCTACCTTGGCGGGCTTGTGGAGGATCTTGTTGAGTGTTCTCTGCATTGAGTAGACTATGTGCTCCCACTCCTCGTGTGCTATATCTCCTAGTTTTGGTCTCAGCCTTTCAAGCTCCTGTTCTCCTATCTCGTGGAAGTGGTTCCTGAGCTGGGAAATAGCAGGGCCGATCTTCAACTCCTCTACCCATGCCATGTACTGCGCTACTTCTTTGTCAATGATCGTAACGCATTTGTCGATGTCCTTCTTTCTCTCTTCTGCATTACTGTTTGCGACTTTATTCAGATCATTTATGTCGTATAGGTAGACATTGTCGATCTTTGAAATTTCAGGGTCAATATCCCTCGGGAAAGCGATGTCTATGAGCAGCATGGGGTTACCCCTTCGTGCCTTTATAGCGTTCTTTATGTGTTCTGTGTGTACTACATGACGAGGGGATGCGGTAGAACTGATGACTATGTCAGCCTGTGGGAGGTATTCACCAAGCTTTTCATAGTTTATGGCCTTCCCGTCATACTCTTCAGCAAGGGACTTCGCCTTATCGTAATTTCTGTTTGCTACTATTGCTGTCTTTGCTCCACGCTCCACCAGGTGTTTTAATACAAGTTCGCACATCTCACCTGCGCCGATTATGAACATCGTCTTTTCCGAAAAGTCTTTAAATATCTTGATGGCAAGGTCAACGGCGACTGTACTCACCGATATGTTTCCTTTTCCTATGGCAGTCTTAGTGTGTACATCCTTGGCGACTGTCAGTGAACGCTGAAAGAGCTGGTTAAGGATACTGCCGGTTGTCTCTGCCGTAGTCGCTGTTTGATACGCCTCTTTTACCTGGGAGATGATCTGTGTCTCACCGAGGACGCCTGAGTTGAGACTGGAGGCAACAAAGAACAGGTGCCTGACAGCATTAATGCCCTGGTGGTGGTACATATGATCAGCAAATTCCTCCTTTGGTAGTTCGTGGAATGCAGAGAAGAAATCCAGCAGGGTGTCTTTATTCAAACTGTCATCTTTTGACGTCGCATAAATCTCTACACGATTACATGTGGAGAGTATGACAATTTCCGAAGACGGGAAAGACTGTGCAAATGAAGAGAGTGCTACTGGCACTGATGAAGGGCTGAAGGCGAGCTTCTCCCTTACTTCTACAGGTGCAGAGTCATGATTCAGACCGAGTGTATGTAAATTCATAATATAGTAATTCTAAGTTTTGACGCAGATAAACACAGATTATAATGGTTTAAAGACCGCTAAAAAACTAAGCTTAAAGAGTTTTAATCTGTACTTATCTGATAAAATCTGTGTCCTATTATTTTTTCGTAATTGTAAAATTTTAAGATTCAACTTTAATCATTCTGGATTCTTCCGGTGTTATTATCTCTTGTTCGAGTATTACCGAGCTCTTCTCATATCCATGTTTGTGTCCCATCAGGAACGGACCTATAAAGGTAAGAATCACAATAACAAAAC
>Ga0233449_1001981_pt1 | contig 17085 bp, 20 predicted proteins | sample SI_124_October20_FD_183012 | JGI IMG/M metagenome (GOLD analysis project Ga0233449, IMG submission 183012) | Seawater microbial communities from Saanich Inlet, British Columbia, Canada - SI_124_October2016_200_MG | ecosystem: Environmental > Aquatic > Marine > Inlet | place: Canada: British... | reverse complement strand
ACGGTCGTTCAGGCGGGATATGCTATACTGTGCTGCCTTCGTCCTTCGTTCAATGACAATCATATTCAAGTATGGCTGACGGGATAAAAGACTGGCAATGCGCTGTTGACCTGCTCAGGGTTAGCGCCATTTCGTAATTTTACATATGTAAAAACAGGCACGGAATCTAGGCTTAGGGTTTCCCACGTGCGACCATTATACCGCGTTGCGTCGAGTAATACGATCATCTCCAAGCCAAAATGGGTGTTATGTGGCAGATTTTTAAAAACGCCTGCGACTGTATAATCCCTCTCTTTATCCATGGTCAGAATTTTTCCCATAGGATCATCGTCACCAAAATATTTATTGGCAATATCTTCATTGATCAAAATACTGGAATTATTGGCTAAGCCTTGTTCACGGGAACCTTTGAGCATGGGGATGTCAAATAAATCAAAGAAATTTGCATCAACTTCCCTTATTCGTTCTTGAAACATCTTGTCGCCGTACGTAAAAGTGCCGTCGTTTCTATAGAGCCTAGTTGAAGCAATGACCTCGGGTATTCTTTCGATCAAAGCAGGCGCCAAAAGCCCTGGGGTTGTGGCAAATTCTCTTATCCCTCTTCCGGGCGGGGCAACGGTCGTTTCAACCGAATATAAAGTTTCTACACCCGGTATCCAACGATCATAACTAAGTTCATCTTTAACAAATAAATAAATCAACAGGCAAGCCGCGAAACCAATAGCCAATCCGCCAAAATTTATAAAAGAGTATAATTTATTTCTGGTAATATTTCTGACAGTTATTAGTAAATAATTCTGAAACATAAGCTTTTCCGATTGTATAGATAGAGGTATTTTTGCAAATTTTATCTATTAAGTTTATTCCTACCCATTAAAGTAGCAATAAACATGCCAATAAATTAGTTATGATAAATCAGATAGTTACTGGTTCAGTGTTCATTTTCGAACACTTTATGCTGTTCATTTTCGAACATTTTATAAAAAATAATGTTATTGAGGCCTTAACGCCATTTTATAGAGCATCCTATGCTGGGTAATTGCTGCTCGGGGCCTTGACCGGTTTCGGCGATCATCCTCATGGCATCCAAGAGCTCCGCAGTTTCGCGCACCTTGTCGCTGGCGCGGGCGTCATCAAGGCGTCCGCGATATTGCAGTTCACCGTCTTTGTTAAGGCCAAAAAAGTCTGGGGTACACACGGCGTCATAAGCTTTGCCGACCGTCTGATCTTCATCGATAAGATAATGGAAGGGAAAAGCGTGTTCGGCGGCAAAATTCTTCATATTTTCCGGACTGTCATCGCTAAAATTCAGGTAATCATTGGACATAACCGCTAGCACATTTATTCCTTCGCCCATCAGTATATTGGCATCTTGCGCCAGCTTTTCTGCAATGGCTTTCACATAAGGACAGTGATTGCAGATAAAAGCAATCAGCAGACCTTTTTCACCTAAATAGTCGCTCATGGTGCAACTGACCCCGTCTGGGTCTTTCAAAGTAAAATCCGGCGCTTTCCAGCCGAAATCACATAGGGGTGTTTCTAAAAGCATAATGGATCCTTTCGATATCATATAAGCATAGTTCTATATGGCGAAATTATACAGTGTTATATCATGCAATGGTCTTTCATGGACTGATTCTAAGACTATTTACTCTGCAAGATGGGTAGGGTCGGTGTCGTCGATTACTTTTTTAAGGAAACGTGGCATATATGGATGCATGCGGGCAAGTTGGCGACCGATGATGGGAAGGCGGCGGCGAAATTTTTGCATTTTGGTTTTGATCCAGTGGCTTTCGGACACGAGTATACTAAGACCGATAAGGGCAACAAGCTGGCCAATAGGAATTGGGATCGGTGCGGTGATAACGCCTACAATAAGCATCACCCAGCCCACTAATAGCTTCAAAGGTCTTTTGATAATTTGCCAATTCATATTTCGTCTACTTTACCAATCTACTCTAGTATCAAGTATAGATAACAAAAGTTAATAAAATAACAAGACCAAAATAGGGCATATATGTCGATTTTTTTCACTATTTCTTGATTATGAGCCTTGAAAAGGATAGATCAGAGCTATGCACAAGTTCGCCAACCCAGCCCGTTTTTTACGGATTAGCAAAATGATCACGCCGTGGTGCTTTATTCTGAGCGCGCTATCGCTTTGCGTCGGCCTTTACTGGGGACTATTTATCGCCCCGGAAGATTATCAGATGGGCAGCGCTTACCGGATTATTTTTGTCCATGTGCCGTCTTCATATATGTCGATGTTCTGTTATGGCTTTATGGCTGTTGCAAGCGCGGTTGGTATTATCTGGAAACACCCGCTCGCCGATCAGTCGGCCCGGGCCGCTGCGCCCATTGGTGCGGTCTTCACTGCGCTGGCACTTTTTACCGGTAGTCTTTGGGGTAAGCCTATGTGGGGCACATACTGGATCTGGGATGCGCGCCTAACGGCTGAACTGGTGTTGCTGTTTTTATATTTTGGCTATATGGCCGTTTGGGAAGCGATCGACGATAGGGCCAAGGCCGCGCGGATTGCCGCGATTGTTGCCCTTGTCGGTGCGGTTAATATTCCGATCATAAAATTTTCCGTCGATTGGTGGAATACGCTTCACCAACCGGCTAGTATTATGAAATCGGGCGGCGCCAGTATTCATCCGGACATGTTATGGCCACTTCTTATTTCTATACTTGCTTTTAATCTATATTTTGTCACCGTCCTGCTGTGGCGTATTCAAAGCCTAATCGTTCGCCGTCAGATCAGGGGACTTCAAATGCGTATCGCGGAAGAAAGGCAAAATCATGGGTGAATATGGAATTTTCGTCTGGCCGTGTTATGGTGCTGTTGTTGTCCTGCTTACGGCGCTGTGTTATTTAAGCTGGAAAAATAAAAGAGACGATGAAAAAGAATTAAGCATTCTTCAGAAACAATATGAAGAATTGCAAAATAAGAGTAATAAAACATGACCACACGCGCTGGAAAAAGAAAGAAAAAAAGGCTCTATCTTGTCCTGACCTCAATGACAATTTTGGTGCTTGCCGTTGGGCTGGTGATGACGGCGCTTGAGGACAGCATTAGTCTATTTCTTGACCCATCGGATCTGGCTGAGCGTGATATACCGGACGGCCAACGAATTCGTCTTGGCGGTCTTGTCGTTGATGGCAGTTTTAATAAAGCCGATGACGGTCTTACGTACCATTTTGATATCACTGACGGTGCCGAAACAGTAAGTGTTATTTATAAAGGTGCGCTTCCGGATTTATTCAGAGAAGGCCAAGGCGTTGTGGTTGAAGGGGAGACCCGAAATGTCGGTCCCTTTGTTGCGACAGAAGTGCTGGCAAAGCATGACGAGAATTATATGCCCAAGGAAGTGATCGAGAGCTTAAAAGAGCGTGGTGTTTATCAAGAGACAAATGAAGAAGAAAACATATGATCGTTGAAGTAGGGCATTATGCGCTCATTGTTGCGTGTCTTTTATCCCTTATTCAGGGGACTTTTCCGCTTTACGGCGCCGTGAAAAAACAGGGCAGGCTTATGTCAATCGCTGCTCCGGCGGCTTACGGTCAGCTTTTCTTTGCACTGCTTTCCTTTTCGGCCCTTATGTATGCTTTTGTGGTTTCTGACTTTTCAGTGGTCAATGTGGCGCGAAATTCCCATACCTTAAAACCGATGCTTTATAAAATATCGGCCACATGGGGTAATCATGAAGGATCAATTCTTTTCTGGGCGCTTATTTTGGCGCTTTACGGTGCAATGGTCGCTTATTTTGGCCGAAAACTACCAAAAACACTCCATGTCAGGGTGCTATCGATTCAAGCGCTTGTCGGGCTTGGCTTTTATCTCTTTTTACTGCTGACGTCTAATCCGTTTGAACGCATTTATCCTTTCCCGATGGAAGGGAACGGCCTTAACCCGCTGCTGCAAGATCCGGGCCTCGCCTTTCATCCGCCGCTGCTTTATCTGGGTTATGTGGGTCTGTCGGTAACATTTTCATTTGCAGTTGGCGCACTGATCGAAGGACGCGTTGATGCGGCGTGGGCACGTTGGGTACGTCCGTGGACTTTGCTTGCCTGGTGTTTTCTTACTGCCGGTATAACGCTTGGTTCCTGGTGGGCTTATTATGAGCTTGGCTGGGGCGGCTGGTGGTTCTGGGATCCGGTTGAAAATGCGTCCTTTATGCCGTGGCTTGTGGCGACGGCGCTGCTCCACTCGGCGATTGTGGTGGAAAAACGCGATACCTTAAAGGCATGGACTATATTACTAGCGATCATTGCTTTTTCATTCAGCCTGCTTGGCACATTCATTGTCCGTAGCGGCGTACTAACGTCAGTTCATGCCTTTGCCACCGATCCAGAGCGCGGTGTGTTTATACTTCTGTTCCTGTTTCTGGTCATTGGCGGCAGTCTGCTGCTGTTTGCGCTTCGGGCTGACAAACTGCAGCCGGGGGGACTTTTTGCGCCGATAAGCCGTGAAAGCATGCTGGTGATAAATAACCTGCTTCTTTCTGTGGCGGCAGCGGTTGTTATGTTCGGTACTCTTTATCCGTTGATCAGGGATGCGCTTACTGGCGATAAGATCACCGTTGGTCCGCCCTTTTTTAACATGGCGTTCGGCTTTTTAATGATCCCGCTTATTCTGTTCATGGGAATAGGCCCTTCCGCTAGTTGGAAGAGAGCCGATCTTATGGGGATAGTTTCAAGACTTAAATTTGTTTTTGCAGCGGCTTTGGTGGCTGGAATTGCATTCTTTTATATAGCTGGCGGCAGTGAAATTATGGCGGCTGTCTGGCTTGGGCTTGGGATTTGGCTGCTTCTTAGCACTCTTTTTGAATGGGCGGACCGGGTTAAACTTTTCAAACCTGCCAGCCTAAAACGTATGTCGCGCCAAACCCGGGCCTCGGTCGGTATGACGCTTGGTCATTTGGGCCTTGCGGTAGCTGTGATCGGTATGGCGAGCACTTCATATTGGGATAGTGAACATCAAAGTATTATGTCTTACGGCGATCAGGCGTCTATTGGTGGCTATGATATTACTTTCAAAAATACTGATGGTATTATAGGGCCGAATTATTCAGCGGTAAAAGCAACATTTGATATTAGTAAAGATGGTGTGACGCTTGACCCACTACGGCCGGAAGCGCGTGTGTATCTTTCGCCGCCTATGCCAACCACTGAAGCGGCAATATTAAGCACTATTATGGGTGATTTATTCGTTGTGATCGGCGAAGCGAACAGCAAAGACTATGACGAGTGGGCGGTGCGTCTTTACTATAAACCGCTGCAGATCTGGTTATGGGGCGGAGCGGCAATTATGGTGCTCGGTGGTTTTATATCGCTTAGTGATCGGCGTTTTAGAATGGGCTTATCTAAAAGGGTGAAGAAATGAATAAATTTATCCCTTTTATGATTTTTTGTGTGATTTCGGGGGCGCTTTATATTGGTCTTAATTTAAACCCCGGTAATATTCCGTCGGCACTGATCAATGACCCGGTTCCGCAGTTTAGTCTTCCGGTGGTTGGTGGTGAAGAAGTGGGTCTTACCTCGGATGAACTTGCCGGGCAAGATGAAGTGGTGATCGTTAATTTCTTCGCATCGTGGTGTGCGCCTTGTTATGTGGAGCATCCATTTTTAATGGATCTTAAAGCGCGCGGCTATAAAATATACGGCGTGGCCTATAAAGATAAAGCAAGAAACACAAACACCTTTTTAGCGGAACTGGGAAATCCATATTACAAAGTTGCTGCTGATGAAGTAGGGCGCGTCAGCATCGATTTTGGTGTTTACGGTGTGCCTGAAACCTATGTCATAAAAAATGGTGTTATTCGTTATAAGCATTCCGGCCCGATCCATGAAATGGAATTTGAAGATAAAGTAATTCCAATCATTGAAAGCGTTGATCAATGAAGGTTTTATTCAGTTTTATATTATGGGCCATGATGTCATTTTCGACATTTGCTGTCGGTGTTGATGAAGTTCGCTTAAGTGATCCGGCCGAAGAAGCCCATGCTCAGGACCTTATGAAACAGCTTAGGTGTCTTGTCTGTCAAAACCAGTCGATCGTTGATAGTAACGTGGATCTGGCAAGAGATCTGCGGATTATCGTTCGTGAACGTATAATTGCCGGTGATAGTGATGAACAGGTGTTCGCTTTTATGACCAGTCGTTATGGTGATTGGGTTTTGCTTAAACCGCCCTTTGATAAGTCAACGTTCGTTTTATGGCTTTCGCCACTACTGCTTCTTATGATCGGATTTTTTATTATTTTTCGCAATCAACAAAGCGCCAAGACAATAAACAGAGACGAGCCGTTATCTGACGAAGAAAAAAACAGAATTAATGCCCTGCTTAGTGATAAGGGAGAGGTTTGATTTATATAATCCCCCTAATCCTAGCAAGTATCATTGCGCTTTTATTTCTCTTGGTTCCTTATTTTAAGAACAGAGAGAGTGTTCAAACAGAGGCCCCGGATATAGCGGTTTATAAGGCACAGTTAAATGAATTAACCACTGATACCCAGCGCGGCGTTATCAGCGAAGAAGCGGCCAAAACGGCCCGTCTTGAAATAGAACGCCGGATTTTAAAAGCGGCTGACCAAGCTTATAGCGACGTTTCACCTGAAAGACCAAATTATATTCTGGCGCTGTCGCTTATTGTCATTATTCTGATTTCGCCTGCATTTTATGCCATTCTTGGCACGCCCGGAATGCCCGATTTTCCAAGAGCACAACAAATAGAGGCGCAGACTGATCAAGCTCAGGCTGATCAGATTGCAGAAGGGAAGCGATTAATTGCTCAGCAAAAAGTAAATCTTATAAAAGATGCGAGTGATGCGCGGGGCTGGGCTTATCTTTCCAATCTGGAGCTTACGATTGGTAATTTTCAGGGCGCGGCAGAGGCGCTTTATAACGCCCATATGCTGGAGCCGGAAAGTTTTGAATATCAATTGATGTACGCAGAAGCCCTGATTATGGCATCAAGCGAGCGCGTGATACCGGCGGCAATGATTATTTTAAAGAAAGCAGAAGCCCTTAACCCTGATCATTACGGTCCTAAATATTACCTTGCCCTTGCTGATTATCAGGCCGGTGATATTGAAAGAGCCCATAGTGAATGGCTAAAGATAAGTACGGGATTGGCGGAAGGTAATCCGCTAAAACCACTTGTGGATTTTTGGGTGGGTAAGGCGGCTCAGGATTTAGGGTTGGCTGAGGCTTTACCGCAAACAAGAGCGCCTTCAATTTCTTCCGAACAGGCAGAAGTTATCCAGAATATGAGTGATGGTGAAAGGCAGGACCTGATCCGGCAAATGGTTTCGCAACTGGCAGATAAGCAAGTTGAAAACCCGGCTAATATTGAAGGCTGGTTACGGCTTTCTCAGGCGTATATGGTGCTCGGTGATAAAGAGCAGGCCATAGACGCTATGAAGAGTGCTATAAGCAATGCGCCAGACGAGCAAAAAGCTAATTTGCAAAAAGAACTGGAAAAATTAACCGGTTTAGAGTAGAATCTGATTCTCAGCCGCAGAATAGTGGCGTTTCCATAAAGGCAGAAGGTCATGGTAATCATTAATCACACTGATTAATGGTATGTTTTTATTGGAATAATATTTATGAAAATTGGTTCACAATCGCAGACACTTGTCGCACTAACGTCACTACTTGATGCTGCAAAGCCGCAGCAACAGGTTCAAGGTGATGAGCAAGGCGAAAAGGATAAAAAGACCCAAGGGGCCCGCGATGGTCGCTTGAGCGCCCGCAAAGCGCAGCGTGAAGATCTTATCCAACAAAACCGTGATGCGCTTAAGCAAATACAAGATGATATTCGCCTTCAAAGCCTTCAGGGTTTAAATGAAAATGATGATGTGGAAGAAGGCGTTGATTTAAATTCTCGTGAAAGACTTTCTTCCGGCGCGGCGCCCGGTCAACCGACATTTAAAAAGATCGGCCAGATTGTTGACATTAGGGTTTAGGGTCAGGGCCCTAATCTTCTGTCGTTTCTTCTAATTGATGTTTCATTATTATAGGCATTTGTGCCAAGGCGAAGACAAAGCTAAGCGGCATAAAGATATAGCCCTTCATGGCGATCCATTCACTCATTGTGAAATTGCGCCATAATATTTCATTCAGTATCGCGCAGCCAATAAAATAGAGACCCCAATTGCGGCTCATTTTCATCCAGGCAATATCTTCGAGTGGTGGAAATCCCACTGCCATGACGTTTTTAAGAAAGGGTTTTCCCATCATATAGCCACTAAGTAGAATGGCAGAAAAAAGACTATAAAGAATGGTTGGCTTAATTTTAATGAAGGTAGGGTCATTGAAATATATGGTAAGACCACCGAAGAAACCAATTAAAATTCCCGACACCCAAAGCATTTTTGATATATTTTTAAGAATTATTTTTGAACAGATCATTGAGACCGCAAAGGCGCACATGAATATCATGGTTGCCGGAATGGCTCCGCCCAATCCATCCTCATCGGAGAAATATTTGTTAGCGACAAAGAAGACGATGATTGGCCCGATTTCAATTATAAATTTAATTAATTGTGGAGCTATACCTTTTTTATTTTCTGGCTCGTTACTCATAAATATCCTTAATTTTTAATTTCTACACCAACCAGCATTTTTGAAAAATCGCTGGCATCAAACGGCTGCAGATCATCAATAGATTCGCCGACGCCGATGGCATGGATTGGTAGTTTAAATTTTTCTGCGCAGGCCACCAGAACACCGCCGCGGGCCGTGCCGTCCAGTTTGGTCATAATCAGACCGCTAATACCAGCCATTTCAAGGAACACTTCTGTTTGCAGCACGGCATTTTGTCCCGTTGTCGCGTCTAGTATCAGTACCGTGTCATGGGGTGCGCTCTCGTCGAATTTATTAATCACTTTGATGATTTTTTTAAGCTCATCCATCAGATAGCTTTTATTTTGAAGTCGTCCCGCCGTATCAATCATCAATATATCTGTGCCGGTTTCTTTAGCCTTGCTCATAGCATCATAAGCAAGTCCCGCCGCGTCACAGCCCTCGACGCCGCTGACCACCGGAACATCATTACGTTCGCCCCAGATCTGAAGTTGTTCGGTTGCCGCCGCGCGGAACGTATCACCGGCCGCCAGCATAACGCTCTTGCCTTCATTTTTAAATTGCTTGGCCATTTTGCCGATTGTGGTTGTTTTGCCGGCACCATTTACGCCAACCATTAGGATTACGTGGGGGCTGTTTTCACCACTTACGATTAGCGGCTTTGCCACTTCTTGCATGATCTCGCCTATTTCCTCGGCCAGGGCCTGCTGAACTTCTTCGGCAGAAATAGATTTATCAAACCTGTTCTTTGCTAGCCGTTCGCAAACTCTTGCGCTCACCGCGACACCAAGATCCGACATGATCAACAGGTCTTCCAATTCTTCTATTGTCGAAGCATCAAGGCGTTTTTTGGTGAAAATACTTGTAATGCCCTCGGTAAGGGCAGAGGAGCTTTTTTTAAGGCCTTGTTTTAAGCGGCCGAACCAGCCGACCTTTTTTTCATTTTCAGACATCTAAAACTTCCGTAATAAGTATGCCATCTTGATAGCCTGTGACGACGGCTTTTGCAATATGCCCGACCGAATGCTCGCCTTTTAATTTGGCCGGAGCAAAATGCTCCGTATGACCGATGACAGCATTTTCATCTTTATGGGATTTTTCGACCAGAATGCTCACCGTTTTACCAATTTGGGCTAAAAAGAGCTGATCAACTTTTTCTTCGCCCAGTTTGCGAAGGCGCGCGGCGCGCTCTTTACGGATCGACCTGTCCATTTGTGGCATATTTGCAGCTGGTGTTCCTTCGCGTTCTGAATAGGGAAACACATGAAGGTAGGTTAAATTACAGTCTTCGACCAGCGCCATGGAATTTTGGAACATTTCTTCGGTTTCTGTGGGAAAGCCGGCAATTATATCGGCGCCAAAAACCACGTCAGGACGCGCTTTCAGGACGGCATTACAAAATTCAATTGAATCTTCTCTGTTATGGCGCCTTTTCATGCGCTTTAAAATCATATTGTCGCCCGCCTGCAAGGATAAATGCAGGTGCGGCATCATACGTTCTTCATTTGTAATCACATCAAATAATGCCTGATCGGCTTCTATGGAATCGATCGAGCTAAGCCGAAGTCTCGGCAAGTCAGGGACGTTTTTAAGAATTTTCTGACATAAACTACCCAAGGTAGGGTTTCCTGGCAAGTCAGGGCCGTATGATGTAATATCAACACCGGTGATGATCACTTCCTTATAACCATTATCGACAAGTTTTTGAATTTGGTTGACCACTTCACCGGCTGGCACCGAGCGGCTATTGCCGCGGCCATAAGGTATAATGCAAAATGTACAGCGATGATCACAGCCATTTTGAACCTGCACGAAAGCACGCGAGCGCTCTTCGTAACCATCGATTAGGTGTGGCGCGGTTTTCTTAACTGACATGATGTCGTTAACGCTGACACGTTCGGTTTTTGAAATACCGAAATCCTGATAGCTTTTTTCGATCAGTTTTTCTTCGTTACCAAGTATCTGATCTACTTCTTCCATGTCGGAAAATTGTTTGGCATCAATTTGCGCTGCGCAGCCCGTGACGATTAGTTTGGCGTCCGGGTTATCACGTTTGGCGCGGCGGATTGACTGCTTGGCCTGTCTTGTCGCTTCGGCGGTTACGGCGCAGGTATTAAAGATCACCGTATCATCAAGACCAGCATTACTTGCATGGGTCTTGATCACCTCTGATTCGTACGTATTTAGCCGACAGCCGAATGTTATGACTTTTACTTTGCTCATATTGCTCTATATGGACTGATTCTGACAAAAATCAAATAAAAACGCACCTTTTAGCCCAATATTAGCCCCCAGATTAACCCCAGGTTAGCCAAAGACAGCAGGGACGAGAAGGTAACTTGTGCCGGTAATGGCGAAAATAGCAAATAAATTAAGCCTGAATCCAGCACTGGCCATCTGCGGTATGGTTACCTCACCACTTGAAAATACAACGGCATTAGGCCCCGTTGCCACCGGCAGCATAAAGGCACAGCTTGCTGATATTGCTAGCGGTACAAATAATATCATCGGATCAAGTCCTGATGCCACTGCAAGCGCACCCATGATAGGTAGGAGTGTGGCCGTGGTGGCCGTATTGCTGGTAAGCTCGGTAAGGAAAACCACTAATGTGACCAGGATAAAAATAATAAAGATTAAATCCAATGTGCCGATAATAGCTAGCTCGCTACCAATCCAGATCGCGAGACCGGATGACTTCACCGCTGCGGCGAGGCTTAAGCCGCCGCCGAAGAGAAGTAAAACACCCCACGGAATTTTTTCAGCCGTTTTCCAGTCAAGCAAGGTCGGCGTCTTTTTATCCTTAGAGCCGGACGGGACCATAAACATCAACATCGCCCCGGCTATGGCAATGAGCGCATCACTGAGCCAGGGAAGCATTTCGAGGCTTTTTTGAATAGGGGTGCGAAATACCCAGGCGCTGGCCACAAAGGCAAAAAGCTGGGCCATCCGTTTTTCCGGAATGCTTATGGGGCCCATATCATCTAGTTCCTGCCGTAAAATATCATGAGCAATGGAGTTTTCGTTTAAATCAAAAGGATGAGCCCATTTTGTCAGAACAAAAAGTGCAATTGGCAACATGATTATAACGGATGGAACGCCTATCATCATCCATGATAAGAAGCTTACATCAATGCCGTAATTTTCTTTCATGAAAGCAATAACAAGCAGGTTAGGCGGGGTGCCAATGGGCGTACCAAAGCCACCAATATTAGCGCCGTAAGCAACCCCAAGAACCAGACAGAGTATAAACCCTGTTGTCTTGGCACTACGTTCTTTGACAATTTCGCCTGCCAGAGATAACGCAATCGGCAGCATCATCAACGAGCTTGCCGTGTTGCTTATCCACATAGAAATTATCGCTGTAACGAACATAAAGCCGCCAATAAGGGCTGTTGGGTTATTGCCTACATTGACCAGAATGGATAGAGCAATGCGGCGGTGCAAATTCCATTTTGCAATACCAGTAGACATAATGAAGCCTCCCATGAGAAGCAATATAGTCGGTGCTGCATAAGGGGCGGTAGCGGCCCCGATCGAAGAAATGCCGAGCATGGGGAACATAACAATAGGAAGCAGGGATGTAACCGGCACAGGGAGCGCTTCAGATGACCACCAATAGGCAAGCAGCACTGTAACGGCAGCTACATTCCACGCATTATCGCTCATGCCTTCGGGGGCGGGAAGTAAAATTATAATGATAAATAATGCCATGCCGAACAGCATGTTGAAATTTCTCATGCCAAATTTATTCATATACCCTCACTTTTTGAAAATTACTTGGCACATTAATACATATGTAAAACGAAACTAAGCATAATTCTTGATGTTTTTGGCTTAAACGTAAACTGATCGCCACGATCAACATAAAGACCTTCACCTATAATGGAACGGGTATATTCCGCCCTGACAGCAATATTTTCCATGACGGCAACTTCAATGCCACCGCCAAAACGTAAACTGGTTAGCCGCTTATTGTATCTGCCATTATCACCGCTATCTTGGTATTTATTTATACCGCTTGATTTTATATTCGTTCCTGAATAACCGACGAGGCCGAATATCAACGCTTTATTGGAAAGGGTGATACCAGGGCGAAAGCTAAAATCAAATGTGTTGCTTTGGGATACTTTTATTGTGTTGGTGCCATCACTAAATACTGTGTTGCCTTTATCGACGATAAAAGCGGCTTCAGCACCGCCATAAAAAATTCCGTAATTAAGGCCATATCCCCCCAAAATACCCATGCCGTAACTATTAGATGATTTGGTGTTTGTGATATCGCCAAATATACTGACTTCATCATCTGTTGGTCGGGCAAGGTGAATAATGCCAGAGGAAAATGTTGATTTCGTCGTAATTACACCGGCATACATGCCTTCGAATGGACTACCGTCCACACCGGCACTCGCGGTCATGTTATAGAGTGATATTAGAGCTATAACCGCAGAGCTGATTATATATTTGGTCCGTTTAAGGGTCATTAGGTATGTTTCCAACAGTCTTTATGGTTCAAATTACAGCACACATATTACATTTTTTGAGGCAAGCGTAAACAAGAACTTGACTCTTATGATGTTTAGCCATATTTTCCGCTCATTCCCGATGGATGAAGCATAACATGTGTCCAAGGATGCCCACCAGTCAGCGAAGGTTCGCCCACTGGTGTGTTTGTGTTATGAAAAATTCAATTGGTTAAATTAAGGCAACTAGGTGTAAGAGAAACATATGTTCGATAGTTTAAGTGATAAACTTGGCGGTATATTTGAGAAGCTTAAAAAACGTGGCGCGCTCAGTGAAGCCCATGTTGACGAAGCGATGCGTGAAGTTCGTCTTGCTCTTCTCGAAGCGGATGTTGCTCTGCCGGTTGTTAAAAACTTTATTGCTAAGGTAAAAGAAAAGGCTATTGGTCAGGAAGTCGTTAAATCGGTAACCCCAGGTCAGATGGTTGTTAAGATCGTTAATGACCAGATGGTCGAAATGCTTGGTGGCGACGCCAAAACCATAGATCTTAATGCGCCGTCCCCGGTACCAATGTTGATGGTCGGCTTGCAAGGTTCTGGTAAAACCACATCAACCGCTAAAATAGCCAAAAGATTAAAAGTAAAAGAACGTAAAAAAGTTCTGATGGCCTCGCTTGACGTTCAGCGTCCGGCCGCCATGGAACAGCTTGCAATACTCGGTAAGCAAATTGATGTTGCGACACTGCCGATAATCGCAGGTCAAATGCCAGTAGATATCGCAAAGCGCGCTATCACGGCAGCAAAGCTTCAGGGTTTTGATGTTGTAATGCTTGATACGGCCGGTCGACTTCATGTTGATCAAGTGTTGATGGCAGAGGTTGTCGCAGTTCGTAATGCCGTAAACCCACATGAAACATTATTGGTGGTTGATGCCTTAACAGGTCAGGACGCGGTTAATGTTGCCGAACAGTTTGGTGATCAGGTTGGTGTTACCGGTGTTATCCTAACCCGTATGGACGGCGATGGTCGCGGTGGTGCGGCACTTAGTATGCGCGCGGTTACCGGAAAGCCGATCAAGCTTGTTGGTGTCGGTGAAAAAATTGACGATCTTGAAGAATTTCATCCAGAGCGGGTTGCGTCTCGAATTCTTGGTATGGGCGATGTTGTTTCCCTTGTGGAAAAAGCCGCTGAAACCATTGAGGCTGAAGACGCTGAACGCATGATGAAAAAGATGAAGAAAGGAAAGTTTGATTTTGATGATCTACGTTCCCAACTTCAGCAAATGAAAAAAATCGGCGGTATGGGCAGCATATTAGGCATGCTGCCGGGCCTTGGTAAAATGCAAAAGAAAATGGCCGCCGCTAATATTGACGATAAAATACTTCTTAGACAAGAAGCCATCATTAACAGCATGACCCCAAAAGAGCGCACTTACCCGAAGCTGATGAATGCATCACGTAAGAAACGCATTGCTGCGGGCTCGGGTGTATCGGTTCAAGATGTTAATAAGCTGATGAAAATGCAAAAGCAGATGGCAACGATGATGAAAAAATTAGGCAAGAAAGGGGGGCGTATGCCGCTTCCCGGACAAATGCCGCCCGGAATGGAAGGTTTGCTTCCGAAGTAAAGCATGGAAGGCTTGCTTCCGAAATAAAGAATGGAAGCAAACTTTCTGAATATTAATTAAACGAATGAATTTGAATTAAATAAGCTAAAAGGAAAAATTAAATGGCTGTAAAAATTAGACTGGCACGTGGTGGTGCAAAAAAACGTCCATACTACCGTGTTGTGGTGGCAGATGGTCGCGCTCCTCGTGATGGTAAATATATTGAAAAAGTTGGTACACATAACCCGCTTCTTCCAAAAGATCATGAAGACCGTATCAAACTTAATCTTGAGCGTATTGAATATTGGCTTGGTCAGGGCGCGAAGCCTACTGACCGTGTTGCACGCTTTCTTGATGATGCGGGCGTTCTGACACGCGAAATACGCAATAATCCAAATAAAGCAAAACCTGGTGCAAAAGCACAGGAACGTGTGGAAGAGAAAAAAGAAAAAGAAGCTGCTGCACTTGAAGCCGCCGCCGAAGCTGCTGCTGCTCCCGCTCCGGAAGCTGTAGTTGAAGAAGCTCCTGCTGAAGAAGTTGTAGTTGAAGAAGCTCCAGCCGAAGCCGCTCCTGTTGAAGAAGCCGTAGCTGAAGAAGCTGTAGTTGAAGAAGCTCCTGCCGAAGAAGCTCCTGTTGAAGCCGCAGCCGAAGAAGCTCCTGCTGAAGAAGAGAAAAAAGAAGAAGGCGCTTAAAGACCATGAACGCAATGGCCCAAAAACATAATTCACCAACGACACGCGCAGACATGATTTGTCTTGGCGCCGTGTTTGGTGCGGCTGGTGTAAAGGGTGCGGTGCGTCTGAAAGTCTTTACTGAAGATATTAAATCAATATCTGAATATGGGCCGGTGACCGTTTACGGACATGATTTTCCGACAGGAAAGCAGTTTGCGGTTAAAATTCTTCATAACGTAAAGGGCGGCCTTGCCGTTAAGCTTAAAGGTATTGATGATCGCAATATGGCTGATAGCTTAAAAGGTGCGGAGCTTTTCATTGATCGTTCAGCCCTTCCTGAACTTGGAGAAGACGACGGTTTTTATTTTGATGACCTTATAGGCCTGATGGCAAGAAACCAAAGCGGTGACTTGTTCGGCAAGGTTGAAGGTGTTTTTAATTTCGGTGCCGGTGATATTGTCGAGGTCAACTTATCTACTGAAAAAGGGAAACGTATGTACCCTTTTACGGATGAGGTCGTACCAGAGGTGAATATCGAAGCGGGTTATATTGTTATAAACCGTGATGCTTTTGAAATTACGGAAACAAACGAAAAAGGGTGAAGATATGTGGCAAGCACAAATTCTAACACTTTTTCCAGAAATGTTTCCGGGGCCCCTTGGCCTCTCCCTAGCGGGGAAGGCTTTGGACAAAAAATTATGGGCCATGGATGTGATTGAGATTCGCGACCATGCCCACGACAAACACCGTTCGGTGGATGGCACCCCTGCTGGGGGAGGACCGGGAATGGTGATGCGGGCAGATATTATGGGACGCGCCATTGATGCGGTGAAGTCAAAACGTCCAGTTGGTGTAACCGATGAAGATTGGCCACTGATATATTTGTCACCACGCGGCAGAAAACTTGACCAGAAAATGGTTCATGATTTTGCTGGAAAAAAAGGAATAACGCTGATCTGCGGCCGATTTGAAGGTCTGGATGAGCGGGTGTTGGAAAAGCGCAACGTTATGGAGGTCAGCCTTGGTGATTTTGTTCTTTCTGGCGGGGAGGTCGCGGCACTGATGCTAATGGATGCAGTAGTGCGGTTAATCCCAGGTGTAATCGGCGAGCCGGAAACACTGGCGGAAGAAAGTTTTACAAGCGGACTACTTGAGTATCCGCAATATACCAGACCACAAGAGTGGGAAGGTCTAGAAATACCGGATGTTCTGTTATCAGGACATCATGAAAAGATTAGGAAATGGCGTCAGGAAAGTTCAGAAAATCTGACAAAAGAGAGACGCCCAGACCTATGGAAAGAATATAGTCACAATAAAAGTGATGATTGATGTTGAATTATGGCTCGAACTTGTTTAAAAGAGCCGCCGTACAAGGAAAAAAGTTATGAATATAATTGAAAAATTAGAAAAAGAGCAAATGGCTCAACTTACGACGGGCAAAACAATCCCTGAGTTTGCCCCTGGTGATACTTTAAAGGTCAACGTGAAGGTCGTAGAAGGCACACGCGAACGTATTCAGGCGTATGAAGGCGTATGTATTGCGCGTTCTAACCGTGCAATGAATTCATCATTCACAGTGCGTAAAATTTCTTATGGTGAAGGTGTGGAACGTGTATTTCCGCTTTATTCACCAAATGTGGATAGCATCGAAGTGATTCGCCGCGGCCGTGTTCGTCGTGCGAAACTTTACTATCTTCGTGGTCTACGTGGTAAAAAAGCCCGTATTGCTGAAAAAACGGATTGGCATAAAAAGTCTG
>Ga0233449_1001980_pt1 | contig 17088 bp, 16 predicted proteins | sample SI_124_October20_FD_183012 | JGI IMG/M metagenome (GOLD analysis project Ga0233449, IMG submission 183012) | Seawater microbial communities from Saanich Inlet, British Columbia, Canada - SI_124_October2016_200_MG | ecosystem: Environmental > Aquatic > Marine > Inlet | place: Canada: British... | reverse complement strand
CGCAATAACGCGCAATTATTAACCATGGATAAAAAGTTAATGGTGGTAGCGGATAAGATCGGTGTTTCATATGTATGACAATTAAGTGCGAGATTAAACCTGCGCATCTTTAATTATCGATAGTAGTCATTATCATTCTTAATGAATCTGAAAAAAACTGACAAATAAATCTAATTATAAAAATGCTATTCACTAAACCTTTAATTATTAACTTGAAATGCAAATAATCCCTGTTATTCTTTCAGGTGGCTCAGGCACACGCCTTTGGCCATTGTCTCGCAAGCAATATCCTAAGCAGTATTTGCCTTTAGCTGGTGATAACACCATGCTGCAAGAAACTATCCTGCGTCTTAATGGCTTGGATAGTCTTGCAGATCCGATTATCATTTGTAATGCTGATCATCGCTTTTTAGTTGCAGAGCAATGTCAACAAATTGACGTTATTAATCCAACAATATTATTGGAGCCAATCGGTAGAAACACCGCTCCTGCGATTGCTGCTGCAGCATTGCAATCACTTAAAGAAGTAGATGATGCAGTGTTGTTAGTATTGTCAGCGGACCACGTCATTCAAGATGTTGAAGCATTTCATCAGGCAATTAATATTGCTAGCCAGCAAGCGCAAGAGGGTAAATTGGCAACCTTTGGTATTGTGCCAACGGATGCCAATACCGGATACGGCTATATTAAATCATCTAAGAATAATAATGATTGCGCATATAAAGTTGAAGAATTTGTTGAGAAGCCAGATCTGCAAACTGCGCAGGCTTACCTAGAGCAAGGTAATTACCTTTGGAATTCTGGCATGTTTATGTTTAAGGCTGCTACGCTAATTGATGAGCTAACTACTCATTCACCTGAAATTGTCACGTCAGTTAATGACGCTGTCAATAATGCTGTGCAAGACCTTGACTTTATCCGCCTTGATAAGCAAGCCTTTGAATCATCTCCAAGTGATTCTATTGATTACGCATTAATGGAGAAGAGTAATAACGTCGTTGTTGTGCCTCTAGATGCACAGTGGAACGATATTGGTTCATGGTCAGCGCTACATGATATTGGTACAAAAGATAGTAATGGCAATGTAATTCAAGGTGACGTGTTTACGGAAGATACAACCAACACTTATATTCACGCTAATCACCACATGGTGGCAACTATCGGCGTACAAGATTTATTGATAGTAGATACGCCGAATGCCACATTAATAGCAACTAAAGACAAAGCACAAGAAGTTAAAAAAATTGTAGAACGACTTCAAAAGCAAGGCAGAGAGGAGCAGTTTTGTAATCGTAAAGTCTATCGCCCATGGGGTTGGTATGATTCTATTGAGGTGGGTTTTCATTTTCAAGTGAAAAGACTGCATGTTAATCCGGGTGCAAAACTTTCATTGCAAATGCATCATAAACGTGCAGAGCATTGGGTGGTGGTTAGTGGTACAGCTACAGCCATTAATGGAGAAGAAGTTTTAACTCTCAAAGAAGGTGATTCAACCTATATACCGATCAGCACAACGCATGGTTTAGAAAATAAAACCAATGAACAGCTGGAGATTATTGAAGTACAGAGTGGTACTTATTTGGGTGAGGATGATATTGTAAGATTTGAAGATATTTATGGAAGAGTTAAATGAAAATCACTATAGCCGGCACCGGCTACGTCGGCCTTTCCAACGCCATGCTTCTATCTCAAAATCATGAGGTAATTGCCCTTGACATCATTCCCGAGAAGATTGAACAACTTAATAATAAAATCTCTCCGATAGTAGATGCTGAGATAGAAGATTTTCTAGCTAATAAAGATCTTAACTTTACTGCCACTCTAGACAAAGATCTTGCTTATAAAGATGCAGACTTTGTCATTATTGCCACACCTACTGATTACGATACCACTAACAACTACTTTAACATCTCATCCGTAGAAGCAGTCATTCAAGATGTTATCAATATTAACCCTAAGGCTACGATAATCATTAAGTCAACTGTACCGGTTGGCTATACACAAGGCATTAAAGATAAGTTTAATATTGATAACATCATCTTCTCTCCAGAGTTCTTAAGAGAAGGTTCAGCTCTTCATGACAACCTGTATCCATCACGTATTATTGTCGGTGAGATATCAGACAGAGCCAAGCAATTTGCAGGACTTCTAGTAGAAGGGGCTATCAAAGAAGATATTGATGTTCTATTTACAGGCTCTACTGAAGCAGAAGCAGTTAAACTTTTTAGTAATACTTACCTTGCCATGAGAGTCTCTTACTTTAATGAGCTAGACTCTTACGCTGAAGCACACAACCTAGACTCTAAACAAATCATTGAAGGTGTAGGTCTTGATCCAAGAATTGGATCACACTACAACAACCCGTCGTTTGGCTATGGTGGTTATTGTTTACCTAAAGACACTAAACAACTTAAAGCTAATTATGAAGATGTGCCGAATACTTTAATCAGTGCCATTGTTGATGCTAACTCAATGCGTAAAGACTTTATTGCAGACTCTATCATCGCCAAACAACCGAAGGTTGTTGGCGTTCATAGGCTTATCATGAAGTCAGGTTCTGATAATTTTAGGGCTTCATCTATACAAGGTATTATGAAGCGTATTAAAGCCAAAGGTATCGAAGTAGTAATCTATGAGCCTGTACTCACAGAACAAGGCGAGAATAAGTTCTTCCACTCTAAAGTGATTGACAGCCTAGAAGAGTTTAAGCAAATAAGTGATATCATTGTTGCCAATAGAATGGTAGATGAACTTCAAGATGTTAAAGATAAAGTTTATACGAGAGATTTGTTTCAAAATAACTAAAATATGGAAATATAATAATGAAAAAAGCATTTATAACAGGAATAACCGGTCAGGATGGTTCATATTTAGCCGAGCTATTGTTAGAAAAAGAGTATGAAGTTCATGCAATTATGCGCAGAGCATCTGTATTTACTACCCAGCGTATTAATCATATAATGAATCATGAAAATTTAACAGTGCATCATGGTGACCTTACAGATTCTAGTAATTTACATAGATTGCTAATGGCTATTCGACCTGATGAGATATACAATCTAGGTGCGCAATCGCATGTGGCGGTATCATTTGAAATTCCAGAATATACTGCAGATGTGGTTGGGTTGGGCGCCATTAGATTATTAGATTCCGTACGTGATTTGGGGCCAAATTGTAAATATTATCAAGCGTCAACATCAGAGTTATTTGGAGGAATTCCAGGTACTGAGCCTCAGAGTGAGTCTACACCTTTTTACCCAAAATCACCTTATGGGGCTGCAAAACTGTATGCTTATTGGGTAACAGTTAATTATCGTGAGTCTTATAATTTATTTGCGTGCAATGGCATTCTTTTTAATCATGAATCTCCTAGGCGTGGAGAAACATTTGTAACTAAAAAAATTACTCAAGCCGTGGCGCGCATTCATCAAGGCAGGCAAGAAGTTTTGAGACTTGGTAATATGGACGCAAAACGTGACTGGGGGCATGCTAAAGATTTTGTATATGCACAATGGTTAATGCTACAACAAGATGAACCACAGGATTATGTAATAGCTACAGGTGAGACACATACAGTAAGAGAGTTTGTAGAATTGTCATTTAAAGAAATTGATATTGATATCGAATGGCAAGGTGTTGGAGTTAATGAAAAAGGTATTGATGCAAGCACAGGTAAAATTCTGGTTGAGGTTGATGAGAAGTATTTCCGTCCGGCAGAAGTCGAGCTTTTGTTAGGCGATCCAACCAAAGCTGAAAAGGAGTTAGGCTGGAAGAGAAAAGTTTCTTTTCAAGAGTTGGTCGCTGAAATGGTAAGGTACGATTTGGAGAATGATGATTTTGGTGGTGATGAAACATAAAAGACAAATATGAATATATTAATCACTGGCGGTGCGGGCTTTATCGGCTCTGCCATTATTCGTCATATTATTAACAACACTGACCATAGTGTCGTTAATGTTGACAAGCTTACCTATGCAGGCAATTTAGAGTCTCTGACTTCTATTGAAAATGACGCAAGATACGCATTTGAACAAGTAGATATTTGCAATGCTAATGAAATAAGGCGTGTATTTAACGAACATAAGCCCGATGTGGTTATGCACCTAGCAGCTGAGTCACATGTTGATCGATCAATTGATGGTCCTGGCGAGTTTATTCAAACCAATATTGTCGGCACTTATGTATTACTTGAAGAGGCTAGAGACTACTGGGGTGGTTTAGAAAGTGGCAAAAAAGAAGGTTTTAGATTCCACCACGTATCTACTGATGAGGTCTATGGTGATTTAGAAGGTACGGACGATCTTTTTACTGAAGAAACATCGTACGCACCTAGCTCACCATATTCTGCTGCAAAAGCAAGCTCTGACCATTTGGTACGTGCCTGGCAACGTACCTTTAAATTTCCTACACTAATTACCAATTGCTCTAATAATTACGGTCCTTATCAATTCCCTGAGAAGCTCATTCCCCTAATCATTCTCAATGCTTTAGAAGGCAAGGGATTGCCAATATATGGTGATGGCAAGCAAATACGCGACTGGCTGTATGTTGATGACCATGCAAGAGCATTACTACATGTTGCACTTACTGGTGAGATTGGTGAAACCTATAATATTGGCGGACATAATGAATTACATAACATTGAAGTCGTGAAAACTGTTTGCAGTATTTTGGATGAATTAGTGCCAAGCAAACTTGATGGTGTTGATCAATATGAACAACTTATTACTTATGTAGGCGATAGAGCGGGGCATGACGTCAGATATGCGATTGATGCTACTAAGATCGACAAAGAGCTAGGTTGGGCACCAGATGAAACTTTTGCAACAGGTATTCGAAAAACAGTGCAGTGGTATTTAGATAATAATATTTGGTGTGATCGAGTAAAGGATGGAAGTTACCAAGGTGAAAGATTGGGAGTAATCGAGCAATGAAGGGAATAATATTAGCAGGTGGTTCAGGCACACGCCTGTATCCACTAACCAAAGGTGTATCAAAGCAACTAATGCCAATCTACGATAAGCCAATGATTTATTATCCATTGTCAGTATTGATGCTTGCCGGCATACGAGAGGTGCTTATTATATCTACAGTTGAAGATCTACCAAGATTTGAACAACTCCTCGGAAGCGGATCTGATTTTGGAATGAAATTTGAATACATTGTACAACCCACTCCAGATGGGCTTGCACAAGCATTTATATTAGGTAAAAATTTTATTGGTGCAGATGATGCTTGTTTAATTCTAGGAGATAATATTTACTACGGACATGGACTTCCTGAAATGCTTGAATCGGCTGTAAATAATGCAAAAGATAACAAAGCAACTGTATTTGGCTATCATGTGCATGATCCAGAGCGTTATGGTGTGGTTGAGTTTGATAGCACTGGAAAAGCACTTACTATTGAAGAGAAACCCTCCAAACCTAAAAGTAATTACGCAGTAACTGGCTTATATTTTTATCCGAATGACGTGCTTAAAAAAGCAGTTGAAGTTGTGCCATCTGATAGAGGTGAATTGGAGATTACTACAATCAATCAAATATATCTTGATGAGGATCGTTTAACTGTTGAGTTAATGGGAAGGGGTTATGCTTGGCTAGATACTGGCACACATGAGAGTTTGTTAGAAGCATCTACCTTTATTGAAATTATTGAAAGAAGGCAAGGCCTAAAAGTAGCGTGTATTGAAGAAATTGCCTTTGAAATGGAATATATCAATAAAGAGCAACTTATCAATCTTGCAGAGCCATTAAAGAAGAATCAATACGGTCAATATTTGTTGAAACGAGCTGAAGAAGTTAAATGAAATTCATTCCCCAGTCAATTGCTGATGTTGTTTTGATTGAACCAACTATTCATAGCGATGATCGCGGGTACTTCATGGAAAGTTTTAAACAAGATGTATTTGAAGGCGCGATAGGCTATAAAATAAATTTTATTCAAGATAATGAATCTAAATCTAATAAAGGTATTTTGCGTGGACTGCACTATCAATTGCCACCTTATACTCAAGCTAAATTGGTTAGAGTTATTAAAGGCAGTGTATTAGATGTAGCAGTTGATATTCGTCAAAATAGCGATACATTTGGTCAACATGTATCATTAGTTCTATCTGAAGAAAATAAAAAACAATTATTCGTACCTAGAGGCTTTGCACATGGATTTGTTGTTTTGAGCAAGGAGGCTATTTTTTCTTATAAGGTAGATAACTATTATGCTGCCCAGCACGAACGATCCATCATTTGGAATGATCAAGATTTAGATATTGATTGGCAATTGAATGGTAAGAGTTTATTTTTGTCTACTAAAGACAACCAAAGTGTTGTATTTAAAAATGCAACGTATCTTTAAATAAGAGTATTGGAAATATGATTAATATTTTTCAACCATCCCTCGGGGAAAAAGAGTTAAATAAAATAAAAGAGGTTTTTGATTCTAATTGGCTTGGGCGTGGCAGTGTCGTGCATGAATTTGAAGCAAAGTTTGCAGAAAATTTATCATCCAATAAGGATAATTTTTATGCAACTACTTGTTGCACCGAAGGACTATTCTTGGCAGCAGAGTTGTTTAATTTTCAGCCAGAGGATGAAATAATTGTTCCTACAATTAGCTTTATTGCTGCAGGAAGTGCAGTGGTTGACTCAGGCGCAAAGTTAGTGCTATGTGATGTGGACAAGCGTTCGTTGAATGCAACTGTTAAAACTATTTCAGAAAAGATAACCAGAAACACTAAGGCAATAATATTAAACCACTATGGTGGTCATCCATGCGATATGGATGATATTCTTAATCTTGCAAGAAAAAACAACCTTTATATCATTGAAGATAGTGCATGCGCCGTTCAGAGTTTTTATAAAGGCAAAGCGTGCGGTACTATGGGAGATATGGGGCTGTGGTCATTCGACGCAATGAAGTCTATAGTAACTGGTGATGGTGGCATGGTGTATTTGCATTCCAATGAATTAATGGAAAAAGCACAAGAACAATGCTATTTGGGCTTACCAGCAAGATCAACGAGTGGTGTAGATAAATCATCAGAGGGTGATGATATCTGGTGGGAAGTTCAAATTAATCGACCAGGTCGTCGAAGCATCATGAATAACGTTACTGCAGCGATGGGCGTGGTGCAAATGGATAGACTTCAAGAATTTACCGATAGAAAAAAAGAAATTTACGAAGCTTATGACAACGCTTTTTCTTCTATTGACTGGATAAATATCCCACCAAAGTTGATTGAGGGCTGTATAAATTCATACTACTTTTATTGGATCCAAGTCACAGAAAGAAATAAATTGGCGCATTATTTGAAAGAGCATGGGGTGTATACAACGTTTAGATATTGGCCATTAAGTAGGGTTGATTATTTTCCTGGGAACAATCCATTAGATTTTCCAAATACAGAGTATGCTGCTGAAAATACATTGAATTTACCAATTCATCAGAATTTAAGTGATAATGATGTGAATAAAATAATATCTCTAATTATTAATTTTAAAGCGGAGATGTGATGCTGACATTAGACAAATGCTACATAATTTCGGAAATTGGAGTAAATCATGGTGGCTGTGTGGAAACAGCAAAAAAAATGATCAAAGCTTCAAAAGAGGCTGGGGCAAACGCTGTTAAGTTTCAAACATTCACAGCAGAAGCGTTAGTTAGCCGAAAAACACCCAAAGTTGAGTATCAAAAACTAACTACAAATAAAGATGAAAGTCATTTTGATATGATTAAAAGTTTGGAGTTTAAAAGGGACGATCATTTACCAATTATCAGTTATTGCCAATCTCTTGATATTGATTTTATTTCCACTCCATATGATATTGAAAGTGCACATTTTTTAGATAAACTTGGAGTTGATATCTTTAAAACTGCATCGGCAGATATTGTTGATCTTCCTTTACACGAGTTCTTAGCGAGTACAGGTAAGAATGTAATTATCTCAACTGGTATGGCAACATTAGGGGAGATTGAATCAGTTCTTAATATCTATAGACGTAACAATAACAACAACGTAGTTTTGTTACATTGTGTGTCTAACTACCCATGTAAGTTTGATAGTTTAAATTTAAAAGTAATACAAACACTCCAACATTCTTTTCATGTTCCAATTGGATATTCAGACCACGCTATGGGGGTTTATCCAGCAGTGATATCAGTGGCGTTAGGTGCCAGGGTGATAGAAAAACATTTTACCCTTGACAAAGATATGATTGGCCCAGATCATAAGGCATCTAGTACACCAGAAGAATTTAAAGCTTTAGTTGAGGCTATAAGAATGGCCGAAATAAGCCTTGGAAGTCCAGTAAAGCAAGTTCAAGACGAAGAAGTTCAGATGCGGTTAGTTTCTAGAAAGAGTCTATTTGTATCAAAAAATATTGCGAAAAATACACTGATTTGTGAAGACGACCTCACGTTAAAAAGACCGGGCACAGGTCTGAGTGCGGATTTAATCTCTAAAATTGTTGGTACAAAAGCTCTTCGGACTCTCAAGCAAGGTGAAATGATTCAGTATGGCGATTTTTCATAATGAGTAAAAAAGATCAAGGAATTTTATTGATAGGTTGTGGAGGACATGCTAGGTTTATATTGTCCATCTTAAATAGTAATGACTATAAAGTAGCTGGTTTAATCAATCTAGAAGAGAGTTTTGACTCAGAAGAAGTGATTATGAATACACCTGTTGTTGGTTGTCGTCGTTCTTTGCCCCAGCTCCGTAATCAAGGGTTTAAAATAGTGGTTTTGGCGATAGGAGACAATACAATACGTAAAGAATTGTATACCGAGGTGGTTGGATTGGGTTTCAAGCTACCATGCATAATACATTCATCAGCCATTGTGGATGAATCGGTATTAATGGGAATAGGTAATGTGATAGGCCCTAATGTGGTTATCGGTGCTGAGGTAAAAATTGGTTCTAATAACATCATTAATTCGGCGGCTACAGTTGAACATCAGTCTGTCATTGGTAGTCATTGCCACGTCTCGCTATCTTCGATTCTTTGCGGCGCTGTTCGTATTGGAGATGAAGTGTTTATTGGTGCTAATAGCACAGTCATTGACAAGGTTTCTATAGTGAACAATACTATCGTAGGTGCAGGAACAAATGTAATAAGAAGTATCCATGAAAATAACGCAACTTTTGTAGGGAATCCAGGAAGGATGGTAAGAAAATGATTTATGTATCAACTGGAGGGCATAGGCATTGGTCATTTGATCAAACGGTTAAGCATTTATCCGAAGTTGGGATAAATGCATTTGAATTATCTGGCGGTGTTTTTGTTGCAGATATTGAAACTAGACTTAAAAATATATCCCAGGAATACAACGTTACTCTACATAATTATTTTCCGCCTGCTAAAGAGCCATTTGTATTTAATTTAGCATCTTTAGACGATGAAATTGTTAATAAAAGCATGGAACATGCCAAATGTGTTATTGATTTAACATCATTGGTTGGGTCTAAGTACTACAGTTTTCATGCTGGATATTTAATAGACCCTGTGGTTAATGAGCTAGGAAAGAAAATTAATCAACGAAAGATTAATGATAGAGAAGAAAGTAAACACATTTTTATAAAAAGAGTTAACGAATTATCACGCTATGCAGCTAATAAAGATATAGAGCTTTTGATTGAAAACAATGTGCTTTCATATAATAATTATCATGAATTTAAAGATAACCCACTATTAATGGTTGACCAGAAAGAGACTGAAGAAATTATTAATAAAACTGATGATAATGTTGGATTGTTGATTGATGTTGCTCATCTAAAAGTTTCGGCTAACACATTAGGGTTTTCAGCCGAAAAGTATTTAATGAATTTTAAGGAAACAGTAAAAGCCTATCATTTTAGTGACAATCAAGGTTTGGAAGATAGTAATGACGTGATTAGCAATGATTCTTGGTTTTGGCCTTATATTAATCACGATTTAGATTATTATTCTCTTGAGATTTATAATGCTAGCGCACAAGTATTAAAACAGCAATTAGAATTAACTATGACGCATTTAAACTAATATGGTAAAAATTCAAGATCTGTGTATCGAGTCTAATCAAAATATTCTAGCTTGTATGGAATTGTTAGATAAGAATGCACAAGGAATAGTTTTTGTAGTAAACAAAGGCCGACTTTTAGGATCATTATCGGATGGTGATATACGTAGGGCGATTATTTCTGGCGCTAATAATAATGATTGCATTGCAAAGTATGGTAATAAAGAAGTTGTTGCCTTGCAAGTGGGTGTATCAGAGGAAGAGATTCAAAAAAAATTATTAAAAGGTATAAAAATAATACCTTTGTTGGATGATAAAGGTATTGTAGTGGATTATGCCTCTATATTTAGGTTGCGCAGTTTTCCAGTAATGGAGCCGTTACTTGGTGGGAATGAATTAGAATATGTAACCGAATGTATAAAAACAAATTGGATATCTTCACAAGGAAAGTATGTATTGCAATTTGAGGAGATGTTGCAACAACAGTGCAGTGTTGATTATTGTTTAGCTACAAGCAATGGGACTGTTTCTTTGCATTTGGCACTTGTTTCGTTAAATATTGGTATAGGGGATGAGGTTATCGTCCCTAATCTTACTTTTGGCGCATCTGTCAATTCTATTATTCATTCAGGTGCTACACCTGTCCTAATCGATGTAGATTTAGATTCATGGAATATTTCACCTGAATTAATACGCGCAGCTATAACACCTAAGACTAAGGCGATCATGCCTGTTCATATTTATGGAAATCCATGTGATATGGATGGAATTATGAAAATTGCAAAAGAATACGATTTGAAAGTAGTTGAGGATTGTGCAGAAGCGTTAGGGTCCGAAATCAACGGTCAACCGGTTGGTAGTTTTGGGCACGCGGCTGCTTTTTCATTTTTTGCTAATAAAGTAATAACATGTGGAGAAGGTGGTGCGGTAATATTCAAAGAAAAATCAGCCTATCAAAAAGCAATACTGTTACGTGACCATGGAATGTCAAAAAACAAGAGGTATTGGCATGAAGAGGTTGGATACAATTATCGCTTGACCAATATTCAGGCAGCTATAGGGTGTGCACAACTAGAACAATTTTCCTCTTTCAAAGATAAACGTAAAAAAATATTTTCCAGTTATGATAACATCCTTATTCCAACAGGCATGTTTAAAAGGCCGTTAATCAAAAAAGATAACTGCGAGAGTTATTGGATTTATACTATTTTGATTAATAAAGATGTAAACATGGACCTTCTAGCAGAAAGATTGCGAAAAAATAGAATTGATTCTAGGCCAGTATTTTATCCTATGAACCAAATGCCAGCTTTTTCAAATTTAAAAATCTTCAGTTCGTTAGAAAATAGCGAGTTTATTTCATCTAAGGGAATTAGTCTTCCATCTCATATATCTTTAACAAAAAATGAAATCTCTTTTATATGTAAAGAGCTACTTAACATACTGAATGAATTATCGAACTAATGACAAATGTATAAGCAAAAAAAGATCATAGCAGTAATTCCTGCTAGAGGTGGGTCAAAAGGGCTGCCTAATAAGAATATCAAGAATATGCATGGAAAGCCTTTAGTTGCATGGACTATTGAATCAGCACAATCTTCAAAACTATTGGATAGAGTATTTGTTTCTACAGATAGCAAAAAGATTAGAGATGTTTCTATTGATTGTGGGCTGGAAACTTCTTTTATGCGCCCATCAGTTTTTGCTCAGGACAGCTCTCCATCTTGGGAGGCAGTAATTCATGTATTAGATGAATTTAAGAAACAAGGTGAAGAGTTTGATTATATTGCCATGCTTGAGCCAACCTCTCCTTTGAGAAAAAAATATGATATTGATAATGCTATTAGAAAACTAATAGATAGTAACAATACTGAAACATTGGTTAGTGTGGGTGAAGTGCATATGGAGCATCCAACAATTGTAAAAAAAATAGATACTAAAGGCTTGGTAAAGTCATATATTGATGATTCAGAGGAAATATATCAGCGTCAACAAGCTGATAACGCATACTTTCCGTATGGTGTTATATATTTGAGTACAGTGGAGTCGTTTTATTGTCAAAAAAAGTTTTATACAAGTAAGACAATTCCGTATTTTATAGAGCGCTGGCAGAATTATGAGATAGATGATCTGCTAGATTTTAAGATTGTGGAAGAAATTATAAAAATTAACGAGGAAAAATAATGGGTGATTTATCATGGCGTTTTGATGAAAATGAATATACATATGTAAAAGAGGTGCTGGATTCAGGGTTTGCTAGCGGAACAAGTGGAAATATGAATACACGTCTTGAGAGGGCGTTTTCAGAAAGGTTTGACAGTAAGTTTGCAATTACTGCAAATTCAGGAACAACAACCCTGCATGCGGCGTTATGGGCACTAGGGGTAAGGCATGGTGATGAAGTTATTGTAACACCATTGACTGTAATTTCATGTATGAACGCCATACTGTACTGTAATGCGATACCTGTTTTTGCAGATATTGATCCAGATACTTTTAACATTGATCCTAATAGCATTCGTAAGTGCATCACATCAAAAACAAAAGCAATTATGCCAGTTCATCTTTATGGCCAAGTTTGCGACATGACGGAGATTATGAAAATTGCTAAAGAGCACAATATAGGTGTTATAGAAGATTGTGCACAGTGCTTTTTGGGAAAGCACAATGGTAAGATCGGAGGCACATTTGGGGATATTGCAAGTTGGAGTTTTGAAAACTCAAAGCATTTAACTACCGGAGACGGAGGAATTCTAACATGTAATGACGAAGAAATTGGAGACAATTTAAGAAGATTAACTTGTCAAGGTTTTAGAAATGCAACAGCAGTTAGTGGAAAGATTAGAGCATCTAAAGATTTATTTCAAAATCCAAACTTTAAAAGACATTCGCAATTTGGATTTATGTATAGGTTGCCAGAAGTAGCTGCTGCATTAGGCCTTGCGCAGATTGAAAAAATAGACTGGTTTGTCCAGCTAAGAATTCAAATGGCTGATATGTATCGACAAGTAATAGATGAGTGCGGATGTAGTTGGATCAAACCACAGAAAATTCCAAAAGGTGATATTAATAGTGCCTATGCATTTGCTGCTACACTGGAAAATGATAGTATTAGCTGGGAAGAATTTCGTTTGAAATTTATTGAAAATGGAGGAGATGGTTTTTATGCTGCTTGGACTCTTTGCTACCAGGAGGATTCAATAAGTGATGTGCGAGACTTTTTAAAGCCAATTGGACTTAATGAACGTTTTAATACTGATAAAGGGATATGTCCAAATGCGGAAAGGATCCAGAAGAAGATCATGCAGTTTACAACAAATCAGAAAGATGTGCCTGAAATGAAGGTTCAGGCAGATGCTTTGCGAAAAACAATACTTTATTATTTATAGCGTTTATTTGGTAATTTTTATGACTTTTAAAAAACAATTTGATTTAACTGGAAAAGTTTCTGTTGTAACTGGGGGTTGTGGAATCTTAGGGAAAAGATTTTGCGCCGGTTTAGCTGAGTTTGGTTCCAATGTTGCTGTGGTAGATATTGATGAGCAAGAGGCAAATAATTACGCAAGGGAGATTGCTGCAAAATACAGTGTGAAAAGTATAGGGGTTGGGTGCGATGTTAGTGATCAGAAATCAGTTAAAAGCATGACTGTAAAAGTTGAAAGAGAGCTGGGAGAAATTGATATTCTTCACAATAATGCCGCAGCCAAGGGGCATAGTTTGAAATTTTTTTTCACCTCATTGGATGAGTATTCTATTGAAACGTGGAGAGAGGTAATGGCTGTAAATTTAGATGGAATGTTCTTAGTTGCACAGGCAATAGGATCTCTAATGGCCAAACGAGGGTCGGGATCTATTATTCAAACGTCATCAATTTATGGTGCCACTATGGGGCCAGACCAAAGCATATATCAAGGCTCTAATTATCTGGGCATGTCAATAAATACCCCGCCAGTATATCCTGCGTCAAAGGCCGGCGTTGTTGGGCTATCACTTTATTTATCAACATACTGGGCGGATTGCGGAGTTAGGGTTAACACTCTTACTCCTGGAGGGGTTGAAAGTGGCCAAAACAAAGAATTTAATAATAGATACTCTAATAGAGTCCCCATGAGGAGAATGGCCAACAAGGATGAAATGGTTGGAGCATTAATATTTCTAGCATCTGATGCTTCAAGTTATGTCACTGGTCAAAATATTATGATAGATGGTGGCCTTAGTGCTTGGTGATAGTAAATTTGATTAATAAATAAAGTGTTGAAGAAATATTCAGTTACCTTTGCAGGCCAAATATTGGTATATATTGCCGGATTTCTATTAATTCCCATTATTGTGAAGACATCTGGAACTGAAGTGTATGGTGCATACGTTATTATCGTATCTTTTTTAGGAATTCTTACTGGAGTCTCTAGCCTTGGCACTGGGTTTTTGGTAAAGAGATTTTTGCCAAGTATTGACAATAAGGAGGAGAGAGCAAATATTTTTTATCCGCAATTTTACTTCAATATTTTATCCGCAATTTTATTGGGTATTATTGCATTTTTATCATTTTCAATAATAGAGGAGCACCTTCTTGGAGTTGACGTTGACTTTGATGAATACCTTGTTGTTCTGTACTTAATACTTTATATTTTGTACACACAGACTACGGATGTATTTAGATATACTCACAAAGTGAATTTATTCAATATATCTACAACTTTATACCCATATATTTTTTTAATTATAATTGTTTTATGGTACAGGTTTGATGAGATCATTACGATCAACACCCTAATTATTTCTCAGATAATTGCTCTGGCAGTAGTTTTTGTTTCATTATTATTGCCATCAATTAAGTCTGTCAGTTTTAAGCTCACTTGGTATAAAAAATATACATTTATTAAAGATATAAAATACGGGTTTCCACTTATGATTGTGGTTATTTTCGAGTTAATTATAAGCGTATCAGACCGCTATGTGATAGCTAGTTATATGGATCTTGATTCTGTAGCGTTTTATACGATTGCATATTCAGTTAGTTCGATACCACTTCTACTGCCTAAGGTCATAGGCATTGTTCTCCCACCCATAATGTCTAAGCTTAAAGATAAGGGCGGGAAAGATAAAATTGCCCTAATGATAAATTCAGCTTTATTTATCTTTTGTATGATTATATTTCCATTTACGATTGGCGTAATAATGTTGGGGGATCCACTATTGTCATTGTATACAAACAAAGAAACAGCAGCGGCAGCGGCAGGGCTATTGCCCATCATAACTATGGCAATTTTCTTTTATGGAGTAGGATCGATTTTAAGCAGTATTCTTTTTGTGGATATGAAGACAAAAAGCATCTTTCTGGCAAATAGTGTTGCAGGGCTATTAAATTTGATTGCTAATATTGTAATTTTTAGCATTATTAATGATATTTATGTTGCTGCGTGGACGACATTCTGTAGTTATTTTTTGTATATGGTTTTAATATATAGTCAAATTAACAAAGAGTATGTAATTAAATTATTGAATATAAAGATAGTAAAAATCGCACTTTCTAGTTTTATTATGGCTATGGCTTTGTACTTTATAAAGTCTTTAAACTTTGATTTTTATACAATTGAAGGTCTTGTATTTGGTGTAGTGATTGGATGTGTTGTGTATATTGGATCTTTATTCGTTAGCAGGGCGATTGTATACAAAGATATTTTGTTGTTAATAGGTAAAAATAGTATTGAATTGGAGAGTGAATAAATGCGAATTAGTAATTGTAGGATATGTGGCAGTGAGAAATTGATTGAAACATTGGATTTAGGTATGCAGCCCTGGTGTAATGATTTTGTTTTAAAGGATGAATTAAAAAATGTAGAAAAATACCCGCTCTCCACAGTTTATTGTGGTAAATGTAGTACATTTCAAGTTCAATATACAGTACCAAAAGAGATTATGTTTAAAGATCATACTTATTTATCAGGCTCTAATGCAAGTATGCCAAAACATTTTCAAAAAATAGCAGACAGGGTTTGTAATAACTATATTCCAGATGCTAAATTTGTGGTTGATATAGGTAGTAATGATGGTACCTTGCTCAAGACATATAAAAATAAAGGATTGGATGTATTGGGTGTAGAGCCATGCACTAATGCTGCTAATATAGCTATTGAAGACGGTATTTCAACAAAAAAATCCTTTTTTAATTACGATGTGGCGCAGGAAATATATGAAGATATGGGCTATGCAGATATTATTTCTGCCGCTAATGTATTCTATCATGTTGAAGAGTTGCATGATATTGTTAAAGGTATAAAATTCCTTTTAGACAAAAATGGAGTGTTTGTTGTCCAGGGCACATATTTGCCGAATTTAATTGAGCGCAATGAGTTTGATATTATTTATCATGAACATCTATTGTATTACCGTATTGAGAATTTAAATTATCTTCTTAATATGCATGATCTTGAAGTATTTGATGTAGATTTTGAAGAGGTGCATGGAGGATCTATGATTGCCTATATTGGGCACTTGTCGCATAGGAAAATTTCTGATAACGTTGTAAAGCAAATACAATATGAGAAATCATTAGGATATGACACAATAACCCCATATAAAAACTTTTCTAAACGAGTGGAAGATGTAAAAATTAGTCTTAATAAGCTTTTAAATCAACTGATCAATGAAGGAAAGACGGTATATGCTTATGGCGCTCCAGCAAAAGGTACGGTTTTATTAAACTATTGTGAAATTGACTCTAATTTAATTCCGGTTTCTGTAGAAGTTAATAAGGCTAAGATAGGCAGGTATTTTCCTGGAGTTAATATTGAAGTTGTAGACGAAAGCAAAGTAGAAGAGCCAGATTACTATCTACTATTGTCTTGGAACTTTTTAGATGTATTTAAAAAAAGTAAACAGTTTGTTGAAGGCAAAAGGAAATTTATTGTGCCTGTTCCAACCCCAGAGATTGTTAGTAATTGAAAATAAAAAGAGCAACCATTGTTGAAATCTATGGCCACCATGTTTATGTGGAGACCTTGGCGCGTATACTGCTTGACTTAGGTATCGAAGTTACAGTAGCATGCACAGCGCCGATTAAAAGTAATTTGAGACAATACTTTAAAAAAG